>Ga0184637_10000312_pt1 | contig 36092 bp, 31 predicted proteins | sample PLM3_127_b2_FD_133143 | JGI IMG/M metagenome (GOLD analysis project Ga0184637, IMG submission 133143) | Groundwater sediment microbial communities from an aquifer in East River, Colorado, USA - PLM3_127_b2 | ecosystem: Environmental > Terrestrial > Soil > Riparian zone | place: USA: East River... | reverse complement strand
CTATCACCGGCTTGAGCGGAGGCTGAAAACGCACAAGGCCGAGCGTACGCAGGAAATCGCTGTCCAGATCTGCCGCGGTCAGCCCCGACAGGTCGAGCTGCCGTGTGGTGGTCGCGCCTCCGGCGTCGCGCACCACGATCGCGACCGCGGATTTCTCGACCGCGCGCTGCAGCAGGACCCAGCGCGCGTCCTGCCAGGTGACAACTGGCTCGCTGCCGATCCTGACCAGCCTGTCTCCCACCGCGAAGCCGGCCTGGTATGCAGCGGTGCCGGCCGGCGGCCCGCCGATCACCGGCTTGATGCCAGGCACGCCATGGAGAAACAGCACCCAGTAGAGCGCGATCGCCAGCAGGAAATTCGCCGCCGGCCCGGCGACCACGATCGCGATGCGCCGCCACACGGATTGCCGGTTGAACGCGCGGGGCAGCTCCTCCCTTGCCACGGCCCCTTCCCGTTCGTCCAGCATCTTGACGTAGCCCCCCAGCGGAAAGGCGGCCACTACCCACTCGGTGCCATCGCGGCCGAGGCGCCGCGCCCACAACGGTTTGCCGAAGCCGACCGAAAAGCGCAGTACCTTGACGCCGCAGGCGCGCGCCACGAGGTAGTGGCCGAACTCGTGGATCACGATCAGGCAGCCGAGCGCCACGATGAAAGCAGTGATCGCCACGACAAAAGCAGTGATGGTATTAAGGAGCATCATGCTGCGGCTGCCGCGATCGTCAGGACCGAAGCGCCTGGCGCGGCGCCGCGGGAGGGGTGCGACGGGTCGCGCGCAACCAGTCCTCGGCGCGCGCGCGCGCGGCGCGGTCGGCGACAAATACCTCCTCGAGGCCGCCGAGCGGGCAGTAAGTCAGGTCCGACATGACCGCCTCTATCAAGGCCGGGATTTGCCGGAAGCCGAGACTGCCGTCGAGGAAGCTCGCCACTGCCACCTCGTTGGCGGCGTTGAGCGCTGCTGGCGCAGTGCCGCCCGCGGCCAGCGCCTCGTACGCTAGCCTCAGACACGGGAAACGTTCACGATCGGGCCGCTCGAAATGCAGCGCCCCTATGCGCGGGAGATCCAGAAATTCGACCCCGGCGCTGATGCGCTCGGGGAAGCCGAGCGCATGGGCGATCGGCGTGCGCATGTCCGGGTTGCCGAGTTGCGCGATCACCGAGCCGTCGATGTACTCGACCAGCGAATGCACCACGCTCTCGGGATGGATCACGACCTCGATCTGCTCCGGGCGCGCGTTGAAAAGCCAGCGCGCCTCGATCACTTCCAGCCCCTTGTTCATCATGGTTGCCGAGTCCACCGAGATCTTGCGGCCCATTTCCCAGTTCGGGTGGGCGCAGGCCTCGTCGGGGGTCACGTAATCGAGCTGGTGCAGCGTGGCCGAACGGAACGGCCCGCCGGAAGCCGTCAGCAATATGCGGCGCACTCCGGACCCTTCAGGGCCGCTGTAGCCACGCGGCAGCGCCTGGAATATGGCGTTGTGCTCGCTGTCGATCGGCAGCAGCGTCGCTCCGCCGGCGCTGACCGCGTCCATCAGCAGCGCGCCGGCTGTAACCAGGGATTCCTTGTTCGCCAGCAATATCTTCTTGCCGGCGCGCGCCGCGGCTAGCGTCGGCCGCAGGCCGGCCACCCCTACGATCGCCGCCATCACGGTATCGACCGCGGGCAGGCTCGCCACTTCCTCCAGCGCCTCGATGCCGCAGCGCACTTCGCAATCCAGGTTCGCCTGCCGCAGGCGCTGCTGCAGATCCCGCGCCGCCGCCGCGTCCAGCAGGACAGCGATCTTCGGCTGGAATTCAAGGCATTGCCGGAACAGCGCAGCAGACTGCTGCCGTGCGGTCAACGCCACGACCTCGAACCGCTCGCGGTGGCGCGCCACGACGTCGAGCGTGCTGGCCCCTACGCTGCCGGTGGACCCGAGTATCGTGAGCCGCTGTTTTTTCATGAAGGAAACGGGACTAGCCGAGACCAGGCAGCAACAACGCAGCCAGCGGCAGGCTCGCGGTCATGCTGTCAATGCGATCGAGAATGCCGCCGTGCCCGGGAAGCAGGGTACCGCTGTCCTTCATCCCCGCCTGACGCTTGATCCACGACTCGAACAGGTCACCCACCACGCTCATCAGCATTACACCCGCAAACAACGCCGCGCCGCCGGCACTCTGCAACCCGGTCCAGTCGCGCGCAACATTGCCGAGGACGACATAATACACCGCTACCGCGACCACCGCGCCCGCCACGCCCTCCCAGGTCTTGCCCGGACTGATGGCCGGTGCCAGCTTGTGCCTGCCCCATGTTCTGCCGGTGAAATAGGCCGCGATATCCGCGATCCAGATGATCCCCATCACAGCCAGCAGGCGTCCGGGCTCGGGTTGCAGCCGCGCCAGCGCCAGCCAGGTCGGCACCAGCAGTATCCAGCCCGTCGCCGCGAGCAATAGCGGCTGCCGTGCCGGCCAGCCACGTGCCAGCCATGGCACGGCAATGAGCAACCAGAACACGCCGCTCGCGCCGAAAATCAGGATCTCCGCCAACGTCGGCCGGCCGTCTCCCGGCGCGGCATTGGCGACGATCAGCCAGATGCCGAGCGCCGAGGCCAGCACGATCGCGGCAAACGCTCCGCGCCAACCGCCTTGCATGCCGGCGAGCGCCGCCCATTCCCAGCTGGCGGCGAGGAGCACCGGTAGGAGCAGCGCCGTCCACCACGTGTTGGGCAGCATATAAAGCGCTGAGACAAACAGCGCGAGCAGGACGCCGGCGGTGGCGATTCGCGTGATGAGCATCAAACGAACTAACGACTCAGGACACTTGCCAGCAACGCCGGCACTGCTTCAGTCGGCGGGACCCGCGACTTCGACGCGCAACGCGGCGAGACCGGCATCGTCGGGCAACTGCTCGCTGGTGCGGCCGAAGCGCCGCTCGCGCTGCTGGTAGGATACGAGGGCGCGATCGAGCGCGGCAGCGTCAAAATCCGGCCACAGCGTATCGGTGAAATAAAGCTCGGTGTAGGCCAGCTGCCAAACCATGAAATTGCTGATGCGCTGCTCGCCCCCGGTCCGGATGAAGAGATCAGGCTCCGGGGCGTAGTTCAGCGCGAGGTACGGCGCGAGGTCGAGTTCTCCGAATCCTGCCGCAAGGTCGGGCCGCTCGCACAACATGCGATTGACCGCCTGCAGCACGTCCCAGCGACCGCCGTAGTTTGCCGCCACGGTCAGTACCAGCCGCTGGTTTCCCGCCGTCAGCGCTTCCGCCTCCTGGACCATCCGCGCCAGCTTGGGCTCGAAGCGGCTGAGGTCGCCGACCACCTTGAAGCGGACGCCGCTCTGGTGGAGTTTCTCCACTTCCTGCTCGAGCGCCATCATGAATAACTGCATGAGGAAGGACACTTCCTCCGGCGGGCGGCGCCAGTTCTCGCTGCTGAACGCGAACAGGGTCAGGTATTCCACGCCCCGCTCGGCGCACGCGCGCACGGTGGCGCGCACCGCTTCGACCCCGCGCCGGTGCCCCGCTACGCGCGGCAGGTAACGCTGTTTGGCCCACCGCCCGTTGCCGTCCATGATGACGGCGACGTGGCGCGGTATGCGCCGCACCGCGGGTATCTCGAGCGTAGAGCTGGTCGGGGCCGTCATCAGACCGCCATCAAGTCGGCTTCTTTCTGCTGCAGCAGCTTGTCGATGTCGGCGATATGGCGGTCGGTGAGCTTCTGAATTTCGTCCTGCGCCCGGCGCTCCTCGTCTTCGGCGGCCTTCTTTTGCTTGAGCAGGTCCTTCAGCTGGTTGTTGGCGTCGCGCCGCACGTTGCGTACCGCCACGCGCGCGATTTCACTTTCGTGCCGCACCACCTTGATCAGCTCCTTGCGACGCTCCTCGGTGAGAGCCGGCATCGGTACCCGCACCATTTCGCCCATCGTTGCCGGGTTGAGGCCGAGGTCCGAATCGCGGATCGCTTTCTCAATCACCGGCGCCATCTTCTTTTCCCAAGGGCTGACGCCGATGGTGCGCGCGTCGACCAAGGTCACGTTGGCGACCTGCGCGATCGGCGTCGGCGTGCCGTAGTAATCCACCATGACATGGTCCAGCAGGCCGGCGTGGGCACGGCCGGTGCGGACCTTGCCGAGATCGCCCTTCAGGGTCTCCAGCGTCTTCTTCATCTTCTGCTCAGCCGTCTTCTTGACGTCGGCAATCATGGTCCACCTCCCGCGATTGGGTTCAGTTGTGCAGGAAAGTTCCCTCGTCCTCGCCGAGCACCACGCGCTTCAACGCCCCCGGCTTGAAGATGCTGAAGACGTTGATCGGGAGCTTCTGGTCGCGGCACAGCGTGAGTGCGGTGGCATCCATCACCTTGAGGTCCTTGATGATTGCCTCGTTGAAGCTCAGGTGCTTGTAGCGCTGCGCGTCGGGGTTGGTCTTGGGGTCGTCGGTATAGACGCCGTCCACCTTGGTCGCCTTGAGCACGAGGTCGACGTTCATTTCCATGCCGCGCAGGCCGGCGGCGGTATCGGTGGTGAAGAACGGATTGCCGGTGCCGGCGGCCAAGATCACGACCTTGCCCTCTTCCAGGTAGCGCATCGCCTTGCCGCGGATATAGGGCTCAACCACCTGCTCGATGTTGAGCGCGGACTGCACCCGGCTCACCAGACTCACTCGCCGCATCGCGTCCTGCAGCGCCAGCGCGTTCATCACCGTCGCCAGCATGCCCATGTAATCCGCGGTGGCGCGGTCCATATGCGAGGAAGCCGGCGCAACGCCCCGGAAAATATTGCCGCCGCCGATCACGACCGCCACTTCCACACCGAGATTCACGACCTCCGCGATTTCGCTGACGATGCGATCGACGGTCTCCCGATTGATGCCGTACTGATCGCCCCCCATCAATGCTTCGCCGCTCAACTTGAGCAGGATGCGCTTGTACGCGGGGGTCGGCATCTTGCCCTTGGCTGGCGCTGCGGCGGATTGGCGCGGCACGCTCATACGGTCTGGCCGACCTGAGCCATCACTTCCGAAACAAAGTCGTCCTTGCGCTTCTCGATGCCCTCGCCCACTACGTAGAGGGCGAAAGCCGCGACCGAAGCGCCCCTCGCCTTCAGCAGCTGCTCGATGCTCTGCTTGTCGTTTTTCACGAACGGCTGTCCGAGCAACGTCACTTCCTTGAGGAATTTCTGGACGGAGCCTTCCACCATTTTCTCGACGATGTTGGCGGGCTTGCCCGACTCCGCAGCCTTGATGACCGCTATGGCGCGCTCCTTCTGCACCAGGTCCGCCGGGACTTCGCTAGCGGACAGCGCGACCGGCTTGCTCGCGGCAATGTGCATGGCGAGATCTTTGGCGAGCACCTCGTCACTGCCCGCCACGTCCACCAGCACACCGATCCTGGCGCCGCCGTGAATGTAGACTGCGAGCCGGCCTTGCGCCGCAATCCGCCTGAACCGGCGTATCGCGATGTTCTCGCCGATCTTGCCGACCAGCGCCTTGCGCGCGTCCTCCACCGTCGAGTCCTTCAACGGCAGACGGGACAGCGCATTCACATCGGAGGGGTTGTGCACCACCACCAGTTCGGCAATGGCACCGGCGAGAGCGAGGAACTCGTCGTTCTTGGCAACAAAATCCGTCTCGCAGTTCACTTCCACCAGCGCCCCGCTCTTGCCGTCGCCCGCGATATGGGCGGCCACCACGCCTTCCGCCGCTATGCGGGAAGCCGCCTTGCTCGCCTTGTTACCGAGCTTCACGCGCAGAATTTCCTCGGCTTTGCCCATGTTCCCGCCGGCCTCGGTCAGGGCCTTCTTGCACTCCATCATCGGGGCGTCGGTCTTCTCGCGCAGTTCCTTGACCAGGCCCGCGGTAATATCCGCCATTCGAGTCCTCGCTAGTTAAAAAAAAGGGGCGCATGGCCCCGGAAGCAGCGCGAGATCGCCGCTCAGGCCTTCTCGTTCTCTTCGACTTCGACGAATTCCTCCCCGCCGCGGGTAATCTCCTGCAGACTCTCCTGGCGCCCTTCGAGCACCGCGTCGGCGATGCCGCGCACGTAGAGGCGAATCGCCCGGCTCGAATCGTCGTTACCGGGAATCACGTGGGCTACGCCATCCGGCGAATGGTTGGTGTCGACCACGGCGATGACCGGGATGTTGAGCTTGCGGGCTTCTGCGATCGCGCCCTTCTGATAGCCGACATCGATGACGAAGATTGCGTCCGGCAGCCGGTTCATGTCCTTGATGCCGCCGAGGCTGCGGTCGAGCTTGACGATTTCACGCTGGTACAACAAGCCCTCTTTCTTCGGCAGCTTGTCGAGCGTGCCGTCCTGCGCCATGGTTTCCATGTCCTTCAGGCGCTTGATCGACTGCTTGACCGTCTTGTAATTGGTGAGCATGCCACCCAGCCAGCGATAGTCGACGTACGGCGCGCCGCAGCGCGTTGCTTCTTCCTTGATGATTTCGCGCGCCTGGCGCTTGGTGCCGACGAACAGCACCGAACCCTTGTTGGCGGACAGGCGGCGCACGAACTTGAGCGCCTCCTGGTACTGCTCCATCGTCTTCTCGAGGTTGACGATGTGGATCTTGTTCCGGTGGCCGAAGATATAGGGCGCCATCTTCGGGTTCCAGTAACGGGTCTGATGCCCGAAGTGCACCCCCGCTTCGAGCATTTCACGCATGGTGACCGACATGATTCATTTCTCCTGTAAGGGTTGAGCCTCCATCCGCCGTGGGGCCATCGCTTGCGACGGCCACCCTCACTAGTGGCAGATGTGCGAATTAAGCTCGTCCGTTACGGGTGAAACACCCTCCACGAAAAAGCTAACTGTTTATTTTATCACAGTAAAACATCGCTCCTCAAGGTTAGTGGCGCGGGTGCGTGCCGCGCCGATCTGGCATACAATCCGCTGTCCTCGAAAAACCGGTTACTTAATATACGGCTGCCGCGGCGCGAACCGCGATGGCGCAGTTTCATGGCAGTCAGCAGCAAGACCCCCGACGATATCGCAAGGATGCGGGTGGCGGGACAACTCGCCGCCGAAGTGCTCGACTTCATCACTCCCCACGTCAGGGCCGGCACCACCACGGGCGAACTTGACCGGCTGTGCCACGACTATATCGTCAGCGTGCAGAATGCCATCCCGGCCCCTCTCAATTACGCTCCGCCCGGCTACCAGCCCTATCCCAGATCGATCTGCACCTCGGTGAACCACGTCGTGTGCCATGGCGTGCCCGGGGACAAGAAGCTGCGCAACGGCGATATCATCAACATCGATATCACCGTCATCAAGGACGGCTTTCATGGCGATACCAGCCGCATGTTCCAGGTCGGCAAGGCTTCGATCCAGGCGCGGCGCCTGTGCGAAGTGACTTATGAGTGCCTGTGGCGCGGCATCGAAGCGGTGCGGCCGGGAGCCCATCTCGGCGACATCGGGCACGCGATCCAGGGCCATGCCGAGTCGCACGGCTATAGCGTGGTGCGCGAATTCTGCGGCCACGGCATCGGCAGAAAATTCCACGAGGAACCCCAGGTCCTGCATTACGGCAGGCCGGGTGCGGGACTGCGGTTGGACGCGGGCATGACCTTCACCATCGAGCCCATGATCAACGCCGGCAAGGCCGACATCCGGCAGCTCGCCGACGGCTGGACGGTGGTGACCAAGGATCACAGCCTGTCGGCGCAATGGGAGCACACCGTGCTGGTGACTGCAACCGGTCACGAGGTGCTGACAGTGTCGGCCGGCGCGCCACCCAGCCCGTCACTGCACGGCTGAAATGCATGACTGAATTGCTGACGGTAACCGGCGCCGTGGCCAAACCGCAGCAGGCGCGGATCAGCCACTGGAAACAAAAGCTCCTCGCGGCGCGCGCCCAGTTGCGGGAAGAGCTGTCGGCGCATAAATCCCCACGCGAGTTGCTGCGGCGCCAGGCGGCGGTGGTCGACCGGCAACTGAAGGAAATCTGGGCCAGCCACGCCATGCCGCGCGACGTGGCGCTCGCCGCCGTCGGCGGCTATGGGCGGGGCCAGCTCTTCCCCTACTCAGACGTCGACCTCCTGATCCTGCTCTCCGCGCCGGCGGAAGCGGCCCTTGCGCGCAAGATCGAGGAATTACTCGGCACCCTGTGGGACATCGGCATCGAGGTCGGCCACAGCGTGCGCACCATAGACGAATGCATCATCCTGGCGACGGCGGATGTTACCGTGCAGACCACGTTGCTGGAAGCCCGCCTGCTCGCCGGGCGGCGCGCCCTCTACTCGCGCTTCGTCAGGCGCGTGAGCGATGCGCTCGATCCCGCGGCGTTCCAGCAGGCGAAGCTGCTGGAACAGCAGCAGCGCCATATGCGCTATGCGGAAACCAACCTCGAGCCCAATATCAAGGAAAGCGCCGGCGGCCTGCGCGACCTGCAGACCGTGCTGTGGATCGCGCGCGCGGCAGGCATCGGCAAGAGCTGGAGTGAACTGTCGCGCCGCGGCGTGATCACCGCTTCCGAGGCTCGCGAAATACAGCAGCACGAGCAATTCCTCCAATCGCTGCGCATCCGCCTGCACTACTGCGCGGGCCGGCGCGAGGACCGTCTGCTGTTCGATTTCCAGACCTCGCTGGCGCGGGCATTCGGGCTGCATGACCGGCCGCACCGGCTGGCGAGCGAACAGCTGATGCAGCGCTACTACCGCGCCGCCAAGGCGGTATCGCACATCGGCACCATCGTGCTGCAGAATCTGGACGCGCGCATCACGCCACCACGCGACAAGGAATATCACCCGATCAACGAGCGCTTCGGCGCGCGGGACGAGTTGCTGGCGGCATGCGACGAACGGCTGTTCGAGCGCAAACCGTCCGCGATACTCGAGAGCTTTCTGCTGCTGCAGCAGCATCCCGAGATCAAGGGCGTCAGCGCCCCCACCCTGCGTGCGTTATGGCGCGCGCGCCGCCTCATCAACCCGGCCTTCCGCAAGGACCCCCGCAACCGCGAGCAATTCATGCAGCTGCTGCGCAGTCCGGAGCGGGTGGCGCGCTTGCTGCGGCGCATGAACCAGTACGGCGTCCTCGGCCGCTACCTGCCCGTATTCGGGCGCATCGTCGGTCAGATGCAGCACGATCTCTACCACGTCTACACGGTGGACGAGCACATCCTGAAGGTGCTGCGCAACGTGCGGCGTTTCGCGGTGCCGGAGTTCGCGCACGAGTTCCCCCTGTGCACGCGGCTGATGAGCGGGTTCGAGCGGCCCGAGGTGCTGTACCTCGCGGCTCTTTTTCACGACATCGCCAAGGGCCGCGGCGGCGATCACTCCCAGCTGGGGGCGGTGGACGCGCGCAACTTCTGCCGCGACCACGGCCTGGCGCGAGGAGATGCGGAGCTGGTGCCCTGGCTGGTGGAGAATCACCTGGTGATGTCCGCCACTGCCCAGAAACGGGATATTGCCGACCCGGCGGTGGTGCGGGCATTCGCGGAGCGTGTTGGCGACGAACGCCACCTCGTCTCGCTTTTTCTGCTGACGGTTGCCGATATCCGCGGCACCAGCCCCAAGGTATGGAACGCCTGGAAGGCAAAGCTGCTCGAGGATTTGTTCTGGGCGACGCGAAAACTGCTGACCGGCGACGCTTATTCACTCGCCAGCAGCCTGCAAGCGCGCCAGGACGAGGCGCGCGCCAAACTGCGGCTCTACGCAGTGCCGGTGGACGCGGAGAAAAAGCTGTGGTCCCAGCTGGAGGATGCCTACTTCCTGCGCCACGAGCCCCAGGAAATCGCCTGGCATTCGCGCCTGCTCTATTACCGCGTCGAGACCCAGGAACCCGTGGTCAAGGCGCGCCTGTCGCCCGCCGGGGAAGGCCTGCAGGTGATGATCTACGTGACCGACCAGAAAGAGCTGTTCGCGCGCATCTGCAGCTTCTTCGAGCGCATCAGCTACGACATCTTCGAGGCCAAGATCTACACCACCCGCCACGGCTACGCGCTCGACAGCTTCCAGGTGCAGGACCCGGACAATCGTCGCCCGCAATACCGCGACGTCATCGGGCTCATTGAACACGACCTCGCGGAGCAGCTGCTGCGCAAGACGCCGCTGCCGCCGCTGACCAGGCCGCGCCTGTCGCGCCAGCTGCGGCATTTCCCGATTTCACCGGAGGTCAACATCCAGCCCGACGAGAAAGGCACCTCATCGGTGCTCTCGGTCATCGCCGGCGACCGCCCCGGGGTGCTGTCGCGGATCGCCCGGGTGCTGACCGCCTACGACGTGAACTTGCACACTGCCAAGATCAATACGTTGGGAGCGCGCGCCGAGGACGTGTTCATCGTCGCCGGCGCGGCGCTCAAGAACCCCAAGACCGTGGTGCGCCTCGAGAGCGAGCTCGTCGAGCAGCTGCGCACCTGACGGCCAGCCGAATGTTGAGTTTTGAGTTTTAAGTTTTGAGTGAGTCCCGTTGAATGCAGTTAACTCAACACTCAACACTCAAAATTCAACACTGATTGTCATTCCTCCTGCAGGTCCTGCCCGGGAAATAATTCCTCGTTGAAGCCGAAGTTGCGCAAGTCGCGGATGCGCATCGGATAGAGGATGCCCTCGAGATGATCGCATTCGTGCTGCACCACCCGGGCGTGGAAATCGCTCACGGTGCGGTCGATCGCCTTGCCGTACTGGTCGTAACCCTGGTAGCGGAGCTGCCGGTAACGTGGCACCAGCCCGCGCATGCCGGGAACGCTCAGGCAGCCCTCCCAGCCCTCCTCTATTTCCTTGCCCGCCGCGGTCAGCACCGGGTTGATCAGCACGGTGTACGGAACCTCTTCTGCATCGGGATAGCGGGGATTGCGCTTCACCCCGAAAATCACCACCTGCAACAGAACGCCGACCTGGGGCGCCGCCAGTCCTGCGCCGTCAAGCGCCGCCATCGTATCGTGCATGTCAGTGATCAGCGCGTGCAGTTCCACCGTGTCAAAGCGTTCGACCGGGCGCGACGCCTCGAGCAGGCGCGGGTCGCCCATGCGCAATACGGGCCTAATTGCCATCGAACCAGGAATTTGCCGGACGATCATCCGGCAGATTCCTCAGGCAATACACCTCCAGGGAACGGAGATGGAAGTCATTCTGAGTCATGGTTAGTCCCAAGAGGCTGCTAGCTGCTCAAGTATGACGCGCACGCGCTCCATGGCGTGTTGCGACACCGCGTTGATTTCGGCCAGGTTGACCCCGTGCTCGCTGGTGCCGCGGCCCGCAGCGTGATTCACCACGACCGCGATCGCTGCGTAGCAGAGGCCGATCTCACGCGCGAGCGCCGCTTCCGGCATGCCGGTCATGCCGACGATATCGGCGCCGTCGCGCTCGATCCGGTTGATCTCGGCGGCGGTCTCGAGCCGCGGCCCCTGCGTTGCGGCGTAGGTCCCGCCGGCGACGGCTGCTTCGCCCGCAGCCGCGGCCGATCCGAGCAATCGCTGGCGCAGCGCCTCGCAATACGGGCGCGTAAAGTCTATGTGCAGCACGCCCTGCCCGCGGGTACCGGAGTAGCTCGACTGGCGCCCGTGCGTGTAGTCGATGATCTGGTCCGGCACCATCAGCGTGCCTGGCGCGAGCCCGGCGCGGATGCCGCCCACCGTGGCCACCGATACGACATCCTTCACCTTCTGGGCATGCAGCGCCCACAGGTTGGCGCGGTAGTTCACCGCGTGCGGCGCTATGGTGTGATTGGTCCCGTGGCGCGCAAGAAACACCACTGCCCGCCCCTGCATCTTGCCAAAAATCAGCGGCGCGGAAGGCTTGCCGTATGGCGTGCTCACCGTCTTGCGCCGCATCACCTGCAGGTTTGCAAGCTGGGTAAGGCCGCTGCCGCCGATAATCGCTAGCATGACGGTGAACAGTGAACGGTGAACGGTGAACGGCTAAACCCGTTGCACGGATGAAGAGCGCTCACATCCACGAAACTCAGCGTCGTGTTTCGCTCACCTGCAGGGTATGCGTCGTGGCTGCTTTTCACTGTTCACCGTTTACCGTTTACGGTTCACTGTCTTTGAGGGCGTAGATCTCAGGCAGGTTGCGCCAGGCGCCGCCCGCGTCCATGCCGCAGCCGAACACGTAGCGATTGGTCAGCTTGACGCCCGTGAAATCGGCCTCGACCGGCTTGGCGCGGCCGATGTTCTTGTCTGCAAGGACCGCGATGCAGACGCGGCTGGCTCCATCCGCCAGCAGCTTGTCGCGCACCGCCGCCAGGGTACGCCCTTCGTCCAGTATGTCGTCGAGTACCAGCACAACGCGCCCCGCCACCGAGGTGACGGGCAGCACTTTCCAGGAAATCCTGCCACCCCGGGTCGCCGTGCCGTAGCGGGTCACCTCGATGTAATCGAACTCGAGCGGGAACCGGAGCTGCGGCAGCAGCTGCCCGGAGAATACGACGGCTCCGCGCATCACGCACAGCACCAGCGGGAAACTGTCTCCGAGCGCGGCGGTGATTTCACGCGCCATGCGTGCCACCGCCTTGGACACGGCGGCGGAAGGACACAGCAGTTCCGCCGTGTCGAGCATGCGCCGCGCCTTGTCGGGAGTAAGAGCCAGGAGAAAAAAACCGATCAGTTATCGACCATCACGATCATGGGCTTGTCGGCCATAACACGTATTATGGCCGGGCGCGGGGGCTTGCGCTACGTCATCGCTCAAGCCTTTCACCCAGTAATTGCAGCAGCCCGTCCTCGTCGAGCGTTGCTATGCCCAGTTCCAGCGCCTGGCGGTGCTTGGAGCCGGGTGTAGCCCCGACCACCACGTAATCGGTTTTCTTCGAGACGTTGCCGGTAACCTTGCCGCCACGCGCTTCGATACGTGCTTTCACTTCCTCGCGCGCGAGGTGCGGCAACGTCCCCGTCAGCACGAAGATCTTGCCGGCAACCGCACCGCCCCCGGGGGCAGCCGCGCGTTCCCCTGCCACGAACCTGATGCGCCCGGGTATGCCCGTCAGCCGCGCGATGACATCCCGATTATGCGGCTCTGCAAAGAACTGCGAAACCGCCTCCATCACTTCCGGACCGACTCCCTCAAGCGGCAGTGGCAGCGCTTCCTCGCCGCGTTTCTTTCTCGACGCATTGTCCTTCTGCACCGCCTTCTTCTGCTGCGCAATAGCATCCCAATCCGCGGAACTCAGTTCTTCCAGACTGCCGAAGTGTCCCGCCAGCAGTTTTGCGCCTTCCTCGCCCACGGCCGGGATGCCCAGGGCATGAATGAACCGTGCCAGCGTCACGTTCCGCGAACGCTCGATTTCCTGCACCAGGTTACGCGCGGATTTTTTCCCCATGCGGTCGAGTCCGGCCAGCGTCCCGACTTCCAGCGCGTACAGGTCGGCAGGGTCGCGGACCAACTCCTTCGCGACGAATTGGTCCACCAGTTTTTCTCCGAGCCCTTCTATGTTCATGGCCCGGCGCGAGGCAAAATGCAATAGCGCCTGCTTGCGCTGGGCGCTGCAGTAGAGGCCGCCGGTGCAGCGGGCCACCACCTCGCCTTCGAGGCGTGCCACTTTCGATCCGCATACCGGGCACTGCTCGGGCATGACAAACCGGTCGTGATGCTGGCGGCGCCCCTGGCCGACGACGCGAACGACCTCCGGAATGACGTCCCCCGCCCGCCTGACCGCAACGGTATCTCCGCGCCAGATGTCCTTGCGCCGGATCTCGTCCTCGTTGTGTAGCGTCGCGTTGGTGACGGTGACCCCACCCACGAACACGGGCTTCAGGCGCGCCACCGGCGTAAGCGCTCCGGTGCGCCCCACCTGGACGTCGATTCCCAGCACTTCGCTTGTCGCTTCCTCCGCCGGGTACTTGTGCGCCGCTGCGAAACGCGGCGCCCGCGCCACGAAGCCGAGTCGCTCCTGCCCCGCGAGATCGTCGACCTTGTAGACTACGCCGTCGATAGCGTAGGGAAGCCGCTGCCGCTTCTCCCCGATGCTGCGGTAGTAGCCGAGCAACCCGGTTACGTCTTTTACTACTGCGCGCTCCCCCGACACCGGCATGCGACTCTCCGCCAGATAGTCGAGCAGCTCACTGTGCCGGTGAAAGCGGGGGGCTCCTTCCGCCGCGCCCAGGCCGTAGGCGAAAAAAGCCAGCTTACGTGCCGCAGTCACGCGCGAATCAAGCTGGCGCAGTGAGCCCGCCGCCGCGTTGCGCGGATTGACGAACTCCTTTTCCCCCTTTTCTCGCTGGGTCCTGTTAAGCCCGTCAAAGTCCTTTTTCAGCATCAATACCTCGCCGCGCACTTCGAGCAGCGGCGGCGCTTTCCGGGCAGCGAGCCGGAGCGGTATGGTACGGACCGTGCGCAAGTTCGCAGTCACGTCCTCGCCGGTGTAGCCGTCGCCACGCGTCGCGCCGCGCCGGAACACGCCCTGCTCGTAGACGAGGCTTACCGCGAGGCCGTCGAATTTCGGCTCCGCCGCGTATTCGATGCCATCCTTGCCGAGCGCTGCGCGCACGCGCCGGTCGAAAGCCTCGATTTCGGCGTCGTCGAAAGCATTGTTGAGCGAAAGCATCGGCACGCGGTGGATTACCTCCGAAAACGCCTCGGCCGGAGGGGCGCCCACGCGTTGCGTCGGCGAGTCGGGGGTGGCGACCTCGGGATGCTCCGCTTCGAGCTGCAGCAGCTCGCGGAACAACGCGTCGTACTCTGCGTCCGGTAACTGCGGCCGGTCGAGAACGTAATAGAGGTGGTTGTGGCGATCGATCTCGGCGCGCAATTTCTTGGCGCGCTCGCTCGCGCCGCGACGCGCTTGCATTTCAGGAAAACAGGCGCAGCGCTCGCGCGCTGCCGGCCGGCACATCCCGCGCCGCCATCGCTGCCTGAATCGATTTCACCTGTTCCTGGATGCGGGCGATGCCGGCCTCGCTGAGCGCCGCACGGTTGTCGTCCACCAGGCGCCCGCCGAGGGCAACGGCGAAACCGTCCGCGATGTGAAGCATGCGCTCGAGGGCCTCACTGCCGTTGGCGACCCGCGGCACATCGAGCAGCAGCGTGATGCCGCGGGTGGAAAGGCCCTTGATCTGCTCCGGCAGGAATGGCGCCGGCTCGTGGTTGTCCAGCGTGAACAGCGTTTGCCGCTGCTCGTTGCGGAAATGAAAAACGCCGTCGGGCTCGAGCTTGAAGCCGGCGGCTTCCGCCTGCGCCCGGATGCGGGTGCCGGCGAACATGGCGTCACCCTGCGCCACGACATTGACCCCGATCGCCACGTCGACTTTGGCGCAGAAAGCGTCGATATCCCGCGCCATCTTGAGGGCCGCCTGCGCGTCCGGGCACGTCGTCCGCGCCCCCACCTTCTCCGCGCAGTGCCGGACCGCGTCGCAGAAGGCGGCAAGCTGGGCGGCATTCACCGGCCCGCCGCGGTTGACCAGTTGCAGCGCCAGCCGCAGCCTCGAATAACGGCCGCCGGCGCCGCGCGCGACTTCCTCCCAGCCGCCGCTGCGCGGCGCTAATCCCGCGATGCGGGCGGCCTTGCCGCAGGAAGCGATCTTGCTCATGAGCTCGGCGAGCGCGGCGTCGGTAAACGGCGCACCCGCTTCGATCTCCGCCACGTAGTCGAGAGCCGCGTCGGATTCAACTGCCGCGGGCGCCTCATCCGCGACGGCGGGACGGGAGGGCTCGGCCTCCTCGGCCTCCCTGCGCGCGGGCTCCGCCGGCACGAACTGCGGCTCGAGCCGGCCGTCGGCCAGGGCGGATTCGACCCCTGCCCTCAGCAGCACGTCGTCGTGCGTTCCGCCGAATGCCCGCTGCAGGCGGCGGCGCAGCTTGCGTTCCTGCAACCAGTTGTACAGATATACGCCGCCGACCACCACCGCGCCGATGACAAACAGGCTCAACTGCAGGTCGCTCATCGAGCACCTATTACCGCCGGTCGGCTCGGCGACACCCAGGAGCGACTATCCATGCGTTCACACCGACTGTTCATGAAACCTGGTCCGACAGGCTGCTAGGCCGCGGCTTCAGAAAGCCTCATCGCTTCTTCGATGTCGACCGCCACCACGCGCGAGACGCCCGCCTCCTGCATGGTAATGCCCAGCAGCTGTTCGGCGATCTCCATGGTGATCTTGTTGTGGCTGATGAACAGAAACTGGGACTGTTGCGACATCTTCTTCACCAGTTCGCAGAAGCGCCCGGTATTGTGATCGTCGAGCGGTGCATCCACCTCGTCGAGCAGGCAGAACGGGGCCGGGTTCAGCTGAAACATGGAAAACACCAGAGACAGCGCGGTCAGCGCCTTCTCGCCGCCCGACAGCAGTTGGATGGAGGTGTTCTTCTTGCCGGGCGGCTGCGCGATCACCTGTACGCCGGCGTCGAGTATCTCCTCGCCGGTCAGCACCAGCCGCGCCTGCCCGCCTCCGAACAGCGCCGGGAACATCTCGCCGAAGTGCCGGTTGACCTCGTCGAAGGTATGCTGCAGCCGTTCGCGGGTCTCGCGGTCGATGCGGCGGATCGCGTCTTCCAGCGTCGCCATCGCCTCGTTCAGGTCGCGCGCTTGGGCATCGAGGTATTCCTTGCGCTCGCTCGCGCCATGCAATTCTTCCAGCGCCGCGAGATTGACGGCGCCCATTCCCTTGATCTCTTCATTCAGGCGGTTGATCTCGCCCTGCAGGGCGCCCGGTCGCATGCCCTTCTCCTGCTGCTGCGCGACCTCCTCCTCGTGCGCTCCCGCTTCCGCCAGCTGCTGCGCAAACTGCCCCTCGTTCAGTCGCGCCTCCTGCTCCTTGAGGCGCATCTCGGCGATGCGCTCGCGCAACGGCTCGAGCTTCTGTTCGGTGGCGTGCCGTTCCTCGTCGATCGCCTTGAGGCTCGCCTCCATGCCTTCCAGGGCGTCGCGCGCGGCCGCCAGCGCCTGCTCGCGCAGGCTGCGCGTAGCCAGGGCTTGCTGCAGGCGCTGCTGCAGCGGCGCCTCGTCGCAGTTCACGTATTCCGCTTCCCGCGATTGCAGGGCGGACTGCAGCCGCCGTCCATTCTCAGATGTGACTTTAATTGAACTATTTATCTCATTGATTTTATTGATATAAGATTGTTTATCAAAAGTCGCCTGCTGAACCTCGTCGCGGGCCCGCTGCAGGGCCGTCCGCTGCAATTCGAGCACGGCCTCGGCGCGCCGGTATAGATCGGTAGCGAGCGTGAGTTGGGTTCCCTGCTGGACCACTTCGGTCTGCAACTCGAGAATCCGGCGCAGCGCCGCCTGCTCGCCAGCCGTCGTGACACCGGACTGCGCTTCGATCTCCGCCAATTCGGCGTCAACCTGCTGCGCGCGTTGCCGGACCCGCTCGTCGAGTTCGCCCAGCCGCAGCGCCTCCATCTGCAGCGCATGCTGGTGGCGTTGCCGGTCGCTGATCGCATCGCGCAGCTCGTCGAGTCGGATGCGCCGCTGCTTGACGTCCCCTTCCGCGGCGTCGGCAGCGTCGCGCAGGGCTGCCACTTCCGTCCGCGCCAACTGCATCGCCGCGCCCAGCTCCTCGATTTCGCGCTGGCGGGTGAGCACGCCGTGCAACTCGCTATCGGGAGCGTGAAAACTGATCGCGTGGCGGGTAAACAAGTGCCCGTCGCGGGTCACCAGCAGCGCGCCGGCCGGCAGCCGCTCGCGCGCCGCCATCCCGGCCGCGGCGTCGGCTACCACGTAAACCTGATGCAGCCAGTCCCCCAGCACCGCCTCCAGGCGGGTATCGCTGCAGATGACGTAGCGGCGCAACGGCTCGCACCCGCCCAGCGGTGGCGCCGGCGGCAGCGCGTCGCCCACCGGCGCGAACATGGTAATTCTTCCAGGAGGCGGTTCCGCGAACCAGCGCTCGGCTTGCTCGATCCGCTCCAGCCCGAGCGCGTTCAGGCGTTCGCGCAGCACGGCTTCCAGCGCGTCCTCCCAGCCGGATTCGATGCGGATAGACTGCCACAGGCGGGACGCCTGACCGAGGCCGCGCGCTTCCAGCCAGCCTTCATTGCTGGTGCCGCGCACCAGCCGCTCCTGCAATTGCCGCAGGGCCTGCAGCCGCGCCTCGATGCTGGCTAGACGCTGGTTTCCGGCCTCGAGCGCCGCGTCCTTTTCCCGCATCGCCAGTTCGGCCCGGGGCAGCGCATCTTCCTCCTGCGCGCTCATTAAGCTGTGCAGGTTCTGCAGTTCGGCTTCGACCGCCGTAATATCCCTGCCGAGCGCTTCCAGCCGCGGCGTATCCGCCCGCTGCAGCGCGGCACGTTCCTCCCGCAACCGCTGCGTGCGCTGCGCGAGCTGCTCCAGCGTTTGCTGCGCGTGAGCGTGCCTGGTCTGCTCCACCCCCGCTGCCTGTTCGGCCAGCGCGAGCGAACGCTGCAATTCCTCATAGCGGTTGCGGGTAGCCCGGAACGCTTCCTCCATGACCGGGAGCTTGTCCGTTTCACCCTTGAGGGTGGCCTCGCACGTTGCCAGCAATTCCGTCGCCGTAGCGCTCTGCCCGCGCCATTCGGCGAGGCTCGCCTGCGCTCCAGCCAGCTGCTCGCGGTCGCGCTCAATCTGCGCGCGCAAGTCCGCCAACTCGAGCTCGACCCGCTGGCGGTTTTCGCGCAGGTGCGCAATCTCCTGCTCCAGGCGGGCGGTCTCGGAATTGGCTTCGTAGAAGGCGCCCTGCGCGGTGTGCACCGTGTCGCTGCCCCGATAATGCTGTGTGCGCTTGTCCTCCAGGCGTTTCTCGGCATCGCGCAACCCGGCGATTTCGGCCTCCAGTTCCAGGGCCAGCCGTTCAATCTCGCGCAGATGCCGCGCGCGCTGCGCGCCGGCTTCCTGCTTCCTCAGCAGCCACAGCAGGTTCTGCGTCGCGCGCAGTTTCGCCTGCAGCTCGTGGTAACGGGTCGCCACTTCCGCCTGCGCCTGCAGGTGCTCGAGCTGCTTTTCGAGCTCGATGCGCACATCCTCAACGCGCAGCAGGTTCTCGCGCGTGTCCTTCAGGCGGAGCTCGGTTTCGTGACGGCGCGCGCGGTATCTCGAAACCCCGGCAGCCTCCTCGAGAAAGACGCGCAGTTCCTCGGGCTTGGCCTCGATAACGCGCGAGATCATGCCTTGCTCGATGATGGCGTAGGCGCGGCTGCCGAGGCCGGTCCCGAGGAAGATGTCGGCGACGTCGCGCCGCCGCACGTGGACGTTGTTGATGTAGTAGCTGGTGGCTTCGTCGTCCCGCTGCAGCACCCGTTTGACGGAGATTTCGGCGTAGCTCGACCACTGGCCGCCGGCCCGGCCCAAGCTGTTGTCGAAGATCAGCTCGACGCTGGCGCGGCTCACTGGCTGGCGCTGCCCCGAGCCGTTGAACAGGATGTCCTGCATGGTGTCCCCGCGCAGGTGCTTCGCGGACGTTTCGCCCAGCACCCAGCGCACGGCGTCGATGACGTTCGACTTGCCGCAGCCGTTGGGGCCGACGATGCCTACCAGTTGTCCGGGGACGGGGATGTGAGCGGGATCTACGAAAGACTTGAAGCCTGCGAGATTTATCTGTTTGAGTCTCAATTGTGAGGTCTTTAGTGGCGTTTGGGTGTGGTTATAATCGCAGGCTGATCAGTTGCGACATTTTAGCGGATTTGGGCCGTCACGATAATGCCGAGCAGACCCCATCGCAGGCTGGAGACCTTCGCCAACCCCCATCCCGCGCGCGATTACCGGATTCACATGGAAATACCGGAGTTTACCTGTCTGTGCCCGCGCACCGGTCAGCCCGACTTCGCAACGCTGGTGCTCGATTACGTGCCGGACCGGCGCTGCGTCGAGCTGAAAAGCCTCAAGTTGTATATCTGGTCGTACCGCAACGAAGGCACCTTCCACGAGGCGGTGACCCACCGCATCCTCGACGACCTGGTGAAAGCGACGCGTCCGCGCTGCATGCGATTGACCGCCAGATTCAATGTCCGCGGCGGCATCTACACCACCGTCATCGCCGAACACGCCAAGGCGGGGTGGAAACCCCGTCCCGTGGCTGAACTTACGAGCTTGCCCGTGGCGTCCGGCACGCGCGGCTGATCGCGGCAGCGCACCACGCCACGTCCCCAGCAGTGCGTCGGACCATGATGGCAAGTCCGACAGGCTGCTCCGCGCCGGTCGGAGAAAGCCTTTATAATTCTTGGCTTTGGCTCCGCCTTTCGGCCGCGCACGCGACATGAATCCCGATCTAGAGCGACTGCAAAGCTATCCGTTCCAGAAGCTGAATGCGCTGCTCGATGGCATACGGCCGGACTCGTCGCGCAAGCTGATACCCCTCTACATCGGCGAGCCGAAGCACCCCACGCCGGAATTCATCAAGCAGGCGCTGGTCGACCATCTGGACGGGATGGCGAGCTACCCCTTGACGGTGGGAAGCGCGGAGTTGCGCGGCGCCATCGCCGGCTGGCTGGCACGGCGCTACCGGCTCGAAGCCGTGGATCCGGCGACCGAGGTCATACCGGTGACCGGCAGCCGCGAAGCCCTGTTTGCCATTGCGCAAACGGTGGTGGACGCGGCGCGCCCGGACCCGGTCGTGGTTTGCCCCAACCCGTTCTACCAGATATACGAAGGCGCAGCGTTGCTGGCCGGGGCTACGCCGCACTACCTGAACAGCCTTCCCGGTAACGGCTATGCCTTCGACTTCGGCCAGTTGCCGGATGCGACGTGGCGCCGCACGCAGTTGATCTACGTCTGCTCACCCGGCAACCCGACGGGCTACGTCATGCCGCTGGTTGACTGGGAGCGGCTGTTTGCGCTGTCCGACCGTTACGGCTTCGTGATCGCGTCCGACGAGTGCTATTCCGAAATTTATTTTGAGGAGAGCCGCCCCCCTCTCGGCGCGCTGCAGGCGGCGCAACAGCTCGGCCGCAAGGGCTACCCGCGCCTGGTGATGTTCTCGAGCCTCTCCAAGCGCTCCAACGTGCCCGGCATGCGTTCCGGGTTCGCCGCGGGCGACGCCGCCATCCTCAAGCAGTACCTGCTCTACCGGACCTACCAGGGATGCGCGATGAGCCCGACGGTGCAGCAGGCGAGCATCACCGCGTGGAACGACGAGGCGCACGTGGTCGAGAACCGGCGCCTGTACCGGGAGAAGTTCGCCGCGGCGCTGGAGATACTGCGGCCGGTGCTCGAAGTCGAGATGCCCGACGCCGCGTTTTACCTGTGGCTGAAGACGCCGATATCGGACACCGAGTTCGCGCGTCGGCTCTACCGGCAGCAGGCCGTCACGGTGCTGCCCGGCAGCTACCTCGCGCGCGCAGCCGGCGGCGTCAATCCCGGCGCCAACCGGGTGCGTATCGCCCTGGTCTCGTCCGTCGCGGAATGCGTCGAATCCGCGCGGCGCATCCGCGCGTTCGTGGAATCCCTGTAACGCGCGGGTTGAGCGGCAAGCCTGCTGGTCCGCTCGAACCCGCGCATAGAGGTAGAATCCCTTCCATGAAAGAACTGCAATCCATCATCGACCAGGCGTGGGAAAGCCGCGCCGAGCTCAGGCCCGGCAGCACGCCCGCCACGGTGGGCGAAGCTGTCAGCCACGTGCTTGCGGGTCTCGACGCTGGCACCATTCGCGTTGCCGAGAAAGCCGGCGGGGAATGGCTGGTGCATCAGTGGATCAAGAAGGCCGTGCTGCTATCGTTCCGGCTCGACGACAACGTTCCGTTGCAGGGCGCGGCAACCCAGTATTACGACAAGGTGCCGAGCAAGTTCGCGCATTATTCCCGCGAAGACTTCGCGCGCGGCGGGTTCCGGGTCGTGCCGCCGGCCATGGCGCGGCGCGGTTGCTACATCGCCCGGAACGTCATCCTGATGCCCTCCTTCGTCAACGTCGGCGCCTACGTGGACGAAGGCACCATGGTGGACACCTGGGCCACGGTAGGCTCCTGCGCCCAGATCGGCAAGAACGTGCACCTGTCGGGCGGCGTCGGCATCGGCGGCGTGCTCGAGCCGCTGCAGGCCAACCCCACCATCATCGAGGACAACTGTTTTATAGGGGCGCGCTCGGAAGTCGTGGAAGGCGTCGTGGTCGAGGAAGGCTCCGTGCTGTCGATGGGCGTATTCATCGGCGCCAGCACCCGCATCTACCACCGCCAGACCGGAGAGATACTCTACGGCCGCGTGCCCGCCGGATCGGTCGTGGTGCCGGGCAGCCTGCCCGCCGCGGACGGCCACTGCCACCTGTATTGCGTGGTGATCGTCAAGCAGGTCGACGCGAGGACCCGCGCCAAGACCAGCATCAACGACTTGCTGCGCAGCGATTAGGAATTTGTCAGCCTTAGGGCCGACAAATTCCTTACACAAGCCCGCCCGCACGAACACGGAAGCAGCAGACGGTGAAATAGTCATTTGATACCCCATTACAGCCTGTCGGCTCGGCATTAACCCGGAGCGGTTACCCATGCATTCACACCGACCGTTCATGACACCAAGGCCGACAGGCTGCTAGGGTGTATAGTGTTTTCGAGGCGGCGCAAGCAGCCGCAACTGGGGAAGCAGCCATGTTCGTGACACCGCTCTTCAAGATGATGGCAGAGAAGCAGGCCTCCGACCTGTTTTTCTCCGCCGGCGCGCCGATCCAGATCAAGATCAACGGCGTGCTGGCGCCGATCAACAGCCTGGTACTCGATGCCGATAAGGTCAGGAGGATCTGCTACGAGCTGATGGGCGAAGTGCAGGTCAAGGAATTCGAAACCACGCAAGAAATGAACTTCGCGCAGAGCGGCGGCGAACTCGGCAATTTCCGCGTCAACATCTTTCGCCAGAAGGGCACGGTGTCGATGGTGATCCGCTTCGTCAAGCCGGACGTGCCGCCGATCGAATCGCTGGGGCTGCCGCTGATCCTCAAGGAAATCATCATGGAAAAGCTGGGGCTGGTCCTGGTGGTCGGCTCGACCGGCTCGGGCAAGTCCACCACCATGGCCTCGATGATCGACTACCGCAACAGCACCCGCACCGGGCACATCCTCACCATCGAGGACCCGATCGAATTCATTTTCAAGCACAAGAAATCCATCGTCAGTCAGCGCGAAGTGAGGGTGGACACCCACAACTACCAGAACGCGCTGATCAACGCTATGCGCGCGGCGCCGGACCTGCTGATGATCGGAGAAATCCGCGACCAACCGACGCTGCAGAGCGCGCTGCTGTTCGCGCAGACCGGGCACCTGTGCATGTCCACGCTGCACGCCAACAACAGCTACAACGCGCTCATTCGCATCATGAACTTCTTCCCGCGGGAGGCGCGCGAAGCGCTGCTGGCCGACCTTGCCATCGCGCTGCGCGCCGTGATCTCGCAACGCCTGGTGCGCGGCATAGACGGCAAGCAAGTGCCGGCGGTCGAAGTCCTGCTCAACACCAAGCACATCCAGGATCTGATCAAGACCGGCGAAATCGGCCGGATCAAGGAAGCCCTGGAGCAGAGCCTGGCCCCCGGCTCGCAGTCCTTCGAACAGGCGCTGTTCTACCACATCAGCAGCGGCAAGGTGGCGGTCGAGGAAGCCATGGTGCACTCCGACTCGCCCAGCAATCTGCACTGGCTGCTGAGCAACAAACCCAGGATCACGGGCGACGCGGAAGCCCGGCAGACGGACCCTACCACCCAGCAGCCGACAGGCGACATCTCCAGCATTAAGCTGAACCTCGACGCCCTGGGATAGTTCAGTGTTGAGTTTTGAGTTTTGAGTTTTGAGTTTTGAGTTTTGAGTTTTGAGTGTTGAGTTGAGTGCTGAGTGCTAAGGGCTAATTGCTGAAATCAATGGCTGGCTACGCCTAACTCAAAATTCAAAACTCAAAACTCAACACTCCGGCGTTAGCGGCGCGCCGCTGGACCGTGGGCAGCCTCGTGCTCCACGGAGCGCGCCGCTTCCGGCGGGCCCGCCTTGCCTACGGCCACGGCACCACCAATGCCCGCGACGAAGCCGCGTATCTCGCGCTGCACGCGTTGGGCCTGCCCCCGGATGCCGGGCCGGCCCTGCTCGGGCGACGGGTCAGCCCGCGCGACGCGCGGCGCGTGCTGGGTCTGTTCGAGCGCCGCATCCGCAGCCGTAAGCCCGCGGCCTACCTGACGGGCGAGGCCTGGCTCGGTGATTTCCGTTTCCACGTGGACGAGCGGGCCATCGTGCCGCGCTCGCACATCGCCGCATTGCTGGGCGAACACCTTATCCCGTGGATTCCCCGTCCCGCCGCCGTCACCACGGCACTCGATCTGTGCACCGGGTCAGGTTGCCTTGCCGTTCTCCTCGCGCACAGCTTTCCCGATGCAAGGATCGATGCTTCTGACATTTCATCCGCAGCACTGGCCGTCGCCCGCCGCAATGTCGGAAGCTACCGGCTGAGCAGCCGAATTCGGCTGATCAAGTCCGACCTGTTTTCCGCGCTCGGCGGAAAACATTACGACCTTATCGTCTGTAATCCACCGTACGTGACGGCGCGCAGCATGCGGCGGTTGCCGCGAGAGTACCGGCACGAGCCGCGCGTCGCGCTCGCCGGCGGCCGGGACGGCCTCGATGTAGTGCGGCGCATACTCGCGACCGCCGGCCGGCACCTCAATCCACGGGGCCTGCTGGTGGTCGAAGTCGGCGCCGGGCGCTATACGTTGGAGCAAGCCTGGCCGCGGCTGCTGTTCACCTGGCTCGATGAGGACGGCGGCGTGTTTCTGCTGAGGCGCGCGGAGATCGAGGCGGTTGCGCCCGCAGCGGCAGCCCGAGCGACGTAAGCAACTGGCGGGTCTCTTCGGGGGCAAGCTCCTGGAATTGCCCGCGCCGCAGCCGCGACGGCAACCCGACGGGGCCGAACCGCACCCGCATCAGCCGGCTGACTTGCAGCCCCAGGGCCTCGAACAGGCGGCGCACAATGCGATTGCGGCCCTCCTTGAGCACGATGCGGTACCAGCGGTTGGCCCCTTCACCGCCCTCGGGCGCAATGGACACGAGGCGCGCCACGCCGTCATTCAGCTTCATGCCGGAGCGCAGCCTGGCGATCTGCTCATCGGTCAGCTTGCCCAGCACTCGCACCGCGTACTCCCGTTCCAGCTCGTAGCTGGGGTGCATCATGCGATTGGCGATCTCGCCCGAGGTGGTGAACACCAGCAGCCCGCAGCTGTTGAAGTCGAGACGACCGACCGCCATCCATTTCGCGCCGCGCAGGCGCGGCAGCTTGTCGAACACGGTCGGGCGACCAGCGGGATCGTCGCTGCTGACGATCTCGCCCTCGGGCTTGTGGTACAGCAGCACCTGCGGTAACTGCGAGGGCGCCGCTGCCCGCAGCACGCGCCCGTCGACTTTCACCTCGTCGTGCGCGCCGACGCGCGCGCCGATCCTGGCCGTAGTACCGTTCACCGTGACGCGTCCGGCGATGATCCACTGCTCCATGTCCCGGCGCGACCCCAGCCCGGCCTGGGCGAGCGCCTTCTGCAGCTTGTACGTCACGCCCTCTGGCGCCGCAGGCCGGTGGTCTTGCGTGTGTTTCATAATGAATCGTGCCGGCGGTTTTGCATAAGGAGTTTGTCCGACGCAAGTCCGACAAACTCCTAGGCCTCGCGCCGCTCGAGCACGGCCTGGGCCAGGGTGCCGCTGTCCACGTGCTCGAGTTCCCCGCCGACCGGCAGCCCGCGCGCGATGCGGGTCACCTTCAGGCCGCGGGCGCGCAACGCTTCGCCGATATAGTGCGCGGTGGCCTCTCCTTCCACGGTGAAGTTGGTGGCGAGGACAACCTCACGCACCACGCCGTCAGCCGCGCGCTGTATCAGCCGTTCGAGATGAATCTCCTTTGGCCCGATGCCATCGAGCGGCGAAAGCACGCCCATCAGGACGAAATACCGCCCCTGATAGCACTGCGCCTGCTCCATCATGAGCAGATCGCCGGGCGCTTCCACCACGCACAGTTGCGCGGGATCGCGCCGCGGCGAGCTGCACAAGCCGCAGACCGGTTCCTCGGCGTAGTTATTGCACTTCTCGCAATGCCGGACGCGCGCGAGCGTCTCGGTCAGCGCTGCGGCCAGCCGCGCCGCCCCCTGCGGGTCGCGCTGCAACAGGTGATAAGCCATGCGCTGCGCCGACTTCGGCCCCACTCCCGGCAGGCAGCGCAAAGCGCTAATAAGGTTTTCGAGGCTGGATGGCGTCTTCATTGCGCTTTGCGCTGTTCCGGGTTTCGGGTTTCGGGTTCCGCGTCCCTTGTCTGCTGACGATCACGAACATTCGGTTTTGAACTTTGAACCCGGAACATTGAACTCGGAACAGGACTAAAACGGAAGTTTTAGGCCCGTCGGCAACGGCAGGCCCGCGGTCGCGCCCGCCATCTTTTCCTGCGTAAACGCCTCCACCCGCCGCACCGCGTCGTTGACTGCTACGGCGATCAAGTCCTCCAGCATCTCGCGGTCGTCGGTGAGCAGCCCGGGATCAATGGTCACACGCTTTACTTCGTGACGCCCGGTCATGACGATTTTCACCTTGCCGGAAGCGGCCTGGCCCTCGATTTCCGTGACGGCCAGCTGCTCCTGCAGCTTTTTCATGTTCTCCTGCATGAGCTGCGCCTGCTTCATCAAATTGCCGATTCCACCTTTCATGTCGCGCTCCTTGCACTACCGCCGTTCACCGTTCATGGATTCATTGCACCGGCTTGATCGACGAGTCCACGACGCGGCCGTCAAAATTTTCCAGCAATTCGCGCACGAACGGGTCGTGCTCGATGGCGGCGGCGGCCTGCGCGTGCTGCCGCTGCTTCTCCCGGCCGGCGATCGCGGCCGGCGAACCGCCGGCATCATCCGCGACTGTGACGATCAGCCTCAGTCTGGCGCCGAAATGTTTCTCCAGCGCCGCCTTCAGCCGCTCCTGGTACGGCCCGTCGAGCAGCTGCTGGTGGGTCTGCGCGATGCGCAGCTCGATCCGCGATTCGTCGCGCGCCACCAGCTCGCTGTGCTTCGCCAGCTCCAGCGTCATAGCGGTCAGCCCGAGCTTCTCGACCAGCTCCGGCCACGCGGCATCACCGCGGTTTTTTTTTGATTCCGGAGCGGGCGCGGGCCGGACCGCGGCCGGCGGCGACGCCACCGCCGGCACGCCCTGCCCCGCCGGGGCAAATGCCAGCATCCTCAGCAGCGTCATGGTGAAACCGGCATACTCGTCGGGGGCGAGCCCGAGATCGCTGCGTCCCTGGATCGCTATCTGGTAGTAAAGTTGAAGGTCGTCCGGCGCAAGTCCGGCCGCCAACTCGCCCAGCACCGCGTGATCCGGATCGTCGTCACCGATCGTGTCCGGCACTGACTGCGCGAGCGTGAGACGGTGCAGCAGCGAGGCCAGATCCTGCAAGGCGGCGTCGAACGACAGGCTGCGCTCCGCCATGCGGTCGGCCTCTGCGATCAGGGCGGCGCCGTCGCGCGCCGCCAGGGCGCGCAGCAGCGCGTGCAGGTGATCCTGCCCCACCGCGCCGAGCATCGCGCGCGCGGAATCTTCCGTCACGCTGCCCCCGCCGTGGGCGATGGCCTGGTCGAGCAGGGAGAGCGCATCGCGCAGGCTGCCCTGGGCCGCCCGCGCGATCAGCGGCAGCGCCGCGGGCTCGAAGCGCACGCTTTCAGCTAGCAGAATGTGCTGCAGGCGCGCCCTGATCTGCTGCTGCGGTATCTGCTTCAGGTTGAACTGCAGGCAGCGCGACAGGACCGTGACCGGGATTTTCTGCGGCTCGGTGGTGGCGAGGATGAACTTGACGTGGGCGGGCGGCTCCTCCAGCGTCTTCGGCATGGCGTTGAAGGCATTGCGCGACAGCATGTGCACCTCGTCGATGCTGTACACCTTGTAGCGTCCCGCGGTGGGCGCGTACAGCGCGTTCTCCAGCAGCTCGCGCATGTTGTCCACCTGCGTGTTCGAGGCGGCATCGAGCTCGATGAGGTCGATGAAGCGGCCGGCGTCGATCTCGGCGCACGCCGGGCACTTGCCACAGGGGGTCGCGGTAACGCCGGTTTCGCAGTTGAGCGCCTTGGCGATGATGCGCGCGAGCGTGGTCTTGCCAACGCCGCGGGTGCCCGCGAAAAGATATGCGTGGTGCAGCCGCTGCTGGGTAAGCGCGTTCTCGAGCGCCCGCACCACGTGCTCCTGCCCCACCAGCTCGGCAAACGTCCGGGGGCGCCACTTGCGGGCAAGTACCTGGGTCACTGGAAAAACGGTGAACGGCGAAATAGGTGCGGTATTCTACAACCGGACCGGCCGCCGTTCACCGTTTTTTACCGCTTATTTGAAATGACATTGGAAGTTCATTCTTGTTATTTTCCCCTGCGCGCAACCGGGTCGCGCAGGGGAAAATGGGAGGCGAGCCTTACCCCCGGCACTTGCAGAAAATAGCTGTGGCTGCTTCCTTCCGGACCTGACCAGGTTCACTACCATGCAATGCGGGGAGGCCCGCCGTCAGCGAATTGTAAGCATTATTGGTCCCGGCGGCCACCCGCCACGAAAGCTTTCCGCTAGCATCTTTACAAGCGCCCGGATTAGTGCTTCCATCTGCCGGAAAACTGCAACACTCGTGGGAACGGGTGCCGTCGTTTCAAATCCCGAAAATCTGCCAATAGCGACCGGAGGCGTGCATGGCGACGAAGACGATTGAATCAGTTCTCCAGGAAAACCGCGTCTTCCCGCCGCATCCGGCGCTCGCCAGGCAAGCAGCCATACCGAGCATGGACGCCTACCGCAAGTTGTGCGCGGAAGCGGAGAAGGACTTCGAGGGTTTCTGGGGGAGGCTAGGCCGGGAGCACGTGCTGTGGCACAAGCCCTTCACCAGGGTGCTGGACGAAAGCAAGGCGCCGTTCTTCAAATGGTTCCATGACGGCGAATTGAACGCCTCCTACAACTGCCTCGATCGCCACCTCAAGACCCAGCCCGACAAGACCGCCATCATCTTTGAGGCCGACGACGGCAAGGTCACCCGGATCACCTATAAGGAACTCTACCGCCGCGTCTGCATGATGGCCAACGGCCTGAAGTCGCGCGGCATCAAGAACGGCGACCGGGTCATCGTCTACATGCCGATGTCGATCGAGGTGGTGGTGGCGATGCAGGCGTGCGCGCGCATCGGCGCCATCCACTCGGTGGTGTTCGGGGGGTTCTCGGCCAAGAGCCTGCAGGAGCGCATCATCGACGCCGGCGCCGTCGCCGTGCTCACCGCCGACGGGCAGTTCCGCGGCGGGCGCGAGATCCTGCTGAAGCCCGCAGTGGACGAGGCGCTCGCCATGGGCGGATGCGAATCGATCAAGTCGGTGGTGGTGTACAAGCGCACCGGCACTGCGGTCCAGTGGAACGCAAAATGCGACGTCTGGATGCACGAGCTCATGAACGGCCAGTCCGATGCGTGCGAGCCGACCTGGGTCAACGCCGAGCACCCGCTCTTCATCCTCTACACCTCGGGCTCGACCGGCAAGCCGAAGGGCATCCAGCATTCCACCGGCGGCTACCTGCTGTGGACCATCCTGACGATGAAATGGGTATTCGACTACAAGCCCACCGACGTCTTCTGGTGCACGGCGGATGTCGGCTGGGTCACCGGGCATTCCTACACCAGTTACGGGCCGCTCGCCTGCGGCGCGACCGAGGTCGTGTTCGAGGGCGTGCCGGTTTACCCGGATGCGGGGCGGTTCTGGAAGATGATCCAGGATCACAAGGTCGCCGTGTTCTACACCGCTCCTACGGCGATCCGCTCGCTGATCAAGGCCGGCGGCGACCTGCCGAAAAAATACGATCTGTCCTCCCTGCGCATCCTCGGCACGGTCGGCGAGCCGATCAATCCCGAGGCGTGGATGTGGTACCACGAGACCGTCGGCGGCGGCCGCTGCCCGATCGTGGATACCTGGTGGCAGACCGAGACCGGCGGCCACATGATCTCGCCATTGCCCGGCGCCACCCCGACCAAGCCCGGCTCCGCCACCTTTCCCCTGCCCGGCATCATCGCCGACATCGTGGACGAGACCGGCCAGTCCGTGGGCCGGGGCAAAGGCGGCATTCTGGTGATCAAGAAACCGTGGCCGGCGATGCTGCGCACGATCTGGGGCGATCCCGAGCGCTACCAGAAGACCTATTACCCCGAGGATTTCAAGGGCAAGTACTACCTCGCCGGCGACGGCGCCTCCTTCGACGCGGAAGGCTACATCCGCATCATGGGCCGCATCGACGACGTGCTGAACGTGTCCGGCCACCGCCTCGGCACCATGGAAATCGAATCCGCCCTGGTCGCCAACCCCAAGGTCGCGGAAGCCGCCGTGGTCAGCCGCCCGGACGAGCTGACCGGCGAAGCGATCTGCGCGTTCGTCGTGCTCAAGCAGGCGCGGCCGAACGGCGACGACGCGAAGAAGATCGTCAAGGAACTGCAGGACTGGGTGGGCAAGGAAATCGGGTCCATCGCCAAGCCGAAGGACATCCGCTTTGGCGACAACCTCCCCAAGACCCGCTCCGGCAAGATCATGCGCCGGCTGCTGCGCTCGATCGCCAAGGGCGAGGAAATCACGCAGGACGTCACCACGCTCGAAAACCCGGCGATCCTGAAGCAGCTGAGCGAGACCCCAGGCTGATCAAAGCATGAATCAGGGGCGAAGATGAATCGGGCGCTCGGGATCGGACGGCACGTCCGCCCTGCGCGAGTCTCCCCTTCCCCCTTCACCCTTCCCCCTTCACGATCCAGGGAGGGCGCATGATACGACCGAGCATCAAGGGCCAACGCCTGGTGGCGCTGTTCCTGATGGGCTTCCTGCTGCTCAACTACCCGCTGCTCAACCTGTTCGCCGGCTCCGGCCATGTGCTGGGCATCCCCGTGCTCTATGCCTACGTGTTCGCGGTGTGGGCGCTGCTGATCGGCCTGATGGCGCTGGTGATCGAAAAGCGCGACGATTGATCGCGCTGCGCGCGGCAGTCCGACATGCTCACCGCACCCATCATCGTCATTGCCTCCTTCGCCTACGTGGGGTTGCTGTTCGCGATCGCCTATTACGGCGACAAGCGCGCCGACGCAGGCCGCAGCATCATCGCCAACCCCTACATCTACGCGCTTTCGCTTGCCGTGTACTGCACCGCGTGGACGTTCTACGGCAGCGTCGGGCGCGCCGCGACGAGCGGCATCGGCTTCCTGCCGATCTATCTCGGCCCGACGCTGATGGCGGCGCTGTGGTGGTACGTGATGCTGAAGATCATCCGCATCAGCAAGCAGAACCGCATCACCTCCATCGCCGACTTCATCGCCTCGCGCTACGGCAAGAGCCAGATGGTGGGCGGCCTGGTCACGATTATCGCGGTGATCGGCATCATCCCGTACATCGCGCTGCAACTGAAGGCGATCTCCAACACCTTCCTGATCGTCCTCGAGTACCCGGAAGTGGCGATGCCTCACAAGCAGAGCGCGCCCTTGTTCCTCGGTGACAACACGTTCTACATCGCGATGCTGCTCGCCGCCTTCACCATCCTGTTCGGCACCCGCCACCTTGACGCGACCGAACGCCATGAGGGGCTGGTCGCGGCGATCGCATTCGAGTCGCTGGTGAAGCTGCTCGCGTTCATCGCGGTCGGGCTGTTCGTCACCTTCTGGATGTACGACGGCTTCGGCGACGTCTTCAACCGCGCCGCACAGGTGCCGGAGCTCGGTGCGCTGCTCACGTTTGGGGGGGCGGCTGGCAACTACGCGACGTGGGCCTCGCTCACCTTCCTGTCGATGGCGGCCATCATGTTCCTGCCGCGCCAGTGGCAGTTGACAGTGGTGGAGAACGTGGACGAGCGCCACCTCAACACGGCGATCTGGCTGTTCCCGCTCTACCTCCTCGCGATCAACGTGTTCGTGCTGCCCATCGCGCTCGGCGGCTTGCTGCATTTTCCGGGCGGCGCCGTGGATGCGGACACTTTCGTGCTGACGCTGCCGATCTCAGAGCAGGCCCCGTGGCTCGCCCTGTTCGCCTTCATCGGGGGGCTTTCCGCCGCGACCGGCATGGTGATCGTCGAGACCATCGCGCTCTCGACCATGGTCTGCAACGATCTGGTGATGCCGGTGCTGCTGCGCATGAAGGGGCTGCGGCTGACCGCGCGGCGCGACCTGTCGGGACTGCTGCTCGGCATCCGTCGCGGCGCCATCGTCCTCATCCTGGTGCTGGGCTACCTCTATTTCAATCTGGCGGGCGAGGCCTACGCGCTGGTTTCAATCGGCTTGATTTCATTTTCCCTGGTGGCGCAGTTCGCCCCGGCGATCATCGGCGGCATCTTCTGGAGGGGTGGCACGCGCGCCGGCGCGGTGTGCGGCCTCGCGGCGGGCTTCCTGGTGTGGCTCTACACGCTGCTGCTGCCCTCCTTCGCCAAATCGGGCTGGCTTCCCATCAACTTTCTCTCGCAGGGCGCGTTCGGCGTCGATCTCCTCAAGCCGCAGCAGCTGTTCGGGCTGGAGGGGCTGGACGACATCACGCATTGCCTGTTCTGGAGCATGCTCGCCAACATCGGCTGCTACGTCGGGTTCTCGCTCGCCAGGGGGCCCAGCGCCACCGAGCACGGCCAGGCGACGGTGTTCGTCGACGCCCTCAGGCAGTCCGGAGCGACTGCCGGACCACGCCTGTGGCGCGGCAGCGCCTCGGTGATCGACCTGCTTGCGCTGCTCGGCCGCTTCCTGGGCCCGGAACGGGCGCGGGAAGCGTTCGAGTCCTACGCGCGCGGCCGGGGTGCCCGATCGATCGAGGCGCTCGCCGCGGACGCGAGCCTGGTGCACCATGCGGAATCGCTGCTGGCCGGGGCCATCGGCAGCGCCTCGGCGCGCGTGATGGTGGCCTCGGTGGTGGAAGAGGAGCCACTCGGGCTCGACGAGGTCATGAACATCATCGACGAGGCCTCGCAGGTGCTGGCCTACAGCCGCCAGCTCGAACAGAAATCGCGCGAGCTCGAGGCAGCCACCGACGAGTTGCGCGGCGCCAACCAGCGGCTGCAGGAGCTCGACCGGCTGAAGGACGACTTCATCTCGACGGTGACGCACGAGTTGCGCACGCCGCTCACCTCGATCCGAGCGTTTTCCGAGATCCTCAATGACAACCCACGCCTGGACGACGCGCAGCGCGCCAAATTCCTTGGCATCATCATCAAGGAATCGGAGCGGCTGACGCGCCTCATCAACCAGGTGCTGGACCTCGCCAAGATCGAGTCCGGCAATGCCGAATGGAACACCAGCGACATCGACCTGCGCGAGGTGATCGAGGATTCCGTCACCGCGGTGAGCCAGCTGTTCAAGGACGGCAACATCGAGTTAAAGGTGCAGCTGCCGCGGCAAGCGCCGCCAATCGTGGCCGACCGTGACCGGCTGATGCAGGTGATGCTGAACCTGCTCTCCAATGCCGCCAAGTTTTGCGAGCGCCCCGACGGGAAAGTGACCGCCTCCCTCGAGCGGCAGGGCGATTTCCTGCGCGTTGACGTCACCGACAACGGCGTCGGCATCAGCCCGGCCGACCAGGCGGTCATCTTCGACAAGTTCCGCCAGGTCGGCGACACGCTCACGCAGAAGCCCAAGGGCAGCGGGCTGGGCCTGGCCATCTCGCGCCAGATCATCGACCACTTCGGCGGCCGTCTGTGGGTGACCAGCCAGCCCGGAGCGGGCTCGACGTTCTCCTTCACCCTGCCGGTTAAAACCGGTTCCGAGTTCAAGGTTCCAGGTTCCGAGTTGCAGCAAGAGTTCGGCACGTGACCAGCATGGGAAAGCGCATCCTCATCGCCGAAGACGAGCCGAACATCGTCCTCTCGCTCGAATTCCTGCTGCAAGGCGCGGGCTACGAGGTTGCGGTGGCGCGGGACGGGGCGGCCGCGATCAAGCTCGCTGAGACCTTGCGTCCCGATCTGGTCGTCCTCGACGTCATGCTGCCTCTGGTGGATGGGTTCGAGGTGTGCCGCCGGATACGCGGCAACCCAGCGACGAAGGACGCGAGGATACTGATGCTGACCGCGCGCGGCAGGGAAAGCGAGATGGAAAAAGGCGTGGCGGCCGGCGCCAACGCCTACATGACCAAGCCGTTCGCCACCAGGGAGCTGATGGCCGCCGTTGCCGAATTGCTGGGCTAGAAGTTTGTTGAAAATCGTCGCGGTGACTGAGATTCCGTCATGCCGGCGAAAGCCGGCATCCAGTAAGGCGTTGTTTCACTTGATTTGCGTTCTCTGGACCCCGGCTTTCGCCGGGGTGACGAGGCGATTTTCAACAAACTGCTAATGGTTCACGTAATCGAGCAGGTAGCCTTGGCCGTAGAGCGTACGTACCGTGACCCCGGCTCCGGCGATCTTCTTGCGCAACCGGTGCACGTAGACCTCGATCGCGTTGTGGCTCACTTCCTTGTCGTAGCTGTAGAGCTGCTCGACCAGTTGCTCCTTGCTCACCACGCGCCCGAACCGGTGTAGCAGGACTTCCAGCACGCCCGTCTCGTGCGCGGACAACGGCAGCGCCCGGCCGTTGATGCTCGCCGCACGCGCCACGGTATCGAATCCCAGCCCGCCGTAGAGAATCATGGGCGTCATCCCGCCCTGCTGGCCGCGGCGCAGTAGCGCGCGGACCCGCGCCTGCAATTCGTTCAGGCTGAACGGCTTGACCAGGTAGTCGTCGGCGCCGAGATCGAGGCCCAGCACCTTTTCCTCGGGCGTCTCGCGGCCGGACAGGATCAGCACCGGCAGCGAGGCGTTGCGCCGGCGCAGGCGCCGCAGCACCTCGAAGCCATCGAGCCTGGGCAGCCCGAGATCGAGGATCAGCAGGCCGAACACGTCGTCCTTCAGCACGTCGTCAGCGGCGGCACCGTTCGCCACCCAGTCCACGGCGTAACCGGACTGGGCGAGCGAGAACTGCAAGGCCTCGGCCAGCGCGGCGTCATCCTCGGTGATGAGTATCCGCAAATCTACCCCTTCCCGGGCTGCTTCAGACATTCATCTTGCAGTGCGGCATGAAACTCACCCCACCTGCCCCTCCGCACATTCTATGCGCCGATTCAGGATTTTGTAAGCTTCTTTCAATAGCATTAACCCGGTCAAAAAAGAACAACCAAACGACATCGCCTGTTGGCGGCTACACTTTTTGCCGCGTCGACTCACCAACAAGGAGGGGTTTCATGGAACTAACCCAGAGGCATCACGAGTACTGGCGCAAGAATCTCGTCGTGACTGCGATCCTGCTGCTCGCCTGGTTCGTCGTCACCTTCGTCGAAGCCTGGTATGCGCGTGAACTGAACAGCATCACCTTCTTCGGATTCCCCTTCGGGTTCTACATGTCGGCGCAGGGATCGCTTGCTATCTACGTGATCATCATCGGTATCTACGCCGTGTACATGAAAAAGCTGGACAAGGAATACAACGTTGACGAAGGGGACCTCCAATGAGCCAGGCCTTGTCGCATGCTACTTTTAATTCGCAGCTCAAGAAGTACTACAGCTTCTACACGCTCGGCTTCATTGGCTTCATCATCGCCCTGGCGATTGCCGAGCAGATGGGCATGTCGCGCCAATGGATCGGTTATTGGTTCCTGTTTGCGACGATAGGCCTCTACGCCGGCATCGGCATCATGAGCCGCACCTCGGAGGTGTCGGAATACTACGTCGCGGGACGACGGGTGCCGGCATTCTTCAACGGCATGGCGACCGGTGCCGACTGGATGAGCGCGGCCTCCTTCATCGGCATGGCCGGCACGCTATTCCTCACCGGGTATGACGGACTCGCCTGGGTCATGGGCTGGACCGGGGGCTACTGCCTGGTCGCACTGTTCCTCGCGCCCTATCTGCGCAAGTTCGGGCAGTTCACGATTCCCGACTTCCTCGGCGAGCGCTACGGCGGCAACATCGTCCGCACCATCGGCATCATTTCCGCGGTAACCTGCTCGTTCGTCTACGTCGTCGCGCAGATCTACGGCGTGGGCCTCATCACCAGCCGCTTTACCGGGCTGGAGTTCGGCGTCGGGGTGTTCGTCGGTCTCGGCGGCATCCTGGTGTGCTCGATGCTGGGCGGCATGAGGGCGGTGACCTGGACGCAGGTCGCGCAGTACATCATCCTGATCATCGCCTACCTGACGCCGGTGGTCTGGCTCGGGATCAAGCACACCGGCATCCCGGTGCCTCAGCTTGCCTACGGCTACACGATCCAGAAGCTGACCGAGGTCGAGAAGAAGCCCACCAACGATCCCAAGGAACTGGAGGTCCGGAAGATTTTCAGTGACCGCGCCGCGGCCGCCAACGCCGCGCTGAAAGAGCCGGACAAGGCGTATGCGGACG
>Ga0184637_10000311_pt1 | contig 36138 bp, 34 predicted proteins | sample PLM3_127_b2_FD_133143 | JGI IMG/M metagenome (GOLD analysis project Ga0184637, IMG submission 133143) | Groundwater sediment microbial communities from an aquifer in East River, Colorado, USA - PLM3_127_b2 | ecosystem: Environmental > Terrestrial > Soil > Riparian zone | place: USA: East River... | reverse complement strand
TGTTCGGGATGAGCTTCATCTATGCCATCTTCGGCGAGGGGACGGACATCTACTGGGCGCGGACGCGAGTGCTCGAGCAGCTCGGGCGCGTCCAGCAGATTCTCCCGCCCGGCGTTTCGCCCACCCTGGGTCCCGATGCTACCGGAATCGGCTGGGTCTACCAGTACGTGCTGGAAGACCCCTCTTTGCGGCTCGACCTCGCGAAGCTGCGGGAGCTCCAGGATTTCACCGTCCGGCCGGCCCTCCAGGCCGTCTCCGGCGTGGCCGAGGTAGCCTCTCTTGGCGGTTTCGAGAGGCAGTTTCAGATCGTGCTTGACCCGACGAAGCTCGCTGCCTACGGGATCACCCTCGGCGACGTGACGCGCGCGGTGCGCGACGCGAACTCCGAGGTGGGGGCACGGGTGTTGGAGCTCGCCGGCCGCGAGTACGTTCTGCGCGGCCGCGGCTACGTGAAGTCGCTCGAGGACCTCGAGGAGAGCTTCGTGGCGCTCGGGGCCGGCGGTACACCCATCCAGCTGCGCGACGTCGCCACGGTGCGATACGGCCCGGAGATTCGGCGGGGCGCCGCCGACTGGAACGCGCGCGGCGAGGCCGTCGGCGGCATCGTCGTGATGCGCATCGGCTCGAACGCCCTCGAGGTCATCGAGGCACTCAAACGCGAGATCGCGGACCTGTCGCTTCCAGAAGGCGTTCGCATCGTTCCGACTTACGACCGATCGGAGCTCATTCTCGGGTCGATCGACACTCTCAAGAACACGCTCGTCGAGCAAGGCATCATCGTCGCCATCATCTGCCTCGTCTTCCTTTTCCATGCGCGGTCGGCCCTGGTCGCGATGATCGTGCTCCCGTTGTCGGTGCTGCTGTCGTTCATCGCCATCCGTTACCTCGGCCTGACCTCCAACATCATGTCGCTTGGCGGCATTGCGATCGCGATCGGCGAGCTCGCGGACGCCGCCATCGTCCTGATCGAGAACGCGCACGTCCGCCTGGCCGCGGCTCCTCGGGACGCCGACCGCAAGCGCATTATCGTGGAGGCATGTAAGGAGGTGGGCCGTCCCATCTTCTTCTCGCTGCTCCTCATCACCGTGAGCTTTCTTCCCATCTTTACCCTCGCCGGTCAGGCGGGGCGCCTCTTCCGGCCGCTCGCGTTCACCAAGACGTTCGCGATGCTCGCCGCGTCCATCCTCTCGATCACCCTCGCGCCTCCGTTGATGGTGCTGCTCCTTCGGGGCCGATTCCGCCGGGAGGAAGAAAACCCGGTGAATCGTCTCCTCGGCCGGGTCTACCGGCCGCTAGTGCGATTCGTGGTGCGGTCGCGTCTTCTCGTCGTGGTCGCGGCAGCGGCGATCATGGTGCTGACGGTTCCCGTCTTTCTGGGTCTGGGCTCGGAGTTCATGCCGCCGCTCGATGAGGGGTCGCTCCTGGTCATGCCGACGACCTTTCCCGGTATCGCGATCGAGGAGGCTCGGCAGGCACTCGCCTATCAGAATCGGATCCTCATGGGCTTTCCCGAGGTCCACTCGGTGCATGGCAAAGCGGGCCGGGCGGAGACCGCGACCGATCCGGCGCAGCTCGACATGATCGAGACGGTGGTAACCCTTCGGCCGCGCGATCGGTGGCCCACGCACCGGGCAGAGCGCTGGTACAGCTCCTGGGCGCCCGAGTGGCTGAAGGCGCCGCTCTCGCGCGTCTGGCCCGATGAGCGCCGGCGAAGTCTCGAGGAGCTCGCGCGCGATATGGACCGGGCGCTCCGCATGCCGGGTTACCAGATGGCGATCGCTCCGCCAATCCGCACGCGAATCGACATGCTCACGACCGGCGTACGGACGCCGGTCGGCATCAAAGTTTTCGGGTCCGACCTCGGGGAAATCGAGAGGCTATCCATCAAGCTCGAGGGGCTCTTGAGGGGCGTACCCGGGACCAGGAGCACGTTCGCGGAACGGCAAACCGGCCGCGAGTACATCGACATCACCCCGGACCGACGCGCGATCGCGCGCTACGGCCTCACCGTCCGCGACGTGAACGACGTGGTCGAAGCGGCGATCGGAGGCATGCCGGTCTCGACGGTGATCGCCGGCCGATCGCGGTTCTCGGTGAACTTGCGTTACGCCGCCGACTACCGCGCGGACCCGGAGGCCCTTCGCGACATCCTCGTGCCCGTTCCTTCGAGCGAGCCGGTGGCGGAGCCCGAGCCAGGCGGCGCGGGCGCCGGTGTTACCCGCGAGACCGGGGGGATGGGGGCCATAGGGGGGCGCTGGGGCGCCGTGACTTCGATGGGAGCGATGAGCGGGGCGGGAGGGGGACCGGGCTCGATGTCGGCGGCGAGGGGCGACCCTGGCTCGATGCCAGGCGGCGGCTCCATGGGAGGTCGCTCGCAGGGAGAAGCGGATCCCAGCGACCGGTGGCGCCAGCCGGGTGCGGCCGTTCCCCTCGGGACCCTCGCCAACATCCAGGTCGTGACCGGCCCGCCGATGATCAAGGACGAGAACGGGGTGCTCGTGGGCTATGTTTTCGCTGACATCGATCTCGCCGAGCGCGATCTCGGCGGCTGGGTGAGAGACGCCAAAGATCTCGTAGCGGCGCACCTCGTGGTTCCGCCAGGGTACCGACTCCAGTGGACCGGTCAATACGAGTTCATGGCCGAGATGGAGTCCCGCTTGCGGGTCGTGCTGCCGCTGACCCTGGTTCTCATCGTGGTACTGCTCTATATGGCCCTGCGCGGCCTCGGACAGACGCTGCTGGTCCTCCTCTCCTTGCCGTTCGCGGTTGCCGGAAGCGTGTGGCTTCTCGCGGCGCTCGACTATCACCTCTCGACGGCGGTCTGGGTCGGCCTCATCGCCGTCGGCGGCGTCGCTGCGGAAACCGGCATCGTGATGATCGTCTACCTCGACGAGGCCTTCGAGCGCTTCCGGCGCCAGGGCCGCATCCGCACCCCCGACGAGGTCGACGAGGCCGTGGTCGAGGGTGCGGCGGCGCGCGTCCGGCCCCTCGTCATGACGGTGGCCACGACCGTGCTCGGCCTCATGCCGCTTCTGTGGGAGAGCGGCGTCGGCGCGGATGTCTCCGCGCGCACGGCCGCCCCGGTCGTCGGCGGGCTTTGGTCGTGCATGTTCCTGACGCTGCTCGTACTGCCCGCGGCATATTCCATCTGGCGCAGAAGGCAGGTTCGACGGGGCGGACTTCCGGAGATCCCGCCGGAGGTAGCCGTGGACGGAGCTGTCCCGGTGCGGCATGGAGCCAACGGCGGAACCGACGGGCGCTTCGCCGACGGCGGTTTCGGTCGGTGACGAAAGGGTACGCACGTAAACCAATGAGAGTTCACGGGAACTTGTCGAGAGTCTCCCGATGAGCTCTTCGGTTCTGCTCGTAAACCTCGGCACGACCCGAGCGCCGGAGCCCGACGCCGTTCGCGAGTTCCTCGCCGAGTTTCTCTCCGACCCGATGGTGGTCGACTATCCAGCCTGGTTGTGGCGCCCGATTCTCTCCAAGATTCTCCGATCCCGCCCCGAGAAGGTGGCGGAGCTCTACCGTGCGATCTGGACCGACGAGGGGAATCCTCTGGAGAGAGGGACGGAGCGCATCGCTACCGCTCTCGGTCGGCTCCTTGGTTGCGAGGTTCGTCATGCCTATCGCTACGGGAGTCCTTCGCTCCGGGAGAGACTCGGCCCGGGGGCGACAAGGATGACGGTCGTGCCCCTCTTCCCGCACCGGACCGGCTCGACGACGGGCTCGATCGAGTCCGCGATCGACGGAGCGAGCGGGATCGAAATCCGCCGCATCGCTCCCGACGACCCCGGCTACATCGAGACCATGGGCGACCTCTTCCATCGGTCGGTGGGCCACGAGGCGCCGGAGCACTTCGTCGTCTCGTTTCACGGCATCCCGCGGCGCTATGATCGACGAGAAGGCGGGATGTATCGAGCGGACTGCGAGAGGACGTTTGGGGCGTTGTTGAAGAACATCGCGTGGCCCAAGGAAAAGGCGACGCTCTCGTACCAGTCGAGGTTCGGCCCGGAGCCCTGGCTCCGGCCGGCGACTTCTTCGGTCCTCGCGCGCCTGGGAAGCTCCGGCATGAGAAGCATCGCCGTCGCGACCCCGGGCTTCATCACCGAGGGTCTCGAGACCCTCGAGGAGATCGGAATCCGCGGAAGACGGTCGTTTCTAGGAGCGGGGGGCAAGAGGTTCATTCGCGTCCCGGCGGTAGAGGCCCACCCTCGTTTCGTAGAGTCACTGGCGGCCCTCGTGGCGGAGACGAGATCATGATGGGGAGGATTCGCGCGGATCGCGAGACGATTCGGAACCTCATCGCCCTCATTGCGAAGTACGATCGCCCCGGCCCGCGCTACACCAGCTATCCCACCGCCGTCGAGTTCCAGGACCTCGAGGCAGGGATCTACGAGAAGCATCTCGCCGCGGCGGATGCACTCGGGGAGCGTCCGCTCTCACTCTACGTCCACCTTCCCTTTTGCGAGGAGCGGTGTCTGTTCTGCGGCTGCCACGTGATCGTCGCCAAGAATCGCGCAAAGGTGGACACCTACCTCGACATCCTCACACGGGAGGTGGCGCTCGTCGCCCGCAGAACCCCGAACCGTCGCAAGTTCGCTCAGCTCCACCTGGGCGGAGGGACTCCGACCTACCACCCGCCCGAGGGACTTCGTGTCTTCCTCCGATCCCTTCTCCAGTACTACACTCCGCTTCCCGGGGCGGAGCTCGCGGTCGAGGTCGATCCCCGGGTCACGACGAGAGAGCACATCGACACCCTCGCCGACCTCGGGTTCAACCGAATTTCGATGGGAGTCCAGGACTTCGCCACCGACGTCCAGGAGCGCGTGAACCGTATCCAGACGGAGGAACAAACGAGGGCCATCATCGATCGTGCCCGCGAGCGCGGATACAGCGGAATCAACGTGGACTTGATCTACGGTCTTCCCCTCCAGACTCCCGAGACTTTCGAGAAGACGGTGGAGCGGGTCATCGATATGGGCGTCGATCGCGTCGCCTGCTATTCCTTCGCTTTCGTACCCTGGATCCGCGGCCACCAGAGGAAGCTCGATGAAAGCGAGCTCCCCTCGAGGGAAACGAAGATGGAGCTCTTCGCCATCGCGCGAGAGAAGCTCCTGGGGGCGGGCTACCAGGCCATCGGGATGGACCACTTCGCGAGGCCCGAGGACGAGCTCGGGCGCGCCAGGAAAGAGGGGCGGCTCCGCCGCAACTTCCAGGGCTACACCGTGATTCCGGGAGACGACGTGCTCGGCTTCGGAATCTCGGCGATTGGCGACGTTCGGGGAGCGATGTTCCAGAACGAGAAGAAGCTGAGCCGCTACCGCGACCTGGTGGACGCGGGGCACCTGCCTGCCATTCGGGGGATCGTCCGGAGCCGAGACGACGAGATTCGGGCCGACGTCATCCACCGTCTCATGTGCAACTTCGTCATCGACATCGTGGCGGTGGAGGCGCTCTGGGGCATCGACTTCCGCGATACCTTCGCTTCCGACCTCGAGCTCCTCGTTCCCTATCAGAAAGAGGGCCTGGTTCTCGTCGAGAAAGAAACGATCCGCGCGACCCCGACGGGCGAGCTCTTCGTCCGCAACCTCGCCATGTGCTTCGACCGCTACATGCGCGAAAAGCACGCGGGAGAGCGAGAGCCGGTCTTCAGCCGCACCGTCTGATCGAGACCGTGAAGCGACTCGTGGTCATCGGCGGCGGCATCTCCGGAACGGCGGCCGCCTTCACCGCTCGCGGGAGCTTTCAAGCGAGCTCGACGTCGTGCTGCTCGAGAAAGAGCCCGAGGTGGGGGGAAAGGCTCTGAGCCACGTCGAGGACGGGTGGCTCTTCGAGACCGGTCCCCTCGGCTATTTGAATAGCGACCCCATCGTCGACGAGCTCGCCAGGGAAGCGGGCCTCGAAGGCGACGTTCTCCGGGCAGGAGAAGCTCAGCCTCCGAGAGTTTCCAAAGTCACGGCGCCGAGCAGCGCGTCGTCGTCACCTTTGCCCAGAACGACGGGGCTGGTCGCCGCCTGACCCCCAATCTCGAACCGGCATTCTGAAACCCCGCGCGTAATCGCCGTGCCGTCGGCGAGCACGAACTCGGCGGTGCGTTCGGGACGAAGCTGGAGCGCTCGCCACGTGCCTTCAGGCAGGACTGAGTAGAGTGCGCCCGAGTCGACCATGAACCTGACGCTGAGTACGCGTCCCCGGCCAGAGGGCCGGGTCAGTTTGGCGCGGATGTTCGTGAGACCCATCGGTAGTCAGACTACCACAGCGCAAACGCAGGACTCCGCGCGGGAGGACCTGTCGCGCGGACCGCGGACGGCAATACCGTACGCGAGCACCCGCGGAGAACGCAAGGCGTCGCTGCGCGACGTGGTTCCCCGCGCCCGTGCCGGCCGTCTTCGAAGCTCCGAGCTCAGTGACGCCACGGTGACCGTAACCAATCTGGGTGATTTGAGCGCCACCCTGGCCGCGGACCATCGTGCCACCGATGGAGCGCGCGGCGCTGCCTTCCTCGATGCCCTCGCGCGGCGTCTCCAGGGAGCCCGACGAGCTATGACCGAGCAGCAAGTCCTTGAAGCGGTCTTACAGCTTCTCGCCCGCATCGCCCCGGAGGCCGACCTCTCTTCCATCGATCCCGAGGAGCCTCTCCAGCGGGCTCTCCCCGGCGGCTGTGGTCGACGTACTCCTCCGCCACGAGGTCGTCCAGTTTTTCGACGTCGCCACTGTAGACCTCCTCGACAAGCTCGCGAACGATTGCCTTGTTGTGGCCTAGAGACATTTCTTTCAGGCCGCCACGCGAAGAGATTTAGCAACCCGTGCCATGTATAGGCTCATCGACTCCTTTCGCCTCACTAGGCTAGGCTAGGCTAGGACTCGCTACGCTGGAGGCGCGCGGTCCTCCTGAGATGGTTGCTCGTGTCCGATGATTACGAGAGGCGTTCGTCCAATGGGGCTTTTCACGCGGCGCCGCGTCGGAACTCTCAAGGCCCGAATGAGCCGTCCCGGAGGCAAGGCGCTCCGCCGCGTCCCGGCGTGGCACGAGGCGTGCAAAGCGTTGAGAAGAGTTGACCGGAGGAAAAACATGACGGCCTATCGACACCTGCTCTGCCCGGTGGACTTCTCCGAGTCGTCACGCCGGGCGGGCGCGTCGTCCCCCAGAGTCTCCAAAGAAGTTGGCGCCCGCCTGACCGTTCTCCACGCCGTCGATACCGAGCTTCTCGCGGTAGGAAATCTCGTGGCCGTGCCCCATGCCTTCGACGAGCTCCGCCGAAGGGCCGAAGAGGCTCTCGCCTCCCTGAAGCGGGAGATCGACCTCGGGCACGCGTACGTCGAGATCGTGGAGGGCGTCCCCGAAGACGTCCTGGTGACCGCCGCCAATCAGCGGGATGTGGACCTTCTGGTGATGGGTACCCACGGCCTATCGGGCTTCCAGAGGTTCCTCCTGGGATCGGTGACGGAGAAGGTGCTCCACCGCGCGCTCGTTCCGCTCCTGGCGCTCTCGCCATGGGTCGAGCAACAGCAGACGATCGGGTTTCGCGCGCCCAGGACGATCGTGATGGCGATCGACTTCGGTCCCGAGTCGCAGAGCGTCCTCCGGCACGGGACCTGGCTTGCGGAGCACTTCCGCGCGAAACTCGTCGCCCTCCACGTCGTTTCCGTTCCTTATGTGATGTTGAACGAAAGCAGCTTCGAACCGCTCGCTCAATTGGAGCTCGAGCGAATCACCGAGTCTCTCGTTGCGGCGCGCCGAAAAGACCTCGAAGCGATGCTACCCGAATCGACCGGCGGTGAAACGGAAGTGGTGCTCACCGTCGGCTTGCCCTTCGAGTCGCTCCGCAAAGTCGTGGAAGAGCGTTCCGGGGACATGGTGATCATGGGTGCCGGAGGCCACGGCAACGCCGGTATTCGGTGGCTCGGCTCGACGTGCCACAAGATGGCGCGCTGGGCTTCCTGTCCGGTGATGGTGGTTCGCTGAACGTTGCGATACCGATCGGATGCCGCCTCGGGAATCCACGTGCCAGCCGTAGCTCTGTCTGCACAAGCGAATCCCGTCCGAGAAACACCGAGGAATGGGTGAGCGCGCCCACTAATCGCGGGTTCTCCATCGGGGCGCGCCGAACCACCCGCCCTTCCCCTGGATAGCGTGAAGTGAGAGGTGGCACACGATTTGAAGGTTTTACGACGTCCTAGAAGTGGGACCCCGGAGAGTGCCGTCTCTGATCGGAGAGCCTCTCGAGAAAGGAATCCCCAAGCCGGAGCATCGACGCTGATGAAAGACCGCGGGACGGGTCGTCGAGCCCGCCCCGCGGCGGTTCGGGAAAAAAGTCATCAGGCCACTCTGACCTCGATGGCCTTGGGCTTGGCCTTTTCGGTCTTGGGCAGATGAACGTTGAGAAGGCCGTCCTTGAACTCGGCCATTACTTATGAGACTCATTTCCAAACTTATGAGACTCATTTCCAAATCCTCCTCTCCGAGAGCACTCGTGCTCTTCATGAACGCGAGCTTCCAGCGCCGTGAGGCCGCTGGCAAGACGGTCCAGCCGTTCCTCGATGTGCCGGACCCGATCCGGTGCCATCGGCTTCTCGATGGATCTCGAACGCTCACTCTCCGAAAGCCGCCAGGGCCTCCTCGACAAGTCCCGATCCGGGCCTTCGCCGACCCAGATCTCGCCCGCGGGCACCTCTTTCTCGATCCACATGGCGGCGAGCATTTCGATGCCCTCGAGAGACCGTGTTATCCGTTCCAGTAGCAAATCGTCTTTCGATCGATTCATAAGCCACCTAGCATCTGCCGAAGCAAGATCGGTACCAGCGCAAACGGCCTCTGATTCGAGAGTGCTAGCCCTCACTCCTGAGGAGCTCCTCGCCCAGCCATTGGGGGATTTTGCGCTGCGACTTCAGCCCAGGAATTCCAGCGAGCGGCCGCGGCGGCGGAAGTACTTCTTGGTCTCCTCGAACACCAGCAGAAGCACGGTGCCATGGAAAGCGAACAGGTAGACATGCCACGGTAGAGGAGCGAAGAAGTAGAGTTGGGATAGAGGTGTGTAGAAGAGGAGGCAGCAGAACGAAAGCTCGAAGACGATTCCCGCGAGGATGAGGGGGTTGGAGAGAAAGTTCAGCCACAGGGGATGCCTCCCCAGAAAGTCCGCAAGTCGCTCCGACCATCCCCTCAGTCTGGTCAGGATCTCGAGCCGTCTTTCAGGGTGCAAGAAATCCACCGAGAACAGGGAGCTCTTCCAGGAGCGCTTGCACATTACGTTCGCGATCTGGACCGCTACCGTGGGGAAGAAGTAGGCCGAGAGCGTTTGGAGATACTCCGTCGAGGCGCTTCTCAGCTCGAGACCTGAAGGCGACGCGGGCATGGACTTCATCGAGATGCCGTTCTCGAGCCCACCGAGCCACCACCCCATGTAGAAATATGTGGCGTAACAACTGAGGGCGAGGATGCTCCCCTGCACGAAGTAAGAGCGAAGCACCAGGCCGAGACTCAAGAGCTTCTCGTCGCGCCGACGGGGAGGCCGCTCCATGATCCCCCGCTCGGGCGGCTCCGCGCCCAGGCCCATCGCGGGCAACAGATCCGTTCCCACGTCCACGGCGAGGACGCCCATCACCGTCATCGCCAACGGCGCTCCGGGGACGAGCATCCAGACAATGTAGGGGTACATCTCCTGCGGGTTGCTATTGAAGATGTAGGCCATGAACTTCTTGATGTTGTCGAAGACCGCCCGCCCCTCCTCGATGGCAGCTACTATGGTGCCGAAGTTGTCGTCGGCCAGAATCATGTCGGCCGCTTCCTTGGCGACCTCGTTTCCCCGAATCCCCATGGCGATCCCGATATCCGCCTTCTTCAGCGCGGGAGCATCGTTCACGCCGTCTCCGGTTACGGCCACGACCTGGCCCATGGACTTGAGGACCGACACGATCCGGAGCTTGTGATCGGGCGAGACCCGCGCGAAGAGAGGCTCGCCCTCGGCCAGGATTTTCTCAAGAGAGGCGTCGTCGATCTCGGCGATCTCCGCGCCGGTTACGACCCTCGAACCGGCGTCTCCGATTCCGATTTGACGCGCTATCACCGCTGCGGTGATCGGATAATCGCCGGTTATCATCAGCACGCGGATTCCCGCGCGGTGGCAGGACTGGATGGCTTCCTTGACCGCAGGACGCACGGGGTCGGTCATGGCCGTGAGGCCGAGGAAAACGAGCTCGGTCTCCCCGCTTTCCGAAGGTGTCTCCGTCTCCGCGACCTCACGGTAGGCCAGACCCAGTATCCGAAGGCCTCTTCCAGCGAGAGCATCGACTTCGCCTTTGAGTCTCGCTCGATGAGAATCGTCGAGCGGAATCGCGCTCCCTCGATAGAGAATCCGGTCGCTCCGTTCGAGGATCTCGAGAGGAGCGCCCTTGGCGAAGAGGAAGCGACCCGGGCGGCCCTCGAGCTCGGCGACGACGCTCATGCGCTTGCGAACCGAGTCGAAGGGGTTGACGCCCAGTCGAAGGTGCGCGGCGCGTACTCCCGCTTTCTCCGCGAAAGCGCGAAGTGCGGCTTCGGTCGCGTCTCCCACCGCACGATAGTCGGCGCCCGCGCTCTCGATGTGCGCGTTGTTGCAGACGGAAGCGCACTCCAGGAGTCGCGAGAGCGCCGCCCAACCGGAGATCTCCGCGGAAGAGAGCTCGCGGCCCTCAAGGAAAAAACTTCCTTCAGGGCGATATCCCGTGCCCGAGACCTCGATCATTTGTTCGTCGACGTAGACCTCGGTCACCGTCATGCGATTCTCGGTGAGGGTACCGGTCTTGTCGCTGCAGATGACGGTCGTCGAGCCCAGGGTTTCGACCGAGGGGAGACTCTTCACCAACGCGTTTTTTTTGGCCATTCGGGTCACGCCCATGGCGAGCGAGAGAGTCACGGTGGGTAGGAGGCCCTCGGGGACGTTCGCCACGAATAGCCCGATGCAGAACACGAAAGCCTGGGCGAAGGAAAGGCCGGTCACGAGCCAGCCAACGAGCAGGAAGACAGCACCGAGCGTCGAGGCCAGGAGCGCGATGGTAAAGACGGCGCGGCGAAGCTCTTTCTGCAACGGACTTCGTTCGGTCGGGATCCCCTGCGTGAGCCTCGCGATTTCTCCCACCTGGGTTCGCATGCTCGTGCCGAAGACCACGGCACGGGCCTCACCTCTCAAGAACGCCGTTCCGGCGAAGACGATGTTGGGAAGCTCGATCCAGAGAAACGAGCCCTCGAGAAGGACGGGAAGGTCGGATTTGTAACGCCTGGCTGAGGTCGACTCACCGGTGAGCGTGGAGTTGTCCACCTCGACGTCGAAGGCCTCGGTCAGCCTGGCATCCGCGGGCACGATGTCGCCTTGTTCGAGGACGATGACGTCGCCCGGCACCAGCGTCGCGGCGTCCACCTCCTGGAGCCGGCCGTCACGAACCACTTTGCTCTTGAGCGACAGAAGCTGCTGGAGGGTCTCCACCGCTCGGTCGGTTCGGTACTCCTGTAAGAACGCGAACAGACCGTTGACCACGATGACGATGAGGATCGCGCCGCCGAGCTGAGGCATGTCGACGGCGGGCAAGAAGCAGAGGACTGCCGCGATCCACAAGAGGACCGCGAAGAAGCTGAACAAGTTTCGAAGGAGCTTGACGTACCACGGGGTCCGGCGTGCCTTCTTGAGGAGGTTCGGGCCGTGGAGGCGCAGTCGCCTTCTCGCCTCCTCCCCGGTAAGGCCGTTCACGAGATCCGTGCGCAGCTCGAAGGCTATCTGGTCCTCGGTGAGATTGATGAAGCTGGCTCGTCCAGGACGCGCCTCCTGGCGGGCGAGGCGTCTCACGACCTCCTCCTCTCGCTTCAGCGTCAACAGGTCGTCGGCGACCGAGGGGAGGACCGACGACAAACGCTGCAAGAGCTGGAGATGGGAGGCGGTCTGATCTGCCGGGGAGCCGAGGAGAACGACGATATGGGCTCGCCGCCCGTCGATGTCGACGCCCCGCGGACAGACGGCGATGACCAGCTCGGGCGCCGTCAAACCCTCGAGCTGCGCGTGCGGGATGGCGATTCCCGAATCGACGAAGAGATAATTTTGGCGACTCTCACTCGCGAGGGCCGCCTCGACCTCGGCCCGCCGGGCCGAGAACGAAGAGCGCCGGAGAAGCTCCTCGAGAAGTCGAGGGAAGGGGCCCCGAGCATCGAGGAGAACCCGCTCTGGACTCAGGAGCTCGTGGATCACGGGAGAACGGGCGTCAGTTTACCACCGCCTGGCATGCCCTTTGAATACCAGCCAAGTAGTGCGCTCCTGGAAGTGAGGAACGACCATGAGAAACGGCATTCTATTGGTGCTGTCCTGGCTTCTCGTCGCGGAGTCATTCGAACCGGCTCGCTTCGAGAGTGGAGATGTCTTCATTCAACCACCGATGACGGCAGGCGGAGGGGAGGTGCTGCTCGAGCTCGGGGTGTCCTCGTCCGGGGAGGTCACTGGGGTCACCGTTTTGAGAAAGACCCCTCCGTTTACTGAACTTCTCCGGCAGGCCGTCAGCGGCTGGCGGTTCGCACCCGCCCGTGAGGTTCTGGAAGCGCCCGAAGCTCCCGTCGCCATCGACACAAAAGTCCTCGTCGCCGGGTTCTTCCGGCCCCCGACGCTCTACAACGCCCCGGCCGGTGGCGAGGCACCCGAGGACGTAGCTCCGCCCTCGGCAGACGTTCCATTTCCCACGACGATGGTTGCTCCGTTCTATCCTCCGACGGCTTATCTCCACATGAGCCAGATGGTGGTGATGGAAGTGGAGGTCGGGGCAGAAGGCAAAGTCACGTCGAGCAAGGTGATCCGAAAGGCGGAGGGCCTGGACGCCGCGGCCACGGATGCGGCGAGAGAGTGGCGGTTTCGGCCCGCGCGCCGCGACGGAAAGGCGGTTCCCTCCGTCGCTTACATCGTCTTTGGATTTCGAGAGCCCGTAGTTTCCGAGGAGTGAGCTCATCCATCCGCCGCCGTGAATCCTGGCAATGGCCTGGGCGAAGAGCTCCGCGGCATCGAGCACCCGGACCTTTTCCTCGAGGAGCCTGGGGTCGAGCCGGAACGAGGGAACGGTGTTGGTGACGAGGATCTCGTCCACGGCCGGCTCGGCGAGCACGCGGTTCGCGTCTCCGACGAAGATGCCGTGGGTGGCCGCGGCGAAGACTTTCCGCGCGCCGAGCTTGCGACACGCCTGGGCCGCCCGGAAGAGCGCGGCGACGTAACGGGTGGTCACGGGGTCCCGGGGCTTGGTCTTCCGATCCTTTCTCGCATAGGCGAGATAGGGAACCACGGCGGTGACGCGTCCGGCGGAGGCATCGCGAAGAGCGCCAAGGGAGAAGAGGAGCCGCGCGAGCTTGTCGTTCACGCTATGCCCGGAGTCGCCGTACAGCGATTCGATCACGAAGACGTCGTTTCCTCGAACGTTGACGAGTGGGCGGGCTTTGTGCTCGCCGTCCTCGAACTTCCGTTCCTCGTGAGGCGACAGCGGGACGCCAAGCTTCTCGCTCACGTTCTTTCCGAGGGCCCGCTTCGAGGGAGAAGAGCTGGAGGCTCATGACAGGTGTCTCACGAACCAAACTTGCCGGAAAGCGCAAATCGCCAACGGAGACTTCCACGTTTCGTTCGCTCCCAGCTCTGCCAATGCAAACATAGCGCCGTTCGGAGGTGTGGGAAAACTGGGTGAATCCCTGGGAGGCTGCGCCGAATGGCGCAGCCTCCCGGACGAAATCCCGCGGCCGGTCCGGAGATCCGCGGGAAGGGGCGTCCCTCGTGGGGTTCGGAGGCTTCCGCGCGGGCTGACGTTGGCGTATTTCGTGAATGAGGTACTGCAGGTTCTGCCGATATGAGAAGCCTATGAATTTCCACAACTACCCGGATAAAGCAGACACGTTCTTTGCCAGCCGCATCGAAGCCGCACAGCTTCTCGCAAGGCGGCTCGAGGACTATCGGGGCCAGAACCCTCTGGTTCTCGGGATCCCGAGGGGCGCGGTCCCTATGGCCCAGGTGATTGCCGAATCGCTCGAAGGGGAGCTCGACGTGGTTCTGGTGCACAAGCTCGGGGCGCCGTATCAGGAGGAGTTCGCCATCGGCTCCGTGAGCGAGCGGGGCGACGTGCATTTGAGCGAGGAAGTGGTGCTGTACGGAATCGAGAAATCGTACATCAACCGGGAAGTGGCACGGCAGCTCGACGTTCTGCGTCGCCGGCGCGCCGCTTACACGCCCGTCAGGCCCCCCATCAGTCCCACGGGCAGGATCGTCATCGTTGTAGACAACGGCGTCGCCACCGGCTGGACGATGATCGCCGCCCTCCGCTCCATTCGTCCGCAAAAGCCGGCGAAACTGATCGCGGCGAGGGCGGTGGCTACGATGAACCAGGAGGCGGACGAGGTCGTGTGCCTCGCGACGTCCGCGGGTTTCTACGCGGTGGGCCAGTTCTTCGCCGACTTCAGCCAGGTGACGGACGAAGAAGTGACGGAAATCCTGGCTCGCACGCTGAGCGCAAAGGGGAAGTAAGGCGGAGTGATCGTGGAACCTTCGAAGGAAGCGGCAGGAACGACCTCCTACGTGGGCGTCAATATCGGGGCGCTCACGGTGAAGGTCGTCGCCTTGAAGGGCGGCGAACCCATCCTGACTTTCGAGAGCGATGGTTACGCCGTGCTTCCCGTTTTCCTGCGGCAAGTAGAAGTCCATATCCAGCAAGTTCTGGATGCGTTCGATGCCTCGGGTCAGGCTCGGAGGGGGCGTAGCGAGCCGCCCAGGGTCGAAGCCGGAGACACGTTCGTCCAGAGGATACCGGTATGATCGCGGCGGAATCCTTAGCACCTCGAACAGAGGGCCGCCGGGGCCCGGACCGCCTGGAGCCGTGGGAGCGAGTCCGCACGTTCTATCGATCTCGGGCGGTAAGGAACCGGATCCTGGAGTACTGCGGCGCGGAGGATTCGGGCGTTTCGACCGCGTGGGGGATGGCGGGCTTCGGAGGAGCTCGCCATCTCGTCGAAGAGGACGGCTCTCCTGTGGTTTATTCACAACCCGATTCATTGGGAAGTCTCCTGGAGGAGGGCGCGGACGTCACTCGATCTCTCGGCGATGAACGGGGAAGCCTCATCCTCCTCGATGTCGATTACGTGAATCACGAGGATCCGGCCGAGGCCTATCGGGATCCAGCGCTCTGCTTCGAGACCCTCGAGCCGGTGTACCGGGCGGTGAAGGCGTGGTTCCTCTCCTACGGGCTTCGCCCATTGGTCATCATGACCCGGCAGGGGTACCACCTCGCGGGACGCGTCCCTCTCGAGAGCCCGGCGCACGACGTTCTGGTCTCGATGGGACGCATCGGTGAGCCTCTGAGAGCCAAGTATCTCGCACTCGAGAGGGCGAATGCTCTGCGGATGGGGAGAGCTCACGAGACGATTGGGAGACTTCTGGAATATGCGGGCCATCGCGTCATCGCGACGCTGCGAGAGGCCGGCTTCGAGGTCCCTTTGAAGCTCGCCGACGTGCCGCCCGACGGAGGCGGGCGATTCGTCTGCCTGGATCTGAGCGCCTACGCCGATCCTCTATACCGGCGCTTCGCCCGCACCGCGTATTCTTCCCACCAGAAGGCCATCGTGACCGGATTGTCGGCGCCGGTACCGTTCACCTTTTGTCTTCCGCGGCGGAGGCGGACGCTTTCAACTCTGCTTCGCGCCAGAGAGAATCCATACGAAGCGAGAGAGCTCGCCGAAGAAGACCAAACCGGCATCCCCCCCTTCGGCACCCACGGTGTCCTCCGGTGGATCGAAGACTATCGACGAAGCCGGCTTTGGTCCTTTCACGACCTCTTCAACTGCGGATCGCACGACGACCCAAAGGAGTGGCCGCAAACGTACGACCGTCTCGACCTGCGGGTTCTTGGTGCCGACGCGGCTCGGGCTCTCGAAAGCCCCAACCCGGGACTATTGAGCCCCTCGGCCATGCGCGCGGTGGCGCTCGACCTGTGGCGAAAGGGATGGCACCCGCGCTCCATCGCCGGCCTGATTCGCTCCAAGTTCGAACGAGATCATGGTTGGGGCGCGTACTGGTACCGCTACGATGCCGCGGCCAGAGCCGACTTCTACGTGAGGGTTCTCTGCGGGGAGCTTCTCGTTTCCCGACGGCGGCCAGAGGCATGAGCTGGGAGATCGGCGTCTCCACCGGGATCGGCTACCGCGAGCCCATCGAAGAGGTCCTGCCCGCCGTCGCCGCAAACGGCTTTCGAACGATAGAAGTGGCGACCGCCCGCCCCCATATCGACCTCAAAGACTCCGCTCGATTCGAAAGAGTTCGCGAGCAAGTGGATCGGCTCGGCTTGAGGGTGCGCTCCCTCCACGCTCCCTTCGGCCAGGGCATCGACTTGACCGACGCCGACGCCGGGATTCGCCGGCTGTCGCTGCGACACTTTCGCGAAGCCGCGGATCTCCTCCAATGCCTCGGCGGCGAGCTCTACGTCATCCACCCCGGAGGGGAGGACCACAACTGGATTTGGGAGAAGCAGGAGCGCCTGGGAAGGAGCGTCGAGGGGCTTACCGAAGTCTGGCAGATCTGCCGTGAACGGGCCTTGAAGCTGGTCGTGGAGACGCCTCTTCCGCACCTCCTCGGAGGATCGTTGGAGGACTTCGAGTGGATCCTGGCTCGCATTCCCTCGGAAGATACCGGCGTCTGCATCGACACCTCGCACACCAGCCTCGGAGGGACTTTGTTCGAGGCCGTCGATCGCTTTTCGGATCGACTCGTGCACCTTCAGGCGAGCGACAACCACGGCAAGCACGACGATCACCTTCCCCCCGGCGACGGCATTATCGAGTGGCCCGCGGTGCTGACGGCTCTGGAGCGAGCCGGATATCGAGGCATCTTTCTTTTCGAGGTCGGCGGCGAGGGATCCTCGTCGGAGAACTTGAAGCGCCTCGCAGCTGCGGTCTCGAGGTGGTTTCAAGGATGGCAAACCGAACGAACCCAAGACCAAACGGAGAGGAGGAAATCATGACGATGATCCTTCGGCCATTTCTCTCCGCTTCCGCCTCCCTTCTCGCGGGCGCAGCGGCAGCATCGACCCAACATCACCCCGAGCCTCATCACGGACACAAACATGGGGTCGCAGCCGCAGGCGACGATCGCGCGACCGAGATCACCCGGTACTGCAAGGTGGATTCCGTCGACGAGGTAGCCGCCCCGTCGTCGGTTCCCTGTGAACAGCTCCGCGCCGCCGACGAGAATGAGGATGAGCCCAGGGCAGAAGGCGAGGCCGGCGAGCAGGCGCGTCGGGCCGTAACCGAGCCCCGTGTCAGTTCCGGCGACCGTCGAAGCCATCGCTCCGAGCCCGATGAACGCGCCCGCCAGCACCGCGAGCGCCAGCGTCCTCGGGATGTCAAGAGCCGCTTTCGCCACTCCGCCCGCCTCGACACGTTCCGCCATCTCCGCGGGGGTGTAAGGGTCGAACACTACGCGCGGCGCCTCGTGTGAGCTCATCCGCCGCCCGCGAGTGCGACGCCTACCTCGCCAAGAATGCTCATCGCCGCGGAGGGTACCACGGCGTTGCTGGGCCGCCTACACCAGTTCATCGCGTGGCTCCGAGGGCAAGGGCCTCGCAGACTCTCGTGGGCATCGTACTCGTCGGGGTAGCCGAGGCTCTTCGCCGCTTTCTGCTTCGCGCTTCCTGATGGCCGGGATTGCCGGGAATCTGAGCGGGAGCGCGCACCGGGGTGGGTGAGAAGCCGTAGCTTTCGAAAGAACCAGCCAATTCCGTCTGCCCGGTGACGACCTCGAATGGCACCGGGATTGCTTGTCACTGGATTAGGAGGTGTGCCATGAGCAACGGCAACGGAGCCAGGAGGTTCGCCTTCGGATTCTTCGCAGGGGCTGTCCTCGGCGCAATAGGCGCCTTGATGATGGCGCCGATGTCGGGGAGGAGACTCAGAAGAGAGCTTTCCCGCGAGGGTCGTCGATTGTCGAACCGTGTCTCGGAAACCGCGGAAGAGCTGAAAGACAAGAGCTACGACGTCTACGAGGCGGCGGCGGAAGTCGTGTCCGATGCCGCGCGAAACTTGAACAGGGCGGCTCACTCCCTGGCCCGCTGAGCTCGCCCTCGAGGAGGTGAAAGCATGCGTCGCGCGGTCGTGATGGTCCTGGGTCTGGGAATGTGGGCTGGGGTCATCTGGGGTTGTGGTCAGCCGAGTCTCAGGAGCGAGGAGAAGTCGCCGCACGGCTTCGAGCTACCCGACGGCGACCCCGATCGAGGGCGGGAGGCCTTCGTAGAGCTTCGTTGCTACAGTTGTCATGAAGTGGCGGGACTCGAGGATAATCTCCCACGTCCCGTTGCGACTCCGGCAACGGGGGTCAAGCTGGGCGGGCTCGCGATGAGAGAGCCCTCGGACGGCGAGTTGGTTACGTCGATCGTGAATCCTTCCCGGCATCTGTACCCGGGGGGAGAGGAGGGCCGGATCACGAGCGGCAGCGGGTCGCGGATGGCGAATTTGAACGAGTCGATGAGCGTTCAGGCTCTCATCGACATCGTGGCCTTCCTGCACGAACGCTACGAGACCGTGAGGTCGAAGCAGGAATGAGGTCCCATCGGCTGAAAAGGAGATGCTCCATTGATTCGAAAGATTCGCGACCATCTTCGAAAGCGAACTACCCCTCCCGATTTCTTCCTCTATAGCGGGTTCGCTCCAGCCGGGAGAGGCTGAAGGTGTCGTCGGCAATCGGGACGTCGAACTCGATGTCGAGATAGCGAAGCTCGGTGCTCTGGCCTTCGGCGTCGGTCGGGGTGAGGACCAGGCGCGCGGGAAGACGGCGCCCGCCGAGAGTCTTCACCTCGTCGAAGCGCATGGTTCGCGCGAGCCGCCCTTTTCGGTCGAAGTGCCGCTCTTCGATCGGAAGCCAATCGTCGGAGACCAGGAACTCGATTTTGGCCCAGCGGCCCACGACTTCCGGCTTGACGTCGAGCGTGAGCCACCAGCCTTTCGGGTCCTCGGAACGGCGCTGCACGCGCGAGACGAAGTCCTTGTGGAGCGACGATTCTTTCACCAAGTCGTCGTTGGTGAAATCCGTTCCCATCCACGAGCCCAGCATCATCGCCGCGGGAACCCGAATGGTGCGCGCGATGCGGGGAAGGTAGTTCCAGAGATTGTCAAAAACCCGAAGGGTGGCCGTCCCCGCCTCACGCGCGGGCTCTTCGATGACCACCAGTACCTCTTCCTCGCCACGGCTCCATGCCTTGAGCTGAAGGGTTCGAGTAGTGCGGCGACTTTCCACCCGGATCTCCATCCGTGACACGCTGCTCTTCGAGCGGTAGAGATCGTCGAGATGGGCGAGGACGGCTTCGGCGACGGGAGGCTTCTGGAACGACTCGACCGTCCCGGAGAAAATGGACATCGATGCGCTGAGCGCCACGGCACAGAAAAGCCGAGCTCTAGCCATCGCCGGTTCTGTACTTCACGGACTATGCCAAGCCGCGTCGAAGCGGAAACCGGGGTTTCCCTGGAGGCGCACGGATATGACGGAAGGCATGCCTCGCCTCAATGCGGCTTCTGCCCCAGCGCTGAGGGAAAACCATTCGAGGGCCGTGCGGGAGACATCTGTGTACGCCTTCCTGCGGCCACGTCGGTCATCAGTCGCCGCCGGCGCTATCGGCGGTGAGAGTCGCTCGTCACCGCGTCGAGCTCGTTCGCCAGGTGATCGATCTCGTGCTGCAGCAGCTCGGGGAGGGTGAGCATTCCCGCGAGCTCCTCGCCTCCGCCCTTCTCGATCACCGGGAGAACGTGGAGCCCGCGGTCCACCATCAAACGCAGCGCATCTCCGCGGGAACGCTCCGCGGTGATGGTGACGACGTCTTTGGTCATGACCTCGGCGATCTCGACCTTCTCCGGGTCCCGCTTGGGAAGCACCACCCGCGCGAGGACGTCGCCCTGGGTCAGGATGCCCCGCAGCTTCCCCTCCTCCACCACCGCCTCGGCGCTAAGCTTCCGCTCGTTCATGATCCGGCAGGCTTCGAGGACGCTCGCGCCGGGCGAGAGCGTCGCAGGCTGAGTCTTCATCAGTCCTTTGAGTCCCATCGCTGCTTCCTTGCTCTCGTGCACGGTGGGTGCCATGACCCACTGGTGGGGTCGTACCGCGCTCACCCACACTCCAGTGGGGCGTTTCGCGAGACCGCGGGGCCATAGCACCCGACCGGTCGGGATATCTTGGGCGGCTACGGGTTCGCGAGCTCGGTGAGAAGCGCTTCACTTCGCTCCTTCGCCGCCTTCAGACGTTCCCGCATCTGGTCGAACACGAACGCGTGGGCGGAGTGCACCGCTTCGCGGAGCGGGACCTGGGCCTGTTCGTAGGCGTCCTCCAGAGCTTTCTTTCGAACCGGATCCTTCACCCGGCCGATGAGCCTCGGAGCCGTCGCCAGAAGCTCTCGGACGGCATTAACCTCCTGAAGAAGGATACGGCCGTCGGGCGCGAAGTCCGAGTTCGGATGGACCCCGTCGGGACCATGGCAAGTGTCGCACCTCTTCTCGAGAGAGCGAGGCGAGAGAAGACGGGCGGCGACAGCACCGTGGCAGGTGGAGCAGGTAGGCCCCTCCCCTCGACTTTCTCGCAGGAGCTGGTAGTGGCGGCTCTTCTGGAACTCGACGAAAGGCCCGATGTGGCACTTCCCGCAGGTTTGGGGGAGGTTGGTTCGATGCGTGGGGCTCGCGGGATTGCGGCTGGTCAGAATGCCGCGGTGGGCGAGAAACGACTCGAAGGTCGTGGCGTCCCCGTCGTGACACTTCTCGCATCCGACGACGTTTCGCCCGTGAGCCGACGTTTCCCAGTCGTAGGTGTGCTCCGGGACCGGGTCGGCCTGCGGGTTGGCGATGTGGCAGTCGGCGCAGCGGTCCCCCTGAGCCCGGAGGGGCCGGGCGGTGACGACAACGAGAAAGAGCAGCCAAAGGCACAGGCGCATTTCCAATTTCCTCCAGAGAAGTAGGTCAATAAACCGCCGGCAGCCATCCCGCGACCGAAGCGAAGAGCAGAGAGAGTACCAGGAACAGCGCGACGAGGAGAATCCTTCCCTTCGTGGTGTGCAGAAGGAACTGGCTCAGTTCGGTCATCGATTCCTCCTTCGCTATCTGACGAGGAGCACCGGGCAAGGCGCGAAGAGTCCTACCTGATGGCTCAAGGTCCCGAGCCCCTCCCCCCGCCGCTCACCGTCGATACGGTGCGATTGTATGACGAGAAGGTCCGCGCCGATCCGAATCACCTCTTCGAGGATGGTCTTCGCCCGTGCGCCGTAGATCACGTCGGCCTCGAAGCGGATGCCTCTCTCGCTCAGGGGCGCCGAAAGCGAATCGAGGTGCTCCGTTGCTCGCTTCTCCAGCCGTCCGTAGAATTCCGGCTCCTCCTCTACCGAGAACCCGGGAATCGTCTCGATGACGTGGAGGAGATGAATCGTCCCCTGAGATGGGGTCGAAAGCTTTGCCGCCATCTCGACCGCGGGCCGGTTTCGGTCCGTCAGGTCCACGGGAACGACGATGGTTCGAAACACGCCTTCACCTTCTCTTCGGTCACTTCGAGATCCGAGAACGAACCGTCAAAACCGGGCAAGCGGCGGCGCGGACCACGTGGTTGGCAGTCGAGCCGAAAAACACCAAATCCGCCGAGCTGCGGCCGGCGACGCCCATCACGATGAGGTCGCACTCCTCTCGCTCCGCCGTCTTCAAAATCTCATGGTAGGGCGACCCTGATTCCAGCACCACGGTCTCGAGCCGGGTGTGCGCTCGAGCCTCCTCAGGCACCAACTCCTCCAGCTTCGCCTGTCCCTGCAGCCGGTGGCGCCCTCGAAGCTCGGTGACATCGAAGGCGACCGCCTCGCCGAGAGCGGGAGGGAGGTAGAACTCCACGACATGGAGAACGAGGAGCTCCGCATTCCCCTCGCGGAGGGCCAGGCCGACCGAAAGCCCGGCGAGCGAGGCAGGAGAGAAGTCCACCGCACAGAGGATCTTCTGGAACGGACCCCGCTCCGTCCCGATCGTCGGTGCCGAGGGCGAGATCGAGAGCACCGGTGCTTCCGACTGCCGCAGAACCCGCTCGGTTACGGAGCCGAGAAGAAGGCGCCGAAAACCGCGGCGGCCGTGGGTTCCCATGACCACGAGATCCGCATCGAGCGTCTTCGCTTTCTTCAACACCTCCTCGACCACGTCACCGTCCTCGAGGATCACCTCGGCGCCGATGCCGTCCGCGAGCGCGCGATGCACGAAATCTCCGAGCTGACGATGAGCCCGATCCCGCGCTTCACCGCTCGCCAGGACCGGCTCGGTCAGGTACGGATAGAGCTCGGGATCGGCGAGGACCGTCGGAAGCACGTGCATCACCGAGACCTGGCCTCCGTGGCGCTTTGCCAGGGCGAGAGCGTAGTCGAGCGCCCGATCCGAGCTCTCGGAGAAGTCGACGGGGCAAAGGATCTTTTGGAACACGACGCATCAGCTCCCTTCCGAAATCGTGAGCACCGGACATTCCGCGTGCCGCACGACGTGCTGGGTCGTCGAGCCGAACAGCATGATGTCCAGCGGATTTCGCCCGCGCACGCCCAGGGCGATGAGGTCGGCTTTCCGTTCGCGGGCCACGTTGAGAATCTCCCGATAAGCCTTTCCCGAACGGACCTCGACCTCGACATCGCACCACTGCCCGGCCTCTCTGGGCACGATCTCCTCGAGGCGGGCTCTCACCTGCTCTTCCATCTGCGACTTGTAGTCGGAAACGTCCGGACTTCCAATCCAGGTCGGCTCGTCGGGGAACCACTCCACCGTGTTTACGAGCGTCAACCGCCCGCCTGACTCCTGGGCGAGGGACAGGCAGTACTCGACAGCTTTGAGGGAAAGCGTGGCGAAATCGACCGCGCAGAGGATGTTCTTGAAGACGGCCTCCTTCGGCGCGCGCTCGTCCCCGGGCTCCGAGACCGTCAGCACCGGGCGTCTGGCCTTGCGAAGGACCTTCTCCGCGACGGAGCCCAGAACGAGCCGTTCCATGCCTTCCCGGCCGTGAGTCCCGAGACAGAGGAGACTCGCCCGATCGGCCTCGGCGGCCTTCAGGATCGCGCTGACCGGGGCGCCTTCCTCGATGCTGAACCGCGTGCGCACGCCTTCCGTGCGGGAAAGAGCGACAAACGCGTCGAGGCGGTCGAGAGCGCGCTTTCGGAGCTCGGGCGCGAGTGGGACCGCCTCCGCGACATACGGATACTGCTCCGGATGAATCAAAGCGGAAGGGATGACGTGAAGGAAATGCACCTCGGCGTCGTAATGCCGGCCAAGAGCCACGGCGTAATCCGCGGCCCGGAACGCGAACTTGGAGAAATCCGTCGGACAAAGGATGCGTTCCAATCGAATCATAGAAACCTCACTCGGCTATGCCTCTCCGACAATCCATCGTCACGAGAGAGCCCCGGACTGTGGTGCCCAGCCCCGAGCACACAATACTTGCAAGGGGCGTGCCGCAAAACTCGATGCGTGATCCCGCCCAGCATCGTCACCCGGATCGCGGAATGGCTCCTCGAGCCCACGACGATGACGTCCGAGCCATTCCCCCGCGCCGCCTCGAGAATCTTCATCCGTCCTAGAACCCGGGGCACCTCCCCGCCGACTACTTGATCGCGAACACCGGGACCTTCGCTCGTCCGATCACTCTCTCGGTGACGCTCCCCAGAAGAAGATAGCCCGGCCGACTCAGGCCCCGCGTCCCCATTACAATCAGCTGGGCCTTCTTGCACCTCGCGGTCTCGAGAATTTCTTCGACGATGCTTCCTTCGGTCACGACGATCTCGCCCGGACCTCGATCGAGCTCGGAGAGCTTCTTCCCGATGAGGCCAGGAAGCTCCGGATGGAGCGAGAACAATTTCGTGACCCCGCCGGCGTAGAGCGAAGGGTGCACTGGGCTCGATACCACGTGCTCCAGAATCAACCGACCCGAAGGCGCCCGGAGCGCCCGCGCCGTTTCGACTGCCCTCTCCGAGTATTCGCTGAAGTCGACCGGCACGAGGATCGGATCGAAACCTTTTCCACCCTCGGCGACCTCCGCGTCCATCGCGACGGTCATCACCGGACACCGTGCCTCGAGGACGATGCGCGCGGCGACACTTCCCAGCAGAAGCTTCCGGAGCCCGGACCGACCGTGGGTCCCCATGACGACCACATCGGGCTCCGTCTCCCTTATCCGTTCCAGAATCGCTTCCACCGGATAGGGGCGTCGCACGACCACGGTCTCTACGGCAAGCCCGCGGGTCTTGATCGCGTCGCTCCGGGTCGCGAGATCGCCGAAGACTTCCTCCTCGACTTTCTTCATATAGGCGTCCAGGGACTGCTGGACGTTCGTCGGATTCAGGTTCTGAAGCGTGACAACGTGGAGGATGTCGATCTTGGCTCGATGCTGGACCGCAAGCTCCACCGCCTGCTTCAGCGCGCGATCGGCCGCCTCCGCCAGGTCTGTGGGCATTAGGATTCGCCGGATTTTCATTCGCAGTCCTGCTTTGTGGGCCGAATTCTAGCAGAATTTCGCTTCCTGCCAGGGGCAGTCAGCCGGAGTCAATGGTATCTCACCGGGAAACGTCACCTGACTTCGACGGGCGTGGAATCGGATTTGCATGCTGAGGTCATCGTGATGGGAACCAAGGCGGTCGACCTCCTTCCCCCCGGCATGGAGCTCCGGGAAACTCACATCTCGTGGGTTTTTCTCGGCGGCGATGAAGTGTTCAAGGTCAAGAAGCCGGTATCGCTCGGTTTTCTCGACTTCAGCACGATCGAGAAGCGCCGTGAAGCCTGTGAGGCGGAAGTCCGGCTGAATCGGCGCCTGGCGCCGGACGTGTATCGAGGCGTCGTCCCGGTGATCCGCGACGCCTTCGGCCAACACCGCTTCGGACCGGACGGCAACCCGGTCGACTGGGCGGTGCACATGAAACGCCTTCCGGACTCGCATCGGGCGGATGTGCGGCTCGAGCGGGGAGAGCTCACGGGCGAGGACATCGAGCTCGTCGCGGGGCGCGTGGCGCGATTCCACCACCAATGTGGTCCGAGTGCTTTGGCCGAGCCGTACGGGACGGTCGAGGCGATTCGATTCAACGTTCTCGAGAACTTCCAGCAGACGAGGTCCACGATCGGGCAGTACCTCGGCCCGGACCAGGTGAAGGAGCTCGAGGCCTGGCAGCTACGGTTTCTGAACGAGCGACGGTCGCTCTTCGAAGAGCGGCTTCGGAGCGGCCGGGTCCGAGACGGACACGGCGACTTGCGGCTCGAGCACGTGTATCTGGACGAGCAGGGCGGGGTTACGATTCTCGACTGCATCGAGTTCAACGAGCGGTTCCGATTCGCGGACGTGTGCGCCGATGTGGTCTTCCTGGCGATGGATCTTGCGTGGCACGATCGAGTCGACCTCGCGGAGCGCTTCATTGCCCGCTACGCGCGCGAGGCGGGCGACTACGATCTCTACCCGCTCATGGATTTCTATCAGAGCTACCGCGCTTTCGTTCGCGGAAAGATCGCTTCGATGACCGCCCACGACGTGGCCGCGAGCCTCAGGGCTCGAGAGCGGGCGGCCGCCGAGGCGCGGCGCTACTTTCTCCTGGCGCTCGCTTCCGAGCGGCAATCGCTCGTGCCCGCGAGGGTCATCGCCGTCGGCGGCGTGATTGGCTCGGGAAAGAGCACCCTCGCGGATGCCCTCGGGCGAGAGATGCCAGCCCCGGTGGTGGATGCCGACCGGACCCGCAAGCAGCTCGCCGGGATCGCACCCGAAGACCCTTTGCCCGAGAGCCTGTGGACGGGCTTCTATTCCCTGGAGTTCACTCGAAATGTCTACTCGGAGCTCTGCCGGCGCGCCTCGGCGGTGCTCTCGACGGGAAGGCCCGTCATCCTCGACGCATCGTTTCGAGCTCGGGCGCATCGCGCCGAGGCGAAGCGGCTTGCACAGGCGAACGGTATGCCGTTCGTGTTCGTCGAATGCCGCGCGCCCGACGATCTCTGTCGGGAGAGGCTCCGCGAGCGCGAGAAGACGAGAACCGTCAGCGACGGTCGCATCGAGGTCTTCGACGATTTCGCACGGAGCTGGGAGCCCGTAGACGAGCTGGACCCGTCAGAGCACGTCATCCTCGACACCGGCCAATCCGTCGAGACGAATCTCGCGTCGTTGATGAAGACCATCCCCGTCGCAACTGGCCTCACCCGGTGAACCCGCTCAAGCGGGCTCGCCTTCGAGAAGTCGCGCGGTTTTTCGCAGCTGGTCCGCGTGACCCATGATCACCAGGATATCCCCCGCTCGAAGCTCCTCCTCGGGCAGCGGGTTGAACAGCATCGTCCCCTGCCGCTTCACCGCGACGACGATGACTCCGTGTTCGGAATGCAGCCGCGCCCCGGCAATCGTGGTAGCCACCACCGGGGAACGGGCGGAGACCATTGCCTCGCCCAGGTTCATTTCCAGGTAGTGGCGGTCCGCCACGTAGTCCATAAACTCCAGCACCGTGGCACTGGTCGCCGCCTGCAGGATCCTCTGCCCGGTGAGGCGGTAGGGCGTCACCACGACCGTCGAGCCCCGCGCAGGAGCTTTCGCTCTCCGCCCTCGTCGGCAGCGCGCGCGATGACCCGGAGCCGAGGGTTCAGCGCTTTGGCAGCGACGGTGACGTACAGGTTATCGGCGTCGGAAGGGAGCAGGGCCAGCACGCACTGGGCGCGCTCGATGCCGGCTGCCTGGAGCGCCTCGTCGGTGGTGGCATCGTCGATGAGGAACAGGTAACCGAGATCGGCGAGGTGAGGCTCGGCGCCCGCGTTCTTCTCGATCACGCAGAAAGGAAGTTTCTTGTGCGCGAACTCTTCGGTTACCGGTTTGGCGAAGCGGCCGAACCCGCACACGATGAAATGACTCTCGAGACTCCTCAATTGACTGCGCATGCGCCTCCTTCGATTCCGCCCAAGAGCTCGCTCTCCAGAACCACTTGCCCGAGCCGGGTAAGCGTATAGATCGCGGTTCCAAGCCCTCCAACGATGAGGAAGCTCGCGAAGAGCCGTCCAGCGGGACAGGGGATGGATCTCCCCGTAGCCGACCGTCGAGAGCGTGGTGATGGTCATGTATAGAGAGTCGAGCACCGGCCATCCTTCGATGGTCGTGAAACCCGCGGTACCGACGAGAGTCCATCCGCAGAGCATCGAGATCCCGACGATAAGACCGCGTGGCCAATGGCGAGGCACAGGTGGAGCCTACAAGAAAAAGCGGACGATGTGGATTAATGCCCTGCTTCCTGGAGCTGGAACTTCTTCATCTTGTAGCGGAGAGCGTCTCGGCTGATGTTCAAGAGCTTTGCCGCCCGCGTCTGGTTCCCCCGGGTGCGGGACAAGGCCTGGCGGAGGAGCTCTTCTTCGACCTTCTCGAGGGACGTGCCCTTCTCCGGAAGCGCGATATCGGGGAGAGCGGCGTCGCTCGCGCCCGGCGAGAATTCTGCGACATCGATGGGAAGGGCGTCGGCTCCGATGTGAGTTCCCTCTTCGAGAATCATCGCCCTTTCGATCAGGTTCTTGAGCTCGCGGACGTTTCCCGGCCAGTGATAAAGCGAGAGGAGCCGCTCCGCCTCCGGAGTCAGGCCCGCTATGTTCTTTCCGAAGCGAGCGTCGTACTCGCTTACGAAGTGGCGGCATAGGAGCTTCACGTCGTCGCCGCGCTCGCGGAGCGGCGGCAGAGTGATGGTCATGACGTTCAGGCGGTAGAAGAGATCCTGCCGGAACTTCCCGTCGTCCACCATCTTCTTCACATCGCGGTTCGAGGACGCGATGACGCGGACGTCGACTCGGACGTCCTGGACGCCGCCCACCCGCTTGAAGCTCTGTTCCTCGAGGACCCGGAGGAGCTTTGCCTGCAGGCCCAGCGGCATCTCCCCGATCTCATCCAGGAAGAGGGTGCCGCCGTCGGCCAGCTCGAGAAGTCCCTTCTTCAGCTGCCGGGCATCGGTGAAGGCGCCTCTCTCGTAGCCGAAGAGCTCGCTCTCCACGAGGTTCTCGGGGAGGGCCGCGCAATTCACCGCGAGGAATGGGCGTTCCGCCCGGGAGCTGTAAAAGTGAATCGCTTTGGCGAAGAGGTCCTTCCCCGTTCCACTCTCGCCCTGGAACAGGATCGTCGTCGCCGGGCTCGCGGCGACCTTTTTCATGAGCGCGATCGAGTTCTTGATCGTCTCCGACTCCCCGACCAGATTCTCGAAATTGAAGCGCTTGCGGTCGCGGTCCCGGAAGTGGCGCACCTCCTGCCGGAGCTTGACGGTCTCGAGAGCGTTCGCAATCGTCGCCCGGAGCTCCTCGAAGTTGAGGGGCTTGGAGACGAAGTCGTAGGCCCCGAGTCTCAGGGCGACTACCGCGTCCTCGAGCACCCCGTAAGCCGTCATGATGATGACCGCCGCCCGGGGGTTCCATTCCTTGATCGCCTTCAATACCTCGAGCCCGTTCTTGTCCGGCAGATGAACGTCCAGCAGAACGAGATCGGGGCTCTCGCTTTCTGCGAGCGAGATGGCGGTTTCCCCGTTCGGAGCTTCGAGCGTCCGATAGCCCCAACTCGAGAGCTTCTGCTGGAGAGACCAGCGAATCAGGTCTTCATCGTCGACGACGAGAATGCGGTCGAGCGCCATGGTGAAATGCGTTTCAGCGCAGGCTAGCCGGCGTCCCTAGTTCCGGAGGCCCAATCTCGGCGACATCGGAGCGCCTGGCCAGCTGCAGTCGAGGAGTAAGCAGGAATGCTGCCAGTTCTCCGAGCTTCTCGGGTGCTTGCATGCTCAAGAAAATGAAGGACGTGGCCAAGGGCGCTCTCAGGGGAGTTTAGACGCACTGGGTGAAAAGGCGCAACTAACGCGCAACGGGTGGCCGGCTAAACAGCATCTGCAGGAAAGCTTCGCTGGCAATGGCCGCACTTCCATCGAGCGCTGTGGGCTTTCATGACGAGGCCTCCCCAGAAGAACGCGCCCCGAGCGCGATCCTCGGTGAGCGAGTCGGGAAGCGGGCCGTAGAGAATGGGAACGAGCTCGCTCTCGTTGCACGCAGGGCATCGCTGCTTTCTGCGTTTTGCGTCTTTTGCCTCATGCATGGTTCGTTTCCGGCACCCCATCGCTCTGGATCTGCCGTCCGCTTCCGCTGCGCGTGAGTATGCAAGGAATGTTCCGACTCTTCGTAGAGCGATCGCCTCGCTCTTCGCTCGGCGAGGCCTGGTACGGAGGTTGCACTCTGGAGTCAACGGGAGGCAACCGGTGAAAGAGAAATCAGTCAGAGAGGTCTTTCGCAAGGATATGCGGCCCAGCCTCCAGACCCCCTACGAAGCGCGGGAGAGGGAGAAGTACGCCGACGACACTCTCTGTCCGGAGTGCGGCGCCGTCTTCGTCAAGGGTCGCTGGAAGTGGGGCAAGCCGCTGCGCAAGGACGACGTGTCTTCAATGCTCTGTCCCGCGTGCCGGCAGATCAAAGACGATTATGCGGGCGGAGTCCTCACTCTCTCGGGAAGCTTTCTGATTGCTCACAGAGGGGACATCTTGAATCGGGTGCGAAACATCGAAGAGACGGAAAAGAAGGATCACCCGCTGCAGCGAATCATGGCCATCGTCGACCAGGGGGAAGAAATCGAGATCCGCGCTACGTCGGAGCACCTCGTGGCGCGCATGGCGAAGGCCCTGAAGAGCGACTTCAACGGAGAGCTCGAGCTCTCCTTCATGCGGGAGGAGAACTTCGCCCGCGCGCATTGGAGGCGAAACTCATGAAAGTCCAGGATCTGATGACGACGGAAGTGGGCGCCTGTCGCGCGTTCGACGGCGGGGATCGGGGCGCGCAAATCATGTGGGAACGGGATTGCGGCGCCGTTCCCGTTCTGGATCAGGAGGGGAGCGTGGTCGCGATGCTGACCGACCGCGACCTCTGCATGGCCGCGATGACCCAGGGAAGAGCGCTCTCGGAAATACGAGTCTCGAGCGCGATGAGCCGGAACCTCTGGTCCTGCCGCCCCGACGATGATCTTTCCCAGGCGGAAGCGGTGATGCGGGCGCGGAAGGTGAGGCGGCTCCCCGTCGTCGACGCCGGAGGAAAGCTTCTCGGAATTCTATCGCTGAGCGATCTGGCGCGCGCGTCGGTTGAGCCGAAGCGCGGCAGGGCTCAGAAGAAACCCGTGGAGCCGTCCGAAGTCGGGGCGACCCTCGGCGCGATCAGCTCGGCCGGCAACTGAGCGGCGCTCACGCTCCGTCGAGGACTTCCCGCACCTTTTTCGTGAGGTCGTTTCGGGTGAAGGGCTTTTCGAGAAACGACAGTCCTCCCTCGAGGATTCCGTGGTGGAGGAGGGCATCGTCGGCGTGGCCCGACATGTAGAGCGCCCGGATCGCGGGCCGGCGTTCCTCGAGACGCTTCACGAGCGCTGGGCCGTGGATTCCGGGCATGAGCACGTCGGTGAGGACGAGGTGGATCGGTCCCTCGTGGTTCGAGGCCACCCGAAGAGCTTCCTCCCCGTCGCTCGCTTCCAGGACATCGTAGCCCGCTTTCCTCAAGATTCCCACCGCCACCAATCGCACGGCGTTCTCGTCCTCCACCACGAGCACCGTCTCCGAGCCACGGCTGGGAGACTCTGACGGGGTCATCGTGGTCTCCGGCTCCCCGCTGCGAGTGATCCGCGGCAGATAGATGCGGAACGTCGTTCCCTTTCCGGGCTCGCTATAGGCCCAGATTTTTCCTTCGCTCTGGGAGACGATCCCGTAGACGGTCGCAAGGCCGAGCCCCGTGCCCTTGCCCCTCTCCTTGGTGGTAAAAAACGGCTCGAAAATATGCTTCAGGGTCTCACGGTCCATGCCCGAGCCGGTGTCCGAGATCGAGATGAGCACGTAGGGCCCGGGCCTCAGGCCCAGGTGCTGGTCCCCGAACCCCTCGTCAACGTTCATGCTCGCGGTCTCAATGACCAGGCGCCCGCCGGTAGGCATGGCGTCCCGCGCGTTGACCACGAGATTGAGAATGACTTGCTCGATCTGGCTCTGATCCGCGCGAACGAAGCCGAGCCCCGGCTGGAGCTTCACCAGAAGGTCGACGTCCTCTCCCAGGACGCTCCGGAGCATCTTCTCGATCTCCGCGATCTTGGGGGCGAGATCGATTACCTCGGGCTGGAGCATCTGGCGGCGGCTCACCGCGAGGAGCCGGCGAACGAGCGAAGCCGACCTCTGACAGGTCTTGAGGGTCTCCTTGGCGCCTTGGTAGAGCGGGTGGTCCTCCGGGAGCTCGTCCAGCACGACCTCCGCGAAGCCGGAGAGCGCCGTGAGGAGATTGTTGAAGTCGTGCGCGATGCCGCCGGCGAGACGTCCCACCGCCTCCATCTTGGTGGCGTGCTCCAGGGTCCGCTCGAGCTTCTGCCTCTCGTTCTCCGCACGCAGCCGCTCGCTGACGTCGTTCACGAAAGCGACGGCGACGGTTCCGCCCGCGGTCGGGATGTGGCTGAGACTGATCTCGACGGGGAACTCGCTTCCATCCTGGCGCCGCCCGACCAGGTCCATCCCGAGGCCCATCGGACGGCTGCGGGGAGTCGCGAAGTACTGACGGCGATGCTGCTCGTGGGTTTCGGCGCGCGTCTCCGGCATCAGGACTTCGAGCTTCTTTCCAACGATCTGCTCCCGCGGGTATCCGAAGATCTTCTCCGCCATCGCGTTGAACGAGAGGATCGATCCCCCCGCATCGATCGAAAGGATTCCCTGCGCGGCGTTCTCGAAGAGCGCCAGCACGGTTTGCTGGCTCTCGCGAAGCGCAGCTTCCATGAGCTTCTGATCGGTGATGTCGCGCGCCGTCGAGAGCGCTCCGATGACACTTCCCGTCTCATCCTTGAGACCCCGGCACCACCAGGCGAGCAAGCGCTTCGAGCCGTCCCACCGGCGCTGCCAGCTCTCGAGGATGATGGTCTCCTCGGAACCGTCGAAGAGCGGCCTCACCTTCTCGTACGTATCCTTGCTCTCCTCGTCGAAGAAGAAGCTCGCTTCCTTCCCGATGACGTCCTCGCCGAAGAACTCGTAGCCTGCGCGGTTGACCCAGGTGTAGACCTTGTCGACGTCCACTTCGGCGACGATGTCCGGGATCCCCTTGAGGATGGCTTCGTAACGGGCCGCGAGCTCGTGGCGAGCCTGCGCCGCTACCCGGCGCTCGGTGACGTCGATTCCCATGAGATAGAGGATTCCGGATTCCGGGCTGACCCGGCCTCGCCACTCGACGGGAAGATAGGCGCCGTCCCGAGAGCGATGGCGGCTCACGACGGCGATGTCACGCCCGCCCGAAGATGCCGCCGCGAAGGCCTCGTCCACGTTGGGCCGATCGTCGATGTGAACGAGATCCTGGAACGTTCGCGACTCGAGCTCCCTGGCTTCGTAGCCGAATGCCCTGCAAGACGCCGCGTTCGCGGCGAGTATCCGCCCGTCGGATCCGACGATACAGAGCATCTCGGACGAGAGATCGAAGAACTCCGTCTTCAACTCATTTTCTCCACCGTCATACTACGGCCGCACGCCATTTACGCCAAGCCAGGGCTCCATGTGCTCGAGCAGGTCGAAGTCGTGATGGATCATGCACACGTGCCCGTAGCCTTCGAGGACCACGACCGTGGCCCTTTGCATTCGCGCCGCCATGAAACGCGCTTCCGCGACCGAGGGAACCAGGTGATCTTCGTCGGCGGCGAGGAACAACGTGGGGACTTCGATCCGGTGGAGCTCGTCCCGGATATCATATTCGCGGAGCAACTCGAGTCTTCGGATGTAGCCCCGCCGGCCGATCGCCAGGGCACACCGGTGGAACTCCTCGAGGTCCTCGGGACGGGTGTGAGAGCTTTGCAGGCGTGATTCGGTGAACCGGCGCACCAGAGGCATCGCTCCCCAGGGCATGAGCTTGAGAATCGCCGGACCGAGCCGGATCCGGACGCGCTGCCTTATGTACGGGAAGGAGTTCAAGATGACGAGACCGGCGAGCCTCTCGGGGTGGCGGAGAGCGAAGCTGAGGCTCAAGGCCCCTCCGAACGACTCGCCGCAAAGAAAGACCCGCTCCTCTTCCCGTTCGCGCGCGATACGGTCCACGGTTTCTTTCAGCTCCGCCACCAGACTCGCAATCGTGCACGATTCGTCGTCGGGAAGCGGGAACGTCACCACGTGGAACCGCCGGGCGAGAATCGGCGCCTGGCGATAAAAAAGAAGCGCCGTGCCGTCGAGGCCGGGGACGAGAACGAGCGCGCCCGAGCTCACCTCGGCTCCATTTTCCTCACGGGAATGCCCACGTATACCGCTCCTTCCTCGAGCTCCGCGAACTTGGGAACGAGGCTCAAGGCGCCGATCTGGCATCGATCCCCGGCGACGACCCCGATGCCGACGACGCTCCCGACACCCACGGTGACTCCGCGACCCAGGCGGACGGCGGCCGTCTTGAGGATTCCGCCCTCCACCGTATGTCCGGAGAGGTGAGCGTCGCCGCCCACCACCACGTCGTCGCCGAAGTCGAGGAGATTGTGGTCGGTCACCTCGAGACTGTTTACGAACACCCTCCTTCCCATCCGCGCGCCGTTGAGTCGCATGTAGAAGGTCCAGATCGGCGTCGCGCGGAAGAGCGATCCCGCGAAGATGCGAACGAGCTGGATCGAGATCGTGTAGCGGACCCAGTCGAGTAGGGGCACCGGGAGAATTCCGCGATGTCGAGCTCGGCGTTCGAAGGCGTCCGCCACCCGGTGATGCGCGTGGCGATGCCGGAGAGCAGGATGAGCGCGAGGGTGAATAGCAGGTAGGCAGGAATGAATGCCATGCTGAGTACAACCACCCGGAGCGGAGCGGAGTTCAGCTCCCATCGAAAGTGCCACTCCCAGAACAGGACCGCGGGCAGCACGGAGAGCCCGAAGACGAGGCTTTCGACGACGAATACCGAGACCAGCGCCCAGGCGATGCGAAGTAAGGCGGCGGTGGTCAAACTTGCTCGGCGCGGCATAGGCTTTGCAGAAGAATAGCGTATGCCAGCACACGCCACGAAAGTTCGAGAGTTGATGACCACGGATGTCACGACCATAGGCCGCAACGACGAGCTTACGATTGCGGACGACATCATGAAGATGAAACGGCTCCGCCATCTTCCCGTCGTGGAGGAGGGCCGTCTCGTCGGCATCTTGACCCAGCGGGACCTGTTCCACGCGGCCCTCTCGACCGCCATGAATTTTGGAGAGAAAGCGCAGAAGGAGTTTCTGAAGACGGTGGTTGTCAAGGAAGTCATGACCGACGAAGTGCTATCGATCGACCCTAACGCCGACGTCAAAGAAGCGGCTCGCCTCATGATCGAGCACAAGATCGGCTGCCTTCCCGTCGTCGAGAGCGGAAAGCTCGTCGGCCTGGTTACGGAAACCGACCTCCTGCGCGTCATCGCGGGTTGAAAGAGGTGCGTTTCAGGAACTTGGCGTTGCCCCTCGCGGGTCTCGGCCTGGTCCTCGTTCTGGTCGGAAGCGTCCTCTCCCTCGAGGAGCAGGAGCCGAACCTCCGATTCATCATGCAGCGTAAGCTCGATCAATCTCACTCGATCCTCGAAGCGCTGATCACCGAAGACTTCGAGACCCTCGAAGACAGCGCCGGTGCCCTCAAGGTGTTGAGCGAGGAGGCGGGCTGGTTCGTGAACATGACCCCGGAGTATGCGGAAAGAAGCAGCGCGTTCCGCAGGGCGGTGATCGAGATCGAGCAGTCCGCGAAGGACAAGAACCTGGATCGCGCCGCCCTCGGCTATGTCGACATGACCCTTCAGTGCGTCCGGTGCCACCAGTTCCTGCGCGGAGCGGCAAGGGCCGGCCTTTCTCCCCGATAGCGGCATTTCACGCCTCATGGGGGGAAATCTCTCAGCCGTGGGCGCTCGGCGCGTAGGAACGCCCGGCCTCCGCCACAAACCCTCAGTAATTCCGGCCGTTCGCCAACGGCCGCAAATTGGCATCGGCTTTGCGATAGGCCGCCCCGATGAAGGACACAAGACCGATCCTCGGCATCGCGCTCGCTGTAACGCTGTGGTTTCTTGGCATCGGCGTCTTCATCTTGGGAGCGCGTCGATACCTTCCGGAGGTGGCGTCCGAGCACGGAAAGGGCATCGACGTGATGCTCCTCTACCTTCTCGTCACCACCGGTACTCTCGTCGTGATCGGACACCTCGTCCTCGGGTACTTCGTCTTCCGATTCAGCAGGACCGCCCGGGTGAGTCCGACGCTTCCGGGCGCCGCGGCACAGAGGTTCTGGTCGATCGCCCCGGCAATCCTGATGACCGTGTTGGCAGAGGGGGGCGTCCTGGTCCTCGGGATTCCCGTATTCGGTCAGCTCTACACCCAGGAACCTCCTGCCGACGCGGTCATGGTGGAGGTGACCGGGGAGCAGTTCACGTGGAACGTGCGCTATCCCGGCGAGGACGGCCGGTTCGGAAGGACCGACCCCGCGCTCATCACCGACGAGAACGCGCTCGGTGTGGATGAATCCGATCCCGCCGCCGACGACGACATCCACGATCTCGCGCTCATCTACGTCCCGGTGAACCGGCCGGTGAAAGTGCGGCTTCGGTCGAAGGACGTGCTCCACAGCTTCTACCTCCCCCATCACCGCATCAAGCAGGACGCGGTTCCCGGAATGAGCATCGAGCTGTGGTTCGTTCCGAACCGCGAGGGGGAGTTCGAGATCGCCTGCGCCGAGCTTTGCGGCTTCGGCCATTACCAGATGCGAGGTTTCCTGCGCGTCGTCTCCGACCAGGAGTTCGAGCGCTACCTCGCGGAAAAGCAGAGGTAGGACCGAGATGCAGCACCTGGCCACTTCGGAAGGCGTCGGACACGAAAAGCGGAGCTTTCTCCGCCGTTACGTTTTCAGCACCGATCACAAAGTCATCGGGATCCAGTACTACCTTACCGGCGGCCTCATGGGAGTCCTGGGCGCTTTTCTCGCCGCCCTCATCCGTCTCCAGCTCACCTGGCCGACGACGCAGTGGAACTTCCTCGCCAAGATCTTCCCCACGGGAATGGAGGGGGGGTTCATGAAGCCGGAGTTCTACATCTCGCTCGTCACCATGCACGGCACCATCATGATCTTCTTCTTCGTCTCGCTGGTGCTGGTGAGCGGGTTCGGAAACTACCTCATCCCTCTCCAGGTCGGCGCCCGCGACAT
>Ga0184637_10000310_pt1 | contig 36184 bp, 28 predicted proteins | sample PLM3_127_b2_FD_133143 | JGI IMG/M metagenome (GOLD analysis project Ga0184637, IMG submission 133143) | Groundwater sediment microbial communities from an aquifer in East River, Colorado, USA - PLM3_127_b2 | ecosystem: Environmental > Terrestrial > Soil > Riparian zone | place: USA: East River... | reverse complement strand
TGGAGCGCGTGCAGCTCCGACGCGGCGCTGGCGAGCGCCGCGTCGAGGCGAGAGCGCTCGGTTTCCACCTCCGATCGCTCGATACTGCGGCGCGGCGCAGCGCAACGGTAACCACAGGCGATGACGAAAGCCGTTCCCTTCGCCACCCCCGCCGACACGCCGTTGCCCCTGAGCAGCATTCGGGCGACCTCTCCCATCGCTAAGGGCGTCGCATGCCCTGGATCGCGCGATCGAGCTCTACCATCGTGACCCACCCGGTCGCATGCCCGCGCCGCCATGAACCCACAGGTTCGGTCGCTGCCTCCGTCGGAAGGGCCTCGGCTGCGGGAAACGTCCTCGGCAGTCGCGGCCGCGCTCCTCCTCGCATACGAACGAGGATCGACCCGGGGTCAATGCTCGGGGTGAGGCTCCGCCTCGCCCTGGCGAGTCGTGGGTCGGTGCGCCCACTCGCCCGCCTGCTGGTGGGCCTCCACCATCCAGAGCCACTTGTCGGTCCCGCGAGAGATCTCGGTGAAGATGTCCGACGTGTCCTGATCCTTGGCGCCGGCCGCGATCTCGACCGCCTCGCGCGCGAGCCGGCCGAAGGACGCGAGCGCGTCCGCCACCGCGTGCACGTGCTCCTGGCCGCCGCCGGTCGCCGAGTACTCGTCCAGTGAGCTGCGCTCGGCGACCTGCCGGGCCGTCCCGTCTGCGATGCCGCCGAGCTGCACTGCGCGCTCGGCGACGAGATCCACGTATTTGTCGACGTCGTCCACGATCTCGTCGAACAGCTTGTGCAGGGCGATGAACTGAGCTCCTTTCACGTTCCAGTGGGCGACCTTGAGCTGCGTGCGAAGGTCGACGGCGTCCGCGAGGCGAGCGTTGAGCAACTCGATCATGCGACTGCGGATCGAGAGCGAGAGGTCGTTGTGCGTTTCGAACATGGCGACACCTGGGTTGATGGAGGGCTCATCGCGTATCTCGCACCCCTGCAACGCGCACGTCACGCCGGGGGAGAGAAACGAACGCTTGCTCGCGCGCGGCCGGGGACCGGACGAACGAGCGCCGCTCTCGTCGCGCGCAGCGCGCGAGAGGAGGAGCTCGGTGACCGCTGCGATCGATTTTTCGCGCCGACTCGCCAGCGAGCGTCTCCCCGGTGCGGCGCACGTCGAGGACGACGGATCGCCGGACGCCGCGCACGGTGAGCTCGCAGGTGACCTTGCACTCGCCCGGACCGACGAGCGTCGCCACGCGCCCGGAAGAGTGGATCTCCGGAGGGCGCTCCACGTCTACGAAGTCAGAGCTGCGCAGGCAGATCCAACCCCATCTGGCACGCCGCATCCCTCGCTCACCGCTTCTACAGGAGGATGGCGCGCCGCGAGCCGTCGTGCGGGGGAGACGCGATGACCAACGGACGGAAGTGTGCGGGCGGGATCGACCAAGCGCGTCGCCGCAGCCGTCGGGGAGGGCGCGCAGGTGATCGCGACGATTCACCCGTTCCTGGCGGGCGCAGGAGAGCGGGTCGGTGTCATCGGGAGCTGAGCCCCTCACCGAGCGCGCTCACTGTGCGTGCGACGAGGCGGGGCCTCTCGTGTGGCGCGAAAGGGCTTTTCTACGCGGCGACGCGAACGCCGTCGCGTGGCGCGCGAGCGCGCTGGCGAGCGAGCGCCTCTTGTGTGGCGTGAAAGACTTTTCGCGCGGCGACGCGAAGGCCGTCGCGTGGTGCGCGAGCGCGCTGACGAGCGGCTGCACCCGCTTTCGAGCACCCATCCGCCCACGAAAACGTCACGGCACACCGCGGGCTCTCGAGGCACAGCTCGACTCTACGCGCGACGTGCACCACGGGAGGGAAGTCGGAGGAGGTCACATGACGGCCATCTCACCCCGTGAGCAGCGAGAAGTCGCCCGGGCCAGCGAGTCGGGCCGCGGGCCGGTCGTGTTCGTGCACGGCCTGTGGCTCCTGGCCAGCAGCTGGGACCGCTGGCGCAGCCTCTTCGAAGAGCACGGCTACGTGACGCTCGCCCCGAGCTGGCCGGACGACCCCGAGACGGTCGAGGAAGCGCACCGGCATCCGGAGGTCTTCGCGCGCAAGCGAGTGGAGCGGGTGACCCAGCACTTCGCCGACGTCATCCGGCAGCTGAGCTCCCCGCCGGCGCTCGTTGGGCACTCGTTCGGCGGCCTCATCGTGCAACGGCTTGCGGGACAGGGACTGGCGACCGTCTCCGTGGCCATCGATCCGGCGCCCTTCCGCGGCGTTCTGCCGCTGCCGCTCTCCTCCCTGAAGGCGGCGTTCCCCGTGCTCGGCAACCCAGCCAATTACGGCCGAGCGGTCGAGCTCACGTTCCAACAATTCCGCTTCGCATGGGCGAACGCGCTGAGCGAAGACGAAGCACACGAGCTCTACGAGACGTACTCGGTCGCCGCCCCGGGTGTTCCGCTGTTCCAGGCCGCCACGGCCAACCTGAACCCCTGGACGGCAGCGAAGGTGGACACCACGAATCCCGACCGCGGACCGCTCCTCATCATCTCGGGCGCGAAGGACCACACGGTTCCGTGGGCGATCGCGAACGCGTCGTACAAGCGGCAGAGGCGAAATCCGGGGGTCACGGAGATCCGCGAGATCCCGAACCGCGGGCACTCGCTGACGATCGACAGCGGGTGGCGAGAGGTGGCCGAGGTCGCGCTCGCATTCGTGGAGCAACACCAGCCTGCGCGCGCGCCCGCGGTGGGGATGAATCGCGAAGTCACGGGTGAGGACACGAGATACACAGAGGAGCCGAGGCCGTGAGCACGTTCGCGACACGCGACGGAACCGAGATCTTCTACACGGACTGGGGCGCTGCGCAGCCAGTGCGAGGACGAGGCCGGTCGGCGGGACCACGAGGGCCGTCGTGATCACACGTGGATTCATGAGGAGGCGGCCGCGCGCCGACCCGTCGCGAGTACCCCCCGGGCAGTACGTCACGAACGACTTCCCCGTGCTGTCGGCCGGACCGACCCCGCGCACGCCGCTCGAGGCATGGTCGTTCGCGCTGCGCGACGTGGACGAGCGCGAGCTCGCCACGCGCGCGGTCACCGCGTGGCGGGCGTAGGGCTCCGCCGCCACGAGGAGCGCCTCCGCACGCTCGAGCAGGACCTCGGCGCGGCTTTCGCGGGCTTCCCGCTCGAGGAGGACTCGACCGCGGCGTGGGAGGCCGCCCTCGGCGTCCTGGAGTCGCGCCTCCGCTCGGTCTCCGGCGCGGCGCTGGTCGCCGGCGGCTGGCGCGGTGGCCGGCCTTTCCACGAGGATCGCGACGAGGCTCGGATCGCGTGACGACGCACGCGGCATCCTCCTGAGCGCCACCAGACAGGAGTAGCTCCGCGGAGGCGTATCCAACGCTCCGCCTCCGTGAAGGGCGGCGTCCGGCTACCCCTCTACGAGCGCGAGTCGAGGCTGGGTTCTCCCCGGCTGGGTTCAGGGATCCCCGGTATTGGGATCAGGTGCCGCAGTGACCATAACGGGGCGCAGACTCGCACACCCGACTTCGACCCGACTCCACGAAAGAGAACCGGAAGGGGGATGGAGATGATCGTGAGGAAGGCGATCGGGGTGTCGTCAATCCTCGCCGTGCCGGTCGGTTCGAGCCTCTGCGCGGCACGCCCGCAACACGGAACCGCGACGGCCGATGGCCGCGGGCACGGCCCCGGAGCGATGGACCTGGAGCAGCCGAGGTCCCGGGCCGGCCTGGCCAGCGGCTTCACGCTGCTCGAGCTGCTCGTCGTCATGGTCATCATCGGCCTGCTCGCGGGCTTCGTCGCGCCGCGCTACTTCGCGCAGGTCGGCAAGTCGCAGGTCAAGGTCGCGCGCGCGCAGATCGACGCGTTCGACAAGGCGCTCGACCAGTTCCGGCTCGAGGTCGGGCGCTATCCGACGAGCGAGGAGGGGCTGCAAGCGCTCGTCGCGAAGCCGAGCGGCGAGCCGAACTGGGCGGGACCCTACCTCAAGAAGGGCGTCCCCGCCGACCCGTGGGGCCGGCCCTACGTCTACGAGCAGCCCGGCACGCACGGTGGCGATTTCGAGCTGCAATCCTACGGCAAGGACGGCCGCACGGGCGGCAACGGCGAAGACGCCGACGTCACGAGCTGGTGACTCATGCGCTTTCGGATCACCACGCTTGATGGTGGCCAGGGAGTCGCGATCCAGGAGATGGACGCGATCGACGAGGCCGACGCGCACCGCCAGGCAATCGCGCGCGGCCTTCGCGTGCTCGCGATCCAGGCGGCGCGCTGGAAGGGCTTGCGGCGCCGCGCGCGCCTGTCACTGGTGGCGTTCAGCAACGAGCTCGTCGCGCTGCTGGAGGCCGGCCTGTCGCTCGTCGAGGCGATCGACGCCTTGACCGAGAAAGAGCGCGACGAGTCGGTGCGCCACCTGCTCGAGGGCCTGCGCCGGCGCCTGTACGAGGGGCAGAGCCTTTCGGTTGCGCTCGGTGAGTTCCCGAGCAGCTTCCCGACGCTGTACGTCGCGACCGTGCGCGCGAGCGAGCGCAGCGGCGCGATCGCCGAGGCGCTCAGGCGCTTCGTCGTCTACCAGCAGCAGATCGACCTGCTGAAGAAGCGGCTGATCAACGCGTCGATCTACCCGGCCGTGCTGCTCGCGGCCGGCTCGCTGGTCTTGCTGTTCCTGGTCGCCTACGTCGTGCCACGGTTCTCGGGTATCTACGAGGAGATCGGCGGCGAGCTGCCGTTCGCCTCGAAGATGCTGATGGAGTGGGGGCGGTTGCTCGAGGCGCACGGCCTCGCCGTGCTGGCCGGCGTTCTCGCCTGCGTCGCGCTCGCCGGCTATGCCGTGCTGCGGCCCGGCTTCCGCGCCGCGGTCGGCCGCCTGTTCGCGCGCATCCCGATGGTCGGCCACCAGATCGAGCTCTACCAGCTGGCGCGCCTGTATCGAACGGTCGGCATGCTGCTGCGCGGCGGCCTGCCGGTCGTGACCGCGTTCGAGATGACGCGCGGCCTGCTGGCCGCGGCCGCACGGCCGCGGCTCGCGGCCGCCACGCGCTCGGTGAGCGAGGGACGCTCGCTGACCGACGCGCTCGCCGCCCAGGGCCTGACCACCCCGGTCGCCGAGCGCATGCTGCGGGTCGGCGAACGCAGCGGCAACATGGGCGAGATGATGGAGCGGATCGCGGCGTTCTACGACGATGAGCTGGCGCGCTTCGTCGACCTCACCACGCGCCTGATCGAGCCGGCCATGATGACGGTGATCGGCGTCGTGATCGGCGTCATCGTCGTGCTCATGTACTTCCCGATCTTCGAGCTTGCCGGGAGCATCCAGTGAGCTCCATGCCGGCCAAGACCGTGATCGAGCTCAGCCGGGTCCGCGAGGAGCTCGATCGGCTCACGAAGCGCGCCGAAGTGCCTGCCGAGCGCGCGGCTCAGCCACTCGATTCCCGGGCCGGCCGGCAGTCGCAAATGGGCGCTTCCCTGGACGCGCTGGACGCCGTGGAGGTCGTGGAGGCCCTGGACGAGCTAGATGCCGTGGACCTCGTGGAGGTCGTGGACGCCGCGCAGCCGCAGCCGGCCTCGCCGTCGGTGCCGCCGTCGCTGGCGGAGGACGCGCTGCGCGCGGCGGTCGCGAGCGCCGCTGCGACCGGCCGTTCGCCGGTCGCGGTACTCGCCGAGACCAGCGGCCTGGACGGCGACGCGCTGGCCCGAGCGCTCGGCGCTGCGCTGCGCTATCCCGTGCTCGAGAGCGCGGCGCTGATGGCGCTCGCGCCCGCCTTCGAGCTGCTCGGGCCCGCCGACGCGGCCCAGCGCGGCTGCGCGATCGTCAAGCGCGGCGCCGAGTACCTCGCCGTCATCGGCAACCCGTTCGATCTGGCGCTGCGCGGCTGGCTCGAGCTCAAGATCCCGCAGAGCCTGTCCTGGCACCTCGCCGCGCCGGACGAGATCACGGCCTACGTCGCGAAGTTCGAGCAGGACCTGCGCGCGATGGACGTCGCGGCGGTGGCCAGCGACGGCGAGAAGCTCGTCGATACCGACATCGAGAACCTGTCGCTCGCCTCGATCAACGCCGACTCGAGCCCGGTCGTCAAGCTCGTTCACTCGACCGTCTACGACGCCCTCAAGGCCGGCGCCAGCGACATCCACCTCGAGACGGGCCCGGGCGGCCTCGCGGTCCGCTACCGCGTCGACGGCGTGCTCGTGCACGTCGCCACGCTCGGCGGCGCGGAGCTCTGCGAGCAGGTGATCTCGCGCGTCAAGGTCATGAGCGAGCTCGACATCGCCGAGCGGCGCGTGCCGCAGGACGGCCGCTTCAGGCTCGCGCTCAAGGGCCGACCGATCGACTTCCGCGTCTCGGTGATGCCCAGCGTGCACGGCGAGGACGCGGTGCTGCGCATCCTCGACAAGAAGGCGCTGACCGACGAGCTGCAGGGCCTGCGGCTCGATGCGCTCGGCTTCGAGGCCGACGTGGTCAGGCGCCTGCGGCGGCTGTCGGAGCTGCCCTACGGCATGCTGCTCGTGACCGGCCCGACCGGCAGCGGCAAGACGACGACGCTCTATGCCGCGATCTCCGAGACCAACACCGGCCGCGACAAGATCGTCACGATCGAGGATCCGGTCGAGTACCAGCTGCCCGGCGTGCTGCAGATCCCGGTCAACGAGAAGAAAGGTCTGACCTTCGCGCGCGGCCTCCGGTCCATCCTTCGCCACGACCCGGACAAGATCATGGTCGGCGAGATTCGCGATCCGGAGACGGCGCAGATCGCGATCCAGTCGGCGCTGACCGGCCACCTCGTGTTCACGACCGTCCACGCCAACAACGTCTTCGACGTGCTCGGCCGCTTCTCGCACATGCAGGTCGACGCCTACGCGCTGGTCTCGGCGCTGAACGGCATCCTGGCGCAGCGCCTCGTGCGCATCGTCTGCGAGCAGTGCGCCGAGCCGGTGCAACCGTCGCTCGAGGTCATCAGCCAGTCGGGCCTGCTGCTGCCGGCGGTCTCGGACTGGAGGTTCCGTACCGGCCGCGGCTGCGCCCACTGCCGCGGCACCGGCTACAAGGGCCGCCGCGCGATCGGCGAGCTGCTCATCCTGAACGACGAGCTGCGCGAGGCGATCGTGGCGCGCGCGCCGGCACGCCGCCTCAAGGAGCTCGCGCTCGCGAACGGCTCGAAGCTCCTCCGCAGCGCCGCGCTCGAGCTCGTGCAGGACGGCGCCACCACCCTCCTGGAGGCCAACCGTGTCACCGCTCTGGCGTGATGAGATCGCTATCTACCTCGCGCCGCGCAGGCTCGCGCTCGTGCGCCGCGCCCGCGGGCTCAAGCCGCGCCTCGTCGCCGCGACCGAGCTCGCGGTCCCGGCCGGCACGGTCGGTGACATCGGCCGCGTGTTCGCGCGCCTGGCCGACGTGCTGACCGAACCGACCTGGCACGGAGCGCCTGCCCGGGTCGTGGTGGCGGACTCCTGGGCGCGCTACGGCATCGTCCCGTGGCCGTCAACCCGGCTCGACGCGGAAGGGCGCCTCACGCATGCCCGCTGCATGCTCGGCGATGCCTACGGCGGGGTCGTGGCGGACTGGGCCGTGACGCTGGCCGATACGCCGCCCGGCCATTCCTACGTCGCCTGCGCGATGCCGGCGACGCTCCGAAGCGCGCTCGAGGACGCGCTCGCCCCGGCACGGCTCGCGCTCGTCTCGCTTCAGCCGCAGCTGATCGTCGCCTTCAACGCCTGGCGCCACCGGCTGCCGGCGGACGACACCTGGTTCGTCAGCGTGGACGACGGGTCGCTGTCCGCCGTGCACCTGAGCAACGGCGCGTGGGACCGGGTCCACATGGCGCGCCTGTCGCCGGACTGGAGCGTCGAGCTCGAACGGCTGCAGGCCTTCGCCAGGCTGACCCGGGCCGCCGGCGCGCTCGGCCGCATGTTCGTGGACGCGCCGGTCTGGATGCGCCGCGGCGCGGCCGCGAGCGCCGGCATCGAGTGGCTGGAGGAGGGCGTCGGCGACGGCGCCCAGGCGCACGAGCTCGCGTTGCTACAGAGGATGTACGCATGAGGAAGCTGCCGCGTCCGGTCCGGCTCGACTTCGTCGCCCCGGTGCACAAGGCGCCGCTCGCGGGCGCGGCGCTGTGCGTCGTCGGCCTCGCGGCCGCGCTCGCGCTCGGGCTGGCCTTCGACCGCAAGCTCGCCGAGCGCAGCCGGCTCGACGCCGCGCTCGGTGCCACGGCGCAGCCGCGCCGCACGCCGCCCACCCCCGAGTCGCTCAGGAGCGCCGCGGAGGCCGCGGCCGTGGAGCGCGAGCTCGAGGTTCCCTGGTCCCGGCTGCTCGCCGAGCTCGAGGCCGCCAGCCACGACAGCGAGGCCAGGGTCTCGCTCCTGCAGATCGCGCCCGACCCCGCCAAGCACCTGGTGCGGATCACGGCCGAGGTGCGCGTCCTGAACGACGCGCTCGCCTTCCTCGAGCGCCTGCAGAAGAGCGCGGTGCTGCGCCACCCGATGCTCGAGAGTCACGAGCGGCGCAAGGACGACCCGGAGCACCCGCTGCTCGTCAAGCTCTCGGTGGAGTGGCGCACGTGAGCGCCGCGCTCAAGATCGCGAGGGCGGTGACCGCGCCGAGCGCCGACGCGCGCCCGGATGCGACGCTTCGCCGTGCTGATGCGCCCGGGCTCGCGCGCCGGCTTTCGGCACGGCTCGGCAACGCGTGGCTCCCGCGCGCCGCCTGGACGATCAGCCGCACCGGGAGGCCGGGGCTCGTCGGCATCGCGCTGCTGCTCGCGGCGGCGCTGTTCCTGTTCTCGACGCACCTCCAGGTCGCGGCCGAGGTCGAAGCGCTGCGCGCCGACCTGGCGGCCGCGCAGCGGCCGGCGGGTACGGCGCCCGCGGGCGAGGTCGCCGCTCCCGCCACCGGGATGCCTGCGCTGCCGGCTCGCACGGACATGCCGGAGCTGCTGCGCCAGCTCTTCGACGGGGCCGCGCGGGCGCGGCTCGCCGTCGACAGCGCCCGGTACGAGATCGACGCGACGACGAGCAGCGGCGTGGTCCGCCACCGGATCGCCTTCGCGGTCACCGGACCGTACCCGCAGATCCGCGCGTTCATCGACGCGACGCTGGCGACGATGCCGGCGGTGGCCCTCAACGACCTCGCGCTCGAGCGCACGTCGATCGCCGACGGCACCGTCGAGGCGCAGATCCGGATGACCGTCTTGACGCGGAGCCCGCCGTGAGCAGCGTGCCCGGACCGCCGAGCGTGCCCGGCGTGCGCCTCGCGCTCGGCCTTGCGCTGCGGGTGCTCGCGGCGCTCGCCGTCGTCGCGACCGGCACGATGGCCCCGCCGGATGCCTGGTCGGCGCCGCCGCTTCCACGGAAGCCGCCGCGCGCCGCCCCGACCGAGGCGAAGCGCGCGCGCGCAGAGGCGCAGCCGCGCCCCGCGCCTCGCACCCCGGAAGCGCACCCGGCATCGGACCGGGTCGTCGCGCCCAGGCATGCGGCGGCGCTCTTCGCGCAGCACTCCTGGGTCGTGGTGAAGCCGGCGTCGATGCCGAAGCCGGCGCCACCGCCGCCGCCGCCGCCCGAGCCCACGGCGCCGCCGTTGCCGTACACCTTCGTAGGCAGCCTCACCCGCGAGGGACACCCGCCGGTGTTCTTCCTGGCGAACGGCGCCCGTGTGATCGACGCCCACGTCGGCGACCGGCTCGACGGTATCTACCAGCTCGAGAGCGCCGCCGGCGGCCAGCTCGTGTTCGTCTATCTGCCGCTCAACATCCGCCAGAACCTCCCGGCCGGGGTGGCCAAGTGAGATTGTTCGTCCGACGAGCGTGTGTCCTGCTGCTGTCCCTGATCGCGGGCTGCGCCAGCGATCTGCACCGCCGCGGCGTCGACGCGTTCGAGCAAGGCGCCTACGAGGAAGCCATCGCGAATCTCGAACGGGCCGTGAAGGAGGACCCTTCGAACCTGGAGCTCCGCCTCGATCTGCGCAAGCGCCGGGCGGCGGCCGTGCAGCAGCTCATCGTCATCGCGGTGATCGCGCGCGCGAACGGCAACGGCGAGGGCGCCGCGGCGAGCTATCGGCGCGTGCTGAAGCTCGAGCCGGGCAACGAGCGCGCGCTGCGCGGCCTGGACGGCGTGGAGGCCGACCGGCGACACGCGGAGCGCACCGCCAAGGCGGCGCAGCTCTTCGCCGCGAAGAAGCTCGACGCCGCCGAGCTCGAGGTTCAGGCCGTGCTGGCCGAGGATCCCGGCTTCGCGGCGGCGAGCGCGCTGCGGTCGAAGATCGACCTCGCGCGCGGCCCGACGGCGGCCGTGCCACGCCTGAGGACCCACGACGACCGGCCGGTGTCGCTGCAGTTCCGCGACGCGCCGACCAAGATGGTGTTCGAGGTCCTGGCGCGCCAGACCGGCCTCAACTTCGTCTTCGACAAGGAGGTCAAGACCGAGGGCAAGACCACGATCTTCGTCAACCAGGTGCCGGTCGAGCAGGCGATCGACCTGATCCTCGCGCAGAACCAGCTCGGCCGGCAGGTGCTGTCGGAGAACATCGCGCTCATCTACCCGAACACGGCGGCGAAGCAGAAGGACTACCGGGACGAGATCGTCCGCACGTTCTACCTGACGAACGCGGCGCCGAAGGACGCCGAGTCGCTGCTCAGGACCGTGCTCGGAACGAAGACGATGTTCGTCGACGAGCGCTCGAGCGCGATCGTGATGCGCGACACGCCCGAGCGCGTGCGCATGGCCGAGAAGCTCGTGGCCTCGCTCGACGTGGCGGAACCGGAAGTGATCATGGAGGTCGAGGTCCTCGAGATCTCGCACAGCGTCGCCGAGCAGCTCGGCATCAACTACCCGACCAGCGTCGCCTTCTCGCCCACCAAGCCGCCCAACAGCGCCGCCGCCGGCATCCCGGACCTGGTGCTGTCGGACATCGGCAAGCAGGACGAGAGCACCATCGCCGTCTCCTCGCTCGCGGTCAGCGTCGACCTCTCGCAGACGGTCGGCGCCGGCAACCTGCTGGCGAGCCCGCGGATCCGGGCGCGCAACAAGGAGAAGGCCAAGTTCCTGGTCGGCAGCCGCCTGCCGGTCGTGACCTCCGGCACGAGCGCCACGACCGGCGGCTCGTTCTCGACCAGCAACGTTCAGTACCTCGACGTGGGCCTGACGCTTGAGGTCCAGCCGACGATCCGCAACGACGGCAACGTCGCGATCAAGGTCGCGCTCGAGGTCAGCTCGATCGTCAAGCAGATCTCCGTGGCGATCGGCAACGGCGGCACGACGCTCGCCTACGAGATCGGCACCCGCAACACGTCCACGCTGCTCGAGCTCAAGGACGGCGAGACGCAGGTGCTCGCGGGGCTGATCCAGGACATCGACCGGGCCAACAAGTCGCAGATCCCGCTGCTCGGCGACCTGCCCATCCTCGGCCGGCTGTTCGGCTCGAGGGGCACGAGCCGCGACAAGACCGAGATCGTGATGTCGATCACGCCACGGGTCATCCGCACGCGGCCGCGGCCGTCGAGCGAGACCACGGAGTTCTGGTACGGCAGCGAGTCGCAGACGCGCTCGGGGCCGTTCGCGAGCGCCGCTGCCGCCGGGTCGGCGGCGTCCAGCTCCGGGCCGTTCGTGCCGGGCGGCGTCTCGTACGGCGCGGGCGGTGGCCCGGAGAAGGCCCCCGCCCCACCGAAGTCGAGCGGGCCGCGCGCCCCACCGGAGCGCATCCGCGCGGGGGCGGGTTCACCCCCGCCCACCCCCGCGCCCGCGGATGCCGCCGCCGCGGCGCCGGATGCGGAGGCGGCGGCGCCGAGCAAGCCGGCGGACGCGACCGCCGTCGCGCAGGGCGCCGCCGCCGACGCGGAGGCGAAGGTCACGATCGAGGGTCCCGACACGGCCAAGGTCGGAGACGAGATCAGCGTGTCGGTCAAGCTCGCCTCGACCTCGGCGCTCGGACGCATCCGTACGCAGGTGGGATTCGACGCCTCGGCGATCCAGCTCGTCAGCGCCGAGCCCGGCGACCTCGCGCCGTCCGGCGAGACGCCGAAGGTCGAGACGAGGGCGGGCGGGGTGCAGCTCGAGCTCGCCGGCAGCGAGGGCGCCCCGGTCTCCGGGGTTGGCACCCTGATCAACCTGCGCTTCCGGGTGGTCGCAGCCCGGCCGGTGATCTCGGTCACCACGCAGGTCGTGATGGTCGGCGAGGACGGCGTCGCGGTGGCCGCGACCCCGGCGACGCCGCTCAAGATCGCCGTTGCTCAGTGAGGGAGCGATGCGCAACCGCGGCTTCACGATCATCGAGCTCGTGATCACGGTGGGGATCGTCTCGCTGCTGGCGACCGCCGTCGTCCCGTCGGCGCAGCTCATGTACCAGCGCGACCGCGAGCGCGAGCTGCGCGCCTCGCTGCGCACGATCCGCTCCGCGGTCGACGCCTACAAGTCCGCCTCGGACTCGGGCCGCATAAGGAAGGAGATCGACAAGACCGGCTATCCGCCCGATCTGCAGTCGCTGGTCGACGGGGTCGACGATGCGGCCAGCGCCAAGGAGGGCGTCAAGATCTACTTCCTGCGACGCCTGCCCCGCGATCCGTTCTGGCCGGACGCGACGACGCCGGCCGCGGACACCTGGGGGGTGCGGTCCTACGCGAGCCCGCCGGAGGACCCGCAGCCGGGCGACGACGTCTACGACGTGCACTCGCTCTCGACGCGCACCGGGCTCAACGGAGTGCCTTACCGTGACTGGTAGACGCCACGGCTTCACGCTGCTCGAGCTGCTCGTCGTCATGGCGATCATCGCGACGCTGCTCACGATCGCGGCGCCGCGCTACTTCCGCTCGATCCAGCGCTCCAGGGAAGCGGTCCTGATGCAGGACCTGACGACGCTGCGCGAATCGATCGACCGGTTCTACGGCGACACCGGCAAGTATCCTCAGACGCTCGCGGCGCTGGTCGAGAAGCGCTACCTGCGCGGCATCCCGGTCGACCCGATCGCCAGGACCGCCGACAGGTGGATCGTCGTGGCCTCGGAGGACCCGGAGGACGACGGCGTCAAGGACGTCCGGAGCGGCGCCGAGGGGATGGGTGAGAACGGAGTCCCCTATGGCGATTGGTGAGCGGGCGCGCCGCCCCCCAGGGGGCCCCAAAGCGGTTGGCGGCTCCGCCGCCGGTTTCGGATCTCGCAGCGCCGGCGGCTTCACCTACGTCGGGCTGCTCGTCCTCGTCGCGCTGATCGGCCTCGCGCTCGCGACCGCCGGCGAGGTCGTGTCCACGTCCGCGCAGCGCGAGCGCGAGACGCAGCTCCTGTGGGTCGGACACGAGTACCGTGCGGCGATCGGGCGCTACCTCAGCCACAGGCGAGCCTATCCACAGACGCTCGAGGAGCTGCTCGGTGCCGCTCCGGACGCCCCGGTCCAGGTCCGTTATCTCAGGCGCCTGTATCCGGACCCGATGACGAACGCGGTCGACTGGGCGCTCGTGCAGGCGCCGGACGGCGGCATCATGGGCGTCGCGAGCAGCTCCAGGCGTGCGCCGCGCAAGACCGGCCTCTTCGACGCCGAAGACGAGCACTTCGCCGAGGCGACCACCTACGGCGACTGGCAGTTCACCTACCCGCCCCGCATCGTCTCCGCGGCGACGGCCGGCGCGAATCGTCCGGGGTCGGCCGCGCGCTGAGCCCGACGGCCACGGCCGCACGGGACCCGCGCGGCGATCAGGGCACGATCCAGTCGCCCTGGGCGACCAGGGTCCTGCCGGCGGGGTCGCGAAAGCGAACCAGGTATCCCCCCTTGGAAGCGAATCGCTGGTTGGAGCCGAGCGCCAGGCGGGGGTAGTAGCCGGTGATGATCCGGTGCTCGAGCATGGCCTGCAGCTTCTCCACGAGGTAGGGGCGCGAGAGGTCGTCGCCCATGTGCTTCAGGATCTCCGCGAGGACGCTGCACGCCAGGAAGGTGTCCGTCTGCACTCGCTCGTCCACCAGTGGAATGCGCTGGAACCTGAAGAACCCGAGCGCGAAGTCCAGGCGGACGGTCCTCTTGCCCGGAAGATCGAACGGGTAGGTCATGAGGGTATGCTCCCGCCAGCCTGCGGGAAGCGGGGATCTCTCGAGCCCGCCCATCAGTCCCGACAGGTACACGGAGGACGCGCGCGCCGGCACCTTGCCGAGCGCCGCGATGTCGTCGGGGCGCAGCCACAGGACCAGCGCCCGGTCGCCGCGCACCTCCTGGCGCCGCGCGCCCCTGTGCAGCGGGGGCCTGCGCAGCGCGGCCGCGACCGCCTGCCCCCGAGCACCCGCGGGCAGGATCGTGCCGTACACCGTCACTCCGTGCCCCTCGAGCTGCGCAGCCAGGGCCTGGGCCGCTGCCTCACCGCTGTCGCCGGCGCGATAGACCTGCTCCACCGCGGCCGGGTGGTCGTCCGACGCGAGGATCGCCCGCGCGATCAGCTCCGCCTCGAGCAGCACGCCCTTGGAGAAGTACACCGGATAGAAGTCGCGCTCCTTTACGACCGGCACCTCGACGTTCGGAAACAGGCAAGGCACGGCATGCTGCTCGCAGAACTCGTGCACGGGCGCCCAGTCTCTGCCGCCGAGCCCGGACAGCACCGCGTACACGGGTTCCGCCGCCAGCCGCTTCTCCAGCTGCGCCCGCCAGGTCTGCGCCGGGCCGGTCAGTTCCCACACGTGCAGCTGCCAGTGCCGGTTCGCCAGGAACATGGACTGGGCGTACCGGGTCCTCCTGGAGGTCCGCAGGGCCGGGGTGGGCCTGAGCGTGGCCCGGTTCTTCTGGGCGAAGAACTTCTCGAGCACGTCGAGCATCCCGCCTCGCTTCAGCGGGTCCGCGTCCGGGGTGACGATGGTGGCGATGTGCACCACGCTGTCGATCACGCCTGGGACGGGGCGCGGGTCGAGCTGTTTGAGGTAGCCGAGGAGCGCCGCCATGTCCTCGTCGCCGAGCGCGTAGCGCGGCATGAGGTACCCGAGCGGCCGTCCCTGCGCGTCCAGGCCCTCCCGGATGGCCCTCGCCAGCGTCTCGTCGGTGTACGGCTCGCGGTCCTCGTACCGGCTCTCCGCGGACGGCAGTGCGGGCGCATCGGCCTCGGGGGCGCGGGAGGAGAACAGGTACCGCCCGGTGATGGGAGGGACGGTCACGTTGCCTTCCCGGGAGCCCAGGCCGCTGCGCTGGTGGCAGTTCACGCAGGCAGCGTCCGAGCCGACCGCGGCGACGCCGGCCTCGCGGTTCCCCTGGAGCGGCTCCCCGGAGCCGAGCACGCCGCGCAGGTAGATGGACTGGCCGACGCCAGCGGCCGGCTCGGCGGCGGAAGGCCGCGGCCCCCGCCCCGCCGCCAGCGCCGCCCCCGGGAGCAGCGGCGCGCAGAGGGAAGACACCAGCGCCCAGCCGGCGACCCGGCGGATCGTCATGGCGCCGCGCGCTACCTGCCCGAAGCGGTGGCCATCACGCTCGTCGGCTTGGCGAACAGCGCGTCCTCCAGCAGCGGGTTCACCTTCACGGTCCTGACGACGACCTTGTGGCTCTGCTTGACGCCCTCGACCACGGTCTCCAGGACGAAGGGCATCTTGAGGCCGCCCACGGTCCGGTAGTCGCGGCTGAAGATCTCCACGCTGCGCGGCCGACCGTCCAGCTTGCGCGGATCACCGCTGATCTTCCTCTCGAGGAAGGTGCTCGCGTCCACCCAGAGGAAGCGCTTCGCGCCGTTCTTCAGCGTGAGCTTCAGCTTGTACGTCTTCTTGCCCTCGACCTGCTCGGTGCCCGCCAGCTCGATGCGCGTGCCCTTCCGAGCGTAGTCCACCAGTGGACCATCCAGCTCCGCCTGGGACGCCGCCGACTCGAGCTCGTCCGGCTTGAAGGGTTCCACGTCGTCGCGGTTGAGGAAGGGCCTCAGCTTCCAGCCCTGCGTCCCGTCGTAGACCTGCACCGCGTTCTTGCCCGCAAAGGTGATCTCCAGGCGGCTCTTCAGCGGGCGCTTGAGCGACAGCACGAAAGGCAGCATGGCTTCCGTCTTGCCGCCGGCGCCCATCTCGCCCGACATCTTCAGCGTGTTGACCGCCCGCCACGCCTCGAGGCCGCCGCGGGCCCGCACGTTCCTCTCGACGATCTGCTGCGCGGTCAGCCCGCCGGTCTTCTTCTTCGCGGCAGCCGCAGGCTTCGACCCGGTCGTGCTCTTCGCGGCAGCCGCAGGCTTCGACCCGGTCGTGCGCTTCGGCTCGGCCGCGCGGGCCACGGGCGCCGCGAGAGTCAGGAGGCAGCTGCTCAGGGCAAGGATTCGTCTCATGTTGGGCTCCTAGTTCACTCCGGGTGTCTTCTGCCGCCCACCTCTCATGAACCCGGTCGGGCGGGAGCGGCAGGCATCGAGGACGCGCCACCGCCGATGTGGACGTTCGCCTTCCGGCGCGACGCCGTGGCCGGCTTCGAGAACGCCGCGTGCGGCAACTCTGGATTGAGCACGACCTTCTCGATGATCAGCTTCTGCGACCCTCGCCCCCCCGCCTCCGGCTTGGTCTCGATCGTGAACGGGATCATGAGGCCCTCGACCGAGCGATGATCGCGGTAATACACGGACACCGGCGCGCCCGGGACCAGCGGACTCGTCGACGGCCGGTCCGAGCGGATCTCCAGGAAGGTCTCGGCGTCGATCCAGATCCGGCGGCTCGCTCCAGACGGCACCGTGACCTCGAGCAGGTGCGCCTTGCGCCCCTCGATCTCGTCCAGGCCCACGACCACGACCTTCACGCCCTTGGCCTCGTGGTCCATCAGCGGGCCGTCGATGACGAACTCCTCGCGCGCGAAGGCGTCCTCCTCCTTGGAGAAGGCCCTGGCCTCGGGCGCGCCGCTGGCGCCGGGCCGCACCCGCCAGCCGCGCGTGCCGTCGAAGATGCGAACGAAGCGCTTGTCGATCGCGGTGATCTCGAAGTGGGTCAGGTTGGGACGCTTCAGCTCCACGAAGAACGGCATCGGGACCGGCGAGCCCCCTTCGGCGCGGCCCGCCCACGCCATCGCCTCGACCTTGCGCCAGGCCGCGAGCCCGCCGCGCGCCGCGACGTTCTTCTCGACGATCTGCGCCGCAGTGAGCGTGGGCGCCCCGAGCCGCCGGCCCTGCTTCGCAGGCTGCACCCCGGTGACGGCTGCCGCCGGCGTTTCCCCGGGGGCCGCCGCCGCCGAGAACAGCAGCGCCCCCGCAGCGATCGCTCGCAGCATCACGGCCTCGGCGCGCCCGGCACGAGGAACGCGGCCACGAAGGCCAGACCGAAGGCCAGCAGGAAACCTCTCGACGTCATCACTCCCTCCCCTTGCAGAACTCGGCCTGTGCCTACTCGACGCGGAGGCCGTCGACGCGCAGCTTCCCGACGACCACGCTCACCCGCTCTCCCGTCTTGACGACGTCGCCCTTGTTGGAGAACACCATCCAGTACTCCTTGCCGGCCTCCGCCCGCACGGCCTGCCGAAGCGGCCCGACCTTGTCCATCACCGGCACCTGCAGCATCGCGCGGCTGGTGTGGCCGATGAGGTAGGGCGCCACCTGCCGGTCGCCGAGCGACGTGGCCTTGCCTGGATCGACGACCCGATAGCTGAAGCGGATCAGGTTGCCCGCGTTCGTCCGCCGCACCTTCAGCTCGTCGACGCCCAGGGTCGCGGCGTAGTACTTGCGCGCGCCGAGCGTCACGTTCTCCGGCTTGTAGGGTGACTTCTTGCGTCCCGGCGGAGTCGCACCCTGGGCGGCAGGCGAAGCCGTCGGGCGCACGTCGGTCTCGGCGCGCGCGCTCGACGGGAGCAGCGCCGCAGCGACAGCCGCCGCGAGCAGCAGCGCCGGGGCGGTGGACACCGGCCTTCGGCTCACGCCCGCGCGCCACTCCTTCGTCCGTTGCACTCGATACCTCCCGGTCCGTTCATCCATACGCATCCTCTATGGCCGGCCGCTGCTGCGACGGACCGTGTTCCTTGGGGCGTGCGACGTGGCGCCGTGTCGGGCTCCCGGCGCCGTGGCCGCGGCCTGCGCGCGCCGGCGGTTCGCCGCGGCGTAGGGGGAGACCCTGGGCACGCGGGAGTCTCGCGCCGCCGCCCAATCCTGCAAAGCCGCCGTCCGTGCGGACTCGGAATCCGCGGCGCCCGCGCGCGCCGGGAGCGCCCCCGGCGCCAGCAGCGCTGCCGCCGCGAGGAGTCCCGCCATCCGCAGCGACCTGCTCGTCACGTCCTTCCCCTTCATCGACGTGCCGTCCTCTTGCGTCGTGTCCCGAAGATCCCGTGCTCGATCCTGCAACGCGGGGCTGGCGCCCTCCGCCAGCCCCGCGTTTCGCTTGGTGCCGCCTATGGCGCCGCGCTGGCCGTCAGCGCGGCGGGCGAGCTCGCCACCGTCGCCGTCAGCGCGACGGGCGAGTTCTCCACCGTGACTCCCGTCGCGGTGACGCTCGCCGTTCCGACCGCCGGGCCCGGGGTCGCCGCGCCGGGCGCGGTGTACACGATTCCGATCGTGCAGGTCGAGTTCGCAGCGAGCGTCGTGCCGCAGGTGCCGCCGGAGCGCGAGAAGCCCGTGCCGGCGACCGTGACGTTGATGCCGCTCATCCCCGTCGTGCTGTTGTTGTGCAGCGTCAGGGCCTGCACGGCGGTCGTCCCGCCTGGCGCGACGCTGCCCAGATCCAACGTCCCCGGCGACACGCTCGCCGCGACACCGGCCGCCGCGACGTACTCGACCGCCCCGATGTCGAACCAGTTGCCGCTGGTTCCCCGCGGGTTGCCCAAGAAGTCGTGGTCCGGTGCACCCTGGACGAGGGCGATGCCCGGGGGGATCTGGTCGATCGCCGGCGAACCCGACGACAGCCGGTTGTCACCGAGCGGAGGAAGCGCGGTGTTGGGCCCGGTGTAGCTCGCCGGGTTGCTCAGCGACAGAGGACCGAAGGTCAGGTTGATCCAGTTGTTGCCCTCGTCGACCGTCGCGGCCACCACCGCCTGGTTGAGCGCGAACACCGGATACAGACCCGTGGTCTCCGCGCGCCCGGCCGGCGCATTGTAGCCGGCGAACGTCCCACCACCTTCCGGCGGCAGCCGCGAGCCGTTGCAGTAGTCGGCCAGCACGGCGGGATCGGAGCCGAGCACGTTGTTCGCGGTGGCGTAGTCGCCGCTCGTGAGGATCGAGTACTGCGGGAACATCCGGTAGCCCGACTCGTGGCCGGTCGGCCCGGAGAGGTCGCCTCGGACGCCGATGTCCCAGTAGTTGACCGGGCCACCGCTGCCGGGCGCGCCGTTGGCGGTGCCCAACGTCGCGCACATGCCGGTGAAGGTCTGGTTGAGGGACGGCACCAGCGTGACCACGCTCTGCTGGTTCTGCTGGCCCGTGCCGAGGTCGCCCACCTCGACGTGGAAGGCGCGGTTCTTCCAGAGCACGTTGTTCGCCAGCATCGGCAGCGAGACCCTCTCGCAGCTCGCGCCGACGTAGCCGTGGCCGTTCGGGCAGTCCAGCTTGCGGCCCCCGGGCCCTGGCAGAGTGGGCAGATCGGCAAGGGCCGCCGTCATGTTGGGCGTGTTCTGCATCGTCACCACGCCCGCCGGCTGGTTGGTCGAGGTGTTGTTCACGTCGGGCGGGCAGGTCGCGCCCGGCTGGGTCCCCGGATCGCAGTTCGGAGGCGGAACGGAGGCCATCGGAGCAGCCAGCGTCTTGAACAGCACCCCCGCCGACGCCGTGGCGTCGTTGGAGATGATGGTGTTGTTGATGAGCCGCACCTTCAGCGCGTCCTGCATCGACACGCCGCCGCCATCCCATCCCGCCGCGTTGTTGGCGATGACGTTGTTGGTCATCAGCACGCCGTTCCACAGATCTGGCCGCTCGGGGAGCGCGAGCACGTCCGAGCCGTTGACCATCTGCACGCGGACGCCGCCGCCCGTGCCGCTCTCGGCGCTGTTGCCCATGATCAGGTTGGCATCGAGCGTCAGGTTGCGGCCCGTCCCTTCGGGGAGGCCGGGCGGGCAGTCCTCGTCGGTGATGGAACCGCACTCCAGCGTGGTGCCGTCGGGCATCGTGATCGTGCGGTCGGGCGACGCGCCGAGCACGCCCACGCCGCCGCCGTTGACCGGGAGGGTCGCGCTCTGGCTCTGGTTGAACAGGATGGCGTTGTTCTTGATCATGCCGTCGTTGATGAAGCCCACGTGCGCCACGCCGCCGGCGTCGCCGGAGCTCAGGTTGCCGCAGACCCAGTTGCGCTCCATCACGTAGCCGTCGGAGCCCACCGCGAAGCTGACGCCGCCGGCCGCCGAGGGCGTGAACGAGTACAGCGCGTCTCCGATCGACGCGTTGCCCGTGACCATGTTGTGGTGCACCCGGGTCTGCCGGTTGAAGCCGTAGCCGTACTGGTACCCGATCGGCTCGGCCGCATTCCGGTTGGCCCTGCAGTTGTTCGGGAACGGCAGCGGAGTGCTACCGTCGATCACCTCCGCGTCGCACAGGTACGGATCCGGGAACTCGCCGGGGCCGATGGTGATGCCACCGGTGAACGTGCCGTGGTTGCTGCGCACGCGGTTGTTCGACACCTCCATGTTGTGGTTCCAGGCATGCGCCCAGATGGCGCCGCCGCCCTGCGAGCTGTTGATGACGCTCAGGCCGTCGATGCGCGACGGGTTGCACAGGTAGTTGCCGGTGCCGTAGTCGCGCCCATCGATGCGCGTCAGGCTGGCCGAGTTGCAGTCCGCGTTGCTGTTCGTCAGGTACCGATGCCCAGCCGGGAACGGGCCCTCGCCCGTCGAGCCCCAGAAGTCGCTGCTGTTGGCGGGGATCCAGATGCCGCGGCCGAGAGCCGTGATGCCCGCGCCCTCGTACGCGCCCATCAGCGTGGGCTCCTGGATCATCTCCGCCAGGTTGCCGTTGCCGGTGGTGTCCCAGCCGAGGATGGTCTGCGCCGGGATCCGGTCGATTCGCTGCTGCAAGCTGGCCGGGCAGGTGTAGGTGCCCGTCCTGTCATACGTGTCGGCGGTGTAGGTGCCGTCGTCGATGAGCGGCCGGCCCTCCAGCGACAGGCCGAACAGGCAGTTCAACTGGCGGCGCCACGCGTCCAGCTTCCCCGCCGGGTGCGCGTCGGCATTGATGGTGACCGACTCCGCCCCCACGCCCTGCAGGCGCACCGGCTTCCACATCAGCAGGTTGTCCCGGTAGGTGCCGGGGCCGACGATGATCAGGTCACCCGGCACGGCGTTGTCGATCGCCGTCTGCAGCTTGCTCGACTCGAGCCGGCCGAAGGCGGTGTCGGTGTCGAGCGCTGGCGCTGGCGTGACGCTGGTCGGCGTGACGTAGGTCGGCGCCTTGCCGCCGACCGTCACGGTGACCGTGTCGACGGACGCCTTGCCGTTGGCCGCCGTGATCTCGAGCTGGCCGCACCGCGCGGCCGGCTGACCGCGCTGCTGGACCGCGCACGGCGGAACGTTGCTCGGCACCGTCACCTGGATGGATGTGTCGCTCCAGGAATTGATCGCCGCCGGCACACCGCCGATCCTGACGGTCCCCTGCGCGCTGCCGAAGCCGTAGTGCCGCGTGATGAACTTCTGGCTGAACGGCGCGGCGGTCGCGTTCGGTCCCGAGTAGGCGTGATTGAGGACCGGCCTGTCGCCCAGGGCGGTGATGGTCAGCGTCTGGCCGGCCGCGCTGACCCACGGGCCGCGCCCGGAGGTGGTGCCTGGGATGAGCGTGCCCTCGACCTGCTTGATCGCCGGGGTGGTGTCCGGGTACTCGCAGTCCGGCAGGTTGTAGCCCGCCGCGAACGACATGGTCGGCACCACCGGGGTGTCCAGGTACGAGGTCTCGCCCGGCATATACGGGATCTCGTAGCAGAAGTTGCTGTACGCCGGGTTGTAGGCCGGGTCGGTGATCATCTGGCCGTTGGTGGGCGAACCGGGACGCGTGTCGAGGATCGGACCGGGGTCGTTCATGCACATGATCATCATGTTCGGGATGTAGCCGCTCGGGCTGGGCGGGAACACCGTCCAGCTCGACGACGTCATGCCGTTGTAGATGCCCCACTGGTCGCCGTAGACGCGCGAGATCTCGCGGCCGCTGAAGTCCCTCACCCCGACCGGGACGTTGGGCACCGCGAACTTCTCGCCGAACTGCGGGGAGAACGGGTCGAACTCGGAGGCGAAGTCGTTGGTGATCATGCCGGTGAAGTGGCTCGCGACGTGCGCCGAGGTGAAGAGATAGAACTTGGTCAGCGCCGTCATCTGGTCGGACAGCACCACCTCCTTGCGGTCGCACAGCGGCTTCAGCGCTCCGGCGAACGGCGCCTGCTGACCGGCGGCCGGGTACAGGCTGATGAGGTCGGGGACGATGCGCTTGTCGCCGACGCACGGCCAGAACACCTCGACCGATCCGGTGTCGCCCTCGCGGCGAGGGAAGTGGCCGTTGTTGGTGGTCGACTGGATCCGGTTGGTCGGGTTGTAGAACGCGTTGACCGCGGCCTGGTCGGGCAGGATGAAGATGTTGCCGAACCCGGCGAACTGCGTCACCGCGGGCGCGACGTAGACGTCGCCGAGCAGGATGTTCTTGTCCTCCTCCTTCACCAGCTCGTAGCCGGGCGGGACGATCACCTCGACCACGTACTTGCCGGGCGGCAGCATCGGCGTTCCGTCGTCGGGGTTGCTCGTGCAGGTCGTGCAGTTGGTCTTGAAGGTCCTCGGGTCGAGCTGCAGGAACCAGTCCCTGCCTGGTTCGCCGGTCGGCAGCTGTCCGCTCGGGCCGGCCTTGGCCACCACGCTCGGGAACTTGTACATGCCGTTGTAGGGCGCGGGCTGGATCTGCGTGAGCATCGACCAGCCGTCGTAGCACTTGAAGCGGCCCCGCGCGGCCAGCTCCCTGGACTCATCCAGCGGGAATCGGCCGTCCAGCATCGTGAAGTAGAAGGGGCTATCGGTCTCCTGGCCCGGGCAGTTCATGTTGGGGATGTAGCCCGTGTGCGAGCCGTCGGCGTCGGCGAACGTGTAGGTGAGGAGGTTGCCGTCCGCGTCGCGGCGGAAGCCCTGCGCCCAGTCGTCCCAGTTCGTGCTGGTGGTGGTGTCCGCGAGCCTGAGGTGCTCGACGCCGTTGTCGTCGACCGTCTTCTGATACAGGTTGACCTGGACGCTGGGGATGCCCGGCGACCAGGCGAGCTGCACCAGCAGCGCCGGGTCGTCGAACGGCCGGGTCGGGGTGTAGAGGACGTGGCCCCGGATGCCGCCGTTCTCGCTGGGCAGGAAGGGCTTCATCGCGAACTCGACGAAGCCGTTGTTGCCGAGGAGGCCCTGCCAGCCCTGCGTCGAGGCCCAGCCCGAGTCGACGCGGCCGGTGGAGCCGACGCCGCTCGCCGGGTCGAACCCGGGATCGCTCGCCGGGCAGTCCGCCGCGGCGCAGTAGCGCGAGCCCGGAACGCGCAGCTCCGTGGGCAGGTGCCCGGTGGGTGACTCGATCGTGTTGGCAAACCCGCTCGCGATGGCCGAGCCGCCGCAGGGCGACGTGGCATCGCTCGAGGTGCACGGCACCGGCTGTCCGCTGCTGTCCGCCACCGTGGTCGTGCCGTCGGCGGGACCGCCGGCGTCGTACACCACGTGCACGTTGGTGAGCTTGTGGCGCGCCTGGTCGACGTCGACCACCAGCCAGCTCATGCGCGGGAACACCTCGTTGAAGCCCGCGTAGCCGGCGAGGTCGGTGTTGTTGAAGTTGGCGTAGGCGCCGTCGCGGTAGCGGATGTTGAACGGCACCAGCGGCAGGCCGGGCTCGTCTTCCTGCGAGGCGCCGTCCCCGTTCTGGTCCAGGAACACCCGGCCGTAGAGGTTGGTGCGCCAATGCATCACCGGCACCTCCATCGGGTTCGTCGCGCTGCTCCCAGGGCCGGCGCTGCCGGTCCTGATGGGCGTGGACAGGCCGTCGACCAGCAGGTCGTTGTTCTGGTCGAGGACGGTGATCTTGAAGTTGCCCGCCGGGATGTTGTTGAACTGGAACTTGCCTTCCCCGTCGCAGAACGCGAAGTCGAAGTCGGCGTTGTCCGGGTAGCTCAGGCTCACGTAGCACGACGTGAAGCTGTTGCTGTCGTAGCTGCCGCTCGAGTAGGTGCGCTGGTCGGGCGTGCGGCTCAGCCGCGTGGTCGTGACCTGGCCGTAGAAGTTCTGGTTGCACCCTCCCGCCGCGCAGAGCGAGGGCTTGCGCGAGCGGATGATCGACGGGTTAGCGAAGCCCATGGCGACGTGGTAGCCGCCGGGACCGAACTCCTGGAAGTAGGCCGGCTCGCTGGGCTTGATGAACGCCTCGATCCCCTTGGTGCCGTCGAGCGTGTTGGTCTGCAGCCACTGCTCGCCGCGCGCGATGCGGTCCGCGCCCGCGACCGCCAACACCTCGTAGAAGCCGGCATACATGTTGGCGATGAGCGCGTGGCCAGCCAGCGGCGACAGGACCGTCGTCCACCTCCTTGCCGTCTTGTCGTACTCGTACCTCGGGCAGGTGACGATCTGGCCGACGAGGCCGTCGGTGGAGTCGGGGGAGATGGCGCAGGCGTCGTAGCCGGTGGTCGGGTCGATCCTGCCCGCCAGCGAGTTGGACACCGGCATGGCGAACATGTCGTAGGTGATCTGGCCGGCGGCGTCGCCCATGTGGCCCACCTTGTCCAGCAACACGATGTTGAAGCCGCCGAGGCCTGCTTCGTTGGGCGCCAGGACGTCGACGCCGCCGCCCGTGTCGCTTTCGCCGTTGAGCGGGTGGTCGTCCTGGAAGATGAACACGGAGATCATCGCCGGCTGCACGGGCGTCGGCTGCACGAGGACGTCGACGCTGGTCTGGCCGGCCGCGATCTGCGCGCCGCCCATGGCGTGGCCCCTGGTCTCGTAGACGATCGGGTCGGCGGCATCGCCGGTCAGGATGGAGATGAAGTAGCGCTTGCTCGGGTCGAGCGCGACCTGCGCCGGATCGACCGGGGTCCTGGCGATCGCGTCAGTGCGGCAGGCGCCGGCTCCGACGTCGCAGACGGCGGACTGGCCGAGCAGCGTTTGTCCGGTCTCGCACGACACCGGCCCGGTGCAGCCTTGCGCCACCACCGGCGTGAAGCTGGTGTGGAAGTTGATGGCGACGTTGCGCACCGGCGTTCCCGGCGCCGACTCGACGCTCGGGTCGATGAAGACGGTGAGGTCTTCCTCGATGATCCAGCGGTAGTCGGTGATCGCCGAGCCGTCCTTCGCGTCCACGACGTTCACGGCGAGGTTGCTCGGAGTCAGGAAGGTCACCGAGACGGTCGCGCTCGCACTGGACGTGTTCTGCGCGTTGACGGCGTTGTACGTGAACGAGCACGGCGTCGCAGCAGCGTTGGTGGCGACGAACGAGCCGTCGGCGTTGAGCTGGACGCCGGCGCAGGTTCCGGTGCCCGCGAGAACGGCCCTGAGCTGGAACCCGGAGGGATCGTTGTCGTTGCCCAGCACGCCGGGCCGGCTGATCTGGATCCGCGTCGCGACGTTGCTGTTGTAGCTGTCGCCGATGGCCGTGGGCGCGCCGCCGAGGCACGTGCCGGTGCAAGCGGCGATGGTCACGGTGGCCGTGATGCCCGACGAACAGGTCGCCCCCGCGACCGCGCCGTTGGCGCAGTAGGTGAACGAGTCGGCCGTGACCCCAGCGCCTGGCGTGTAGGCGAACGTTCCGTCCGGGCTGAGCGTCAGGGTGCTGCCCGGGCCGCTCGGGGCCGTGAGAACGGTGGCGCCGTACACACCGGTGTCATTGGCGATCACGCCCTTCGTCGGATCGCCCACGAGGAGTGGAATGCCGGCGACGAGGTAATAGGTGTCGGCGCGGGCGACGGCGGATTGCTGCGATCCCGAGGAACCGGCGCCACTGGCCGCACCACCGGCGACGCTGACGTACGCCTGCATGCCGCCGTCGCGCTGGTTGTTCGTCGACAGGCTCAGCATGCGGTCGTAGACCGGGTAGGTCGCCGGCTCGTAGGTTCCAGGAGCCGCCGGAGGCTGCTTCGGCTGGATCGTGACGTCATGGGTCTTGCCCGGCGGGAGCAGCAGCTCGCTCTGCACTCTGGGCAGGCCGGGCAGACGGTTGCCGTCTTCGGCGAGCAGGGTCATCCTGGCGCCGACCACGGACGGCGTGTGCGCGCTCAGGCCGCCGTTGACGAAGCGCAGCAGCACGCGGCCGGTGGTCGCCGTCGCCGGCGAAGGCAGGATCGCCTGCGTCGAGGCAGCGAGGTTCGTGCGATCGAACGAGACGCCGTTGACGAGGTAATAGAGCGGGTTGTAGTTGACCGCCGGCGGATAGCAGGTATGCACCGCCGGATCGCCGCAATCGCCGGACTGGCCGCTCCACACCCTGGCGTCGCTGAAGCCCGCCGTCCTCACCGCGGTGTCCACCGCGATGTTCTGCACCGGATCGATGTCGCCGAGCAGCAGCGCGACGTCCTCGTCGAAGGTCTGCCCGTAGGCCTGCGTGGTGATGGGGGTCGGGGGTGTCGTCGACGGATCGACCGGGGTGACGACGAGCACGCCGTTCAGGCCCATCGGGTGCTGGATGGACGGCTGCGTGCCGGACTGGATGAGGTACGTGCCGGGACGGAGGTCGCTCCACGTCAGCACCTGGCTGCTGCTGCCATCGGCCGCGGCCGGGACCTCGGTCGCGAACGAGCGCACGCGGTCAACCTGGCGCGGCGGAGTGAACACCGTGTCATCGGGGCCGGTGCCGCCCGGCGTTCCGGGCCAGGTCGTGCCCTGCGGTGCGTGCTCCGGGCTCGGCATGCGCTGCGGCGACTCGCCGAGGCCACCGCCGAGCTGGCCGACGATGACCAGCGAGGTCGGGATCCTGTTCGTGCCGGTGCCGGTCGCGAACTCGAGCCTGTTCACGAGGGTGACCGTCAGGGAGCCAGCCGGCACCGTGATCAGGGGCGGCTGCCAGATCCCGACCGACTGCGGCGCGCCGTTCATCGCGGTACACGACGCACCGCCGGACACGGCACCGCAGGCGTATCCCCACATCGGCACCGCCTGCCCGTCGGGCAGGGTCGTGCTCGTCGGGGCGACGTCGAGCGTGACGGTGCTCTGCGCCATCGCCATGCCGCTTCCGAACAGGAGAGCGGACGCCGCAAGACCCGCCTTCAACAGGATCGACCTCGAGATGCTGGAGCCCATGGACATTCTCCCCACGCTAGTTCGCTTCGTTGATGACGGCGGTCCACGGGTCGACCAGCATCATCATCATCATTCCGCCCGGGAAGGCGTTGTTCGTCGTGATCTCGCGCTCGTTGTGCGAGTGCCACATGAACGCGAAGGAACCGTCCGTGTTGGCGACGGTCCCCGACGGCGGGATCGGCGTGGCACCCGTTGCGCGCGCCGTGGCGTCCGATCCGAGGTACGGGCTGCCGCCGTACCACGGGCCCATGGCGACGATGGTCGGGTCGGGCAGCGCGACGGGGCCGCCGGAACCGACGCGCCCGAAGGGCCTGGACTCGAGCGCCTTCAGGTGGTCCGCGCACCACTCGTAGTAGTTCGGCGCATCCAGGGGCGCGCCGCTTGCCGTCGTGTAGTAGCCGTTGGCGTCGGGCGAGCACGCGTCGGTGGTGATGCCTGCGGCGTGCGCGTAGACGTCCCAGTTCAGTCCCTTGGACGTCCACTGGAAGATGCCGTCCATGGCCTGGCCCGGCGTCGAGGTCGTCGTGAACAGGAGCGGGCCGGCGAGCCTGTTCGTCTCCGTCACCAGCAGGTGCCCGTCTCGCGCCAGGAGGCGGACGTGGTTGCCGTGCTCGTGCAGCGGGTGCTGCTTGCGCCCGGTGCCGACGATCCGGAGCAACACGAGCTCGCCCGGGTGCATGTGCGGGTTGCCGTTGTACGGCTGCGCGGGGTACTGCATCGCGTAGTGCGGGTCGACCACGTCGGGGAAGGAGCGGCCATTGACCAGGTAGTAGGTGGGTAGGTACGGCTCGGTGGTCACCACCATGCAGCCGGCGGGCTGCGTGCACGGGAGGTCCTTCTGCTGCTCGGCCTGGTAGTGGATCGCGAGGTCCATCGTCGAGAGCTGGAACAGGTACTCGCGGTCGTAGCAGGCCGATGGATGGTCGTAGGCGGCGGCCGCCAGGCGGAAGTCGGTCTCGGTTCCGCCTGCCGTCGACCTGTTGCCGAGGGGCCGGCAGGTGACGGGATGTCCGTTCTGCGTGCTGTAGCCCGTGGGGATGCCGCTGGCGCCGAGGTTCGGGAGCACGATGAGTGCGCCGAAGAGGCCCAGCTCGACCTGCAGGTCGCCCTGCGTGCCGCTGTAGTAGGCGTGGGTGCCGGGCCTGTCGGCCGTGAACGTGTAGGTCACCGCGCAGCCGTTGGCGGCCTCGATGGTCAGCAGTCCCGTCCGGGCCGGGGCTGTCGTGCAGGTGGCAGGCTGCGTCCCGGAAGCTGCGGCCGTCACGTCGAACCCGGGAAACAAGATCGACGTGTTGCCGGCGGCGGCAGGCAGATTGTTCGTGAGCGTCACCGTGACTTGTTCGCCCTGCGTGACGATCAGCGTCGGCCCCGGAAGCTGCGTCGCTCCACACGTGCCGCCGAGGGCTTCAGGCCGGAAACCCGCGGGAGCACCGACGCAGCCGTAGCCCCACGTGTAGATGTAAGTGCCGTCGGGCTGCGAGGTGTAGCCGGGAGCAGCCTGCAGGTTGAACGCCGGCCCGGTGATGCCCGGCACCGCGCCGTGCACGTCGACCGCCAGACCCGAGACGATGGCGACCGCGAGGCCGCGCGCCAGCCGCCGGAACGAAACGTTGAAGTGGGTGTCGCGCATCTCGGCCTCCCCTAGAAGTTGCCGGCGACCAGCGAGCCGATGTGGCACTGCTTCGAGAGCGGATCGACCGAGTCGCAGATGTTGATCTCGGTCATCATTCCGCCGAAGTTCTCGGCGTCGTTCGACAGGTGGTCGAGCTTGGGCGAGTACAAGTAGAACTTCTGCCCCGCCGTGTAGCCCACCGTCGTGCACGTGCCGTCGGCGGCGCGCTCGCGGCAGGCGTCGAGGATCACGTCGGCCGACTCGCCGCCACCGATCGTGATCGAGTTGGCCTGGTAGGACATGTTGTTGCCGTCCTGGTCGCGCAGCAGCCGCGCGTTCCAGCCGATCACCGTCATCGGGATGCCGAGCGTGCCGAGCGTGTGCATCTCGGTGATGTTGAGGTCCGAGATGCGCAGCAGCGCCCGGCCGCCGGCGGGGATGTTGATCACCGTGGCCTGGGGTTGCGCCGTGCGCTCGACGCCGTCGGGCCCCTGGGTCTTCATGGGGCCGGGCACGACGTCACCTTCTGCCTTCCCTTCGCAGGCCGGCCACGGGTCGCTCGACGCGCAGGCGTAGCCGCCGACCGTGTCGGGATAGCCGCGGCCGTTGATGAGGAAGTACTTGTCCTTCATGTCGGCGAACCCCGAGGGGTTGAAGGTCATGGCAATGAAGTGGAAGTTCGGGTCGAAGCCGTGCAGCTGGATCGGGTACTCGACGTCGTAGCGCGTCGAGCCGTCGCCGTCGTTGAAGGCGTAGGTGCTTCCGGCCTGGTGCGTCGCCCCGTTGTCGCTCGGCGGCAGCGAATGCGAGCAGAGCGGGTCGGAGGGGTCGCACTTGGTGCGGTTGTTGGTCTGCATCACCGCGAGGCCGGCGTGGAGGCTGGTCCCGCTCGCCAGCCGGTTCTGCCGCGGCCGAACGAAGATCTGGCCGACCATGCCCATCTGCAGGTGCTCGGGCGGCGTGATGTGGCAGTGCCAGAAGTACGTCCCCGCGTCGGGCGCGAGGTAGTAGTAGGTGAAGCTGCCGCCGACGTTGATCGCGACCGACGCGTCGGGCACGCCGTCGAAGAACGCCGAGGCGTTGGGGTAGCCGTGGAAGTGCACGGTGTGCTGCTCGAACAGGTCGGGCCGCATGACCTGGCCGACGTTGGTGAGCGTGAGGAAGAACTCGTCGTCCTCGTCGATCGCCATCATGGGCGCGGGCTGGCTGCCGTTGAGCGTGCCGACGTCCATGATCAGCCTCGGGTCGACGTGGCCGTTCAGGGGTCCGCCCGCCGTCTCGCCACCGTCGGGGACCAACCCGACCGCGCCGTTGAACGAGTAGTTGGGGGTCGGCGCGCCGATCACGACGTCGACGCGGCCGGTGTTGTCCTGCATGAACGCCGGTCGCTCCGTCGTGCCCGGCAGGCCCTTGACGATGTCGGCCATGCCCGACAGCGGCCCGAACGCGAACAGGTACGTCTGCGTGCCGTCGCCCATCGTGACGAACCCGTCGCCGCCCGAGAGCTGCTGGCACTTGGTCTTGCCGGCGGGGATCGTCACCCCGTTCGCGGAGATCGGCTGCGACGGGTACGGAGTGGTCTCCGGACACTGGACCTGGAAGCTCTGCGACTGCGCACTCCGGGCGAACAGCAGGATCGCCGCCGCGGGCAGCAGGCGGGCGAGGTGGTAGATGCTCAGCATGTCCAGTCCTCCATCCCGTGCGAGGGCACGCCGTGCCCGCACGAACGACCGTCGGAACCTCGAGCCAATCGAATCCGTTGCACGCGTGGACTCCCGTGTCGTCACAGCGAGGCGCGCACGCCGGGCAGCTCGGCGAGAAGCTGGTCGGCGGTGGCGAAGCCGTCGAAGCGCACCCACTCGGCACCGGGGCGGGTGCGCACCAGCGTGGCCGGCGCGTGGTTCATCTTCTCGCCGCGGTAGACGCCGAAGGCGCGCTGCACGGCCTTGCTCGCGGTGAGCGTGCCGCCGTAGTGCTGCCACTCCGGGCCTGCGCCGAGCTTCCTCGCGTACTCGCGCAGCCGCCCCGGCGTGTCGAACTCGGGGTCGATCGAGATCGACACGACGTGCACCTGGTCGCGCGCCGGGCCGAGCTTGCGCTGCAGCTGGGCCAGGGTGGCGCTGAGCATCGGGCACACCGTGGTGCAGCTCGTGAAGATGAAGCTCAGCACCACCGGCCGGCCGTCGTCGAGCTCCTGGCTCAGGCGCACCGTCTTCCCGTCGTCGCGCACCAGCTCGACGTCGGGGACGGCGTAGGCCGTCGACGTGCGGGCGGCGCCCGGCGCCGCGTGATGGTGGCATTCGGCGTGGGGGTCGGGGGCGTCCGCGGCGAACGCGCCGGGAGCCCACATACCGAGCGCCGCCGCGGCGGCCCAACCACCCATTCGCCGTGCCAGAGTCCTCCGCAGCCCGAGCAGCACGATGAGGATTGACGAGAACCTGTTCGCCTTGCCTGCGGTCATTGCCGTGGATCCCTTTCGTGAACTCGGGTCGGAGTCGGGTGGCCGGGGTCTGCGGCGTTATGTCCACCGCGGCGTCTGATCCCAATACCGGGGATCACCGAACCTCGGCGGGATGCACCCAGCGTCGACTCGCCGCTATCGCCCCGGCGCGTGGGAGCTCGAGCCCCTGACGCGCGCCCCCGTCGGTGCCACTCACGCCGCGAGTCGACGGAAGGCGTGCCTTCGCATTCCTCGGTGCACGGTCGCGACGCGACTGGCGAACGTCGTCCGCGCCGTTCGCGCGCTGCTCGCCGGTCCGCCGTCGCGCGGCTCGGCCCGCGCGGGTGCATTGCCCGGAGTCGCACCCGAACGGTGCGCCGTCCGACCGATGCACCCGGGCTCATCCTCCGCGCCTCGGGGCGGGCCTGCGCGACGGTGGCGGACCGGCACCGATCCCCGCGACGAGCGCGTGGGCGTCCGCCCGGAGCCGGAACGGGAGTCCCCGCCGTGCAGGCGGGCACCACGCGCGTGGTAATCTAATAGTGAAGCGCGCCGGAGAAAGGCCACCGAGCCACGGGCCGTGTCATCGCCGGCTCGGGCGCTGCGCTCTCGAGACCCTCGCACCGAACGACGAGCTGGCGGGCCGATCCGTGATTGTGAAACAGCGCACGTCCTCGCGCCGCGCGCGCCGCCGCGCCACGGTGGTCGTCGACGTGTGTTCACTGAGGGTCGACGTCCAGGCATTCGCACGGGCTTCCGCGCGAACGGGCTGGCATGGAGACCTCTCGCTCGAGCGGAGGCGCGCGAGGCCCGGCGGCTACCAGACCTGGCGACCCGTCATCTCTCTCGCTCCCACCTTGCTGCTCCGACCGCCCGCGCATCCCGGCCGCGCCAGACGAGATCGATCGTCGTCGATGACGCTGACGGTGTCGCCGACGTGGCTGCGGGGGCGCCGGCGCGGATCGACGGCAGGGCCCTCGGAGGCGCGACGAGCGTTGCCCGGCGGCGCGCCGGCGTACCCGCGCGAGGTCCGACCGCGCGGGGCGTCCGCGGCGCGGGAGGTTGCCTAGCGTCCGCCCCTCCGATTCCGAAGGCCATCGCGGGGCTGCGGGGCCGAGGGCCCCTTTGCGGGCTGCGCAGCGGCCGTGGCGCATTCGATGGCCCCGCTCATGGCCGAGAAGGTTTCCGGTCCCCTTCGGGCTCCACGTTTCGCACCGCACGCTTCCGGACGGGATTTCGCGGGCATGAATCGATTGAACCCCGGCCAGGTCTTGGCGGAACTTTTTGGAAGCTGCCAGGCGGAGACGCGCCGCGTTGGGACGCGCGTGACGCGGCGGAGATACGTGCGCGGGCCCGTCACTCGCCCGGCCCTCCGTGGGACGTGGCGTGGCACTTGCTCCAGGGCGACTTGTTACCGTCAACCCATTTTCTCGCACGCTCCGTCGCCGACCCGGCACGGGCGGAACCCTCGCCGACTGTCCCCGTGGCAACCGAGAACGAGACAAGAAGCATGCGCGTCACGACCGCCAAGGTCTGCAGCAGGTTCCCCCCGACGTACTTCCGCGGGCGGCATGTGCGAGCTGCGGCGGCGTTCGACGTTCACTGACCGTCGAGAATCGCGACGTCCCGAGGTCATGTGACGCATGGTCATCCGATGACCAAACCCATGAACGCGGCGCCTAGTGTCGTAAGAGATGTGTAGGTGCCTGTCGTATTCACTGTGCGTTGGGGGGGGTGGACGGTGCTCCAGATCCTGATTGCGGACGATCATGCGTTGCTGCGAAAGGGCCTCCAGTACCTGCTCGAAGCGCACTCGGGCTGGCGGGTCTGCGGTGAGGCGATCGACGGCCGCGAGGTCGTGGACCTGGCCGAGAGGCTCAAGCCCGACGTCGCCGTGGTGGATCTGCTCATGCCCGGGCTCAACGGGATCGAGGCGACGCGGCGGATCCGGGAGGTCTCGCCCGGCACGGCGGTGCTCGTCCTCGCGGGCGCCTACTCCGAGCAGGCGGAGGAGGATGCCATCTCGGCCGGTGCGCGAGGCTTCGTATTGAAGTCGAGTGCCGTGGATCGCGTGATCGGGGCCGTCGAGTCTCTGGCGAGGGGCGAGACCTTCTTCGTCCGCCAGGGCTCGCGCAGAGGCGGCGAGCGCGTCGCGAAGGCCGGAGCCCCCCTCCACGCCCACGCCGCGGTTCTCACGTCCCGGGAGATCGAGATCACCCAGCTTCTCGCCGAGGGCAAGAGCAACTGGTGCATCGCCACCATCCTCGGGATCAGCGTCCGTACGGTCGAGACTCACCGCGCCAATCTCATGGGGAAGCTCGGGCTCCAGTCGCTCGTGGAGCTCGTCCACTACGCGGTCCGCAACAGGATCGTCGAACCCTTGCCGGCCGTCACCGCTGCGGAAAGCCGCGGGGTAGGCGGACGCTGAAGCACGTTCCATCGGCGTGGTTCGAGGTCACGCTGATGGAGCCGCCGTGGGCCCGCACGATCTCGTTCACGATGAACAGGCCCAGGCCGATGCTCCCCTTGTTGTCGCCGCGCCGAAACGAGTCGAACAGGGTCGGAAGCATCTCCGCGGGGATGACCGGGCCCTCGTTGCACACGGTCAACACGAGCTCGTCGGGCGTGCCGGCGGCCCTCACCTCGACTGCCGCGCCCGCTGGCGCACGCTCCAGGGCGTTCCCGACGAGATTCGAGACCACCTGCTCGAGGCGACTCGGGTCCCACACACCCTCTCCCGGGCCGCTCGGAGTGAAGTTGACCCGACTGCCCGGGTGCGAGTCCAGCTGCTGCTGAACGGCCCGGGCACAGATGGGCTCGATGTGGGTCGGTTCGCGCTCCACGGGGATGCCGCCGGCGTGTCGAGCGCGCGCGAAATCGAGCAGCTCCTCGACGAGGCGCTCCATGCGCTTGGCGGTGGAGGCGATGCGACCGACGGCGTCGAGCTGGCGCTCGTCCAGGCCACTCTTCTGCATGAGCACCTTGCTCGTCGCGGCGATCGCCGTGATCGGGTTCCGCAGATCGTGCGCCAGGATGGCGCCCAGCATCTCCTGATGGCGGCTCAGCCCCTCGGCCGCAGCCCGAGCCGCCTTCTCCGACTCGAGGATCCAGGCGCGGGTGATGGCGAGCGCACACTGATCCGCCATGGCGTTGGCGAAGGCGACCTCTTGCGCCGACGGGCGCTCCGCTCTCGCGTCCCAGTTGACGTACATGAAACCGAAGCAGACCCCGTCCCGCGCGAGGGGCAGGATGAGGGACGACGAGTGGCCGCCGCGACGGAAGAGCTCGGCCTCGCCTCCGTACACCTCGGCGGTCGTGAAGTAGACCGCATGGCCCGCTTCGGCGGCCTCCCGGGAATGAGGCAAGAGGTCCAGCGACATGGCTTCGCCGGTCCGCCCGGAGTCGCGCACCTCGACGTGCGCGCGAACGCTCGAGCCTCCCTCCTCGATGAGGCGGAGGACGCCGTCGTCCGCTCCGAGCAGGCGCACGCTCAGCCGCAGGGCCGTGCCCGCGACCGCGTCGAGATCGGCCCCTTCGTTGACCTCCGCGATGAACCGGACGAGCACCTCGAACCGATTCCGCGCCCGCTCCGCCTGCTCCCGCGCGCCGTGCTCGGCCGCGAGCAGCACCCCCCCGCTCTGCGCCCGGTCCTCGGCCTGGCGGCGCGCCAGGACGAGCTGCGTCGTGTCGAGTACGCTCAAGAGCAGCGCGGGGGTCGCGCCGGGATGGCCGGGCAGCCTTCGGCACCCGACGGAGAAGTACGACTCCGCGAGCGGCCCGCTTGGAGATCGCCGGATGTCGACGCGCATGTCCACCGTCTCGAACGGCACGCCGCTCTCGATGACTCGGTGGAGGATCGGGAGGAGGCGTTCCGCCGCCTCCGGCCAGACCGCCTCGAAGGGCCGCCCCAGCATCGCGCGGAACGGCGAGAGCGCCTGGTAGGCGGGGTTCACCAACTCGAAGATGCAGTCCAGGCCGCAGACGACCGCCAACCCGACGGCGGTGGACTCGAGCACGGACTCGAGGAGTCCTCGCCGTTCCGACGCTTCGTGCTGCTCGTCTAGGACACCGCTCGTGGAGTCGCTCATGATAGCGGCATTCCCTCCATCGATTGTTGAGCATAATCTCACAGCGCTGCCTAGAGCCCAGACCTGCCTAGAGCCCAGACCGAGAGTTCCGGGATTCGACCGATGAGGTCGTACAAGGGACCGTCGGGCTTGCGCCACCCCGAGCGGATCCGAAGGCTTTCACGCGGCACACTCCGTGCCCCGCCGTGAGCGGTGACCGCTCCTCGTCAGTTCGTCGCCGACGCCAGCTACCTCGTGACCCGCCGCTGCGCGCAGCGCCAGTTCCTGCTGAAGCCCTCCAAGACCACGAACGAAGTGTTCCTCTACGTCCTCGCGCTCGCCGTCCAGCGCTTCGACATGCGCCTCCACGCGTTCTGCGTCCTCTCCAATCACGTCCACCTCATCCTCACCGATCCGCACGCGCGACTGCCAGCGTTCCAACAGCTCCTCGATGCCCTCGTCGCGCGTGCCGTGAACGCCTCGCTGGGGCGCTGGGAGGCCTTCTGGGCCCCGGACACCTACAGCGCCGTGAGGCTCGTCTCACGGAGCGACATCGTGGAGAAGACCGCCTATGTGCTCGCGAACCCCGTCGCCGCCGGACTCGTTGCTACCGGGAGCGCCTGGGCCCGGCCTGTGGTCCTCGCCCGGGCGGATGGGCGGTGAAGCCTACGTCGTGAAACGCCCGAAGCATTTCTTCGATCCGAAGGGCGGACTGCCTGACGAGATCAAGCTACACCTCACGCCACCCCCGGGCTTCGACTCGGCGGAGGAGTTCAGGGGCGAGCTCGAGCGCGCGCTCGAGGCGCGGGAGGCCAAAGCGCGCTCGCGCTGGCACGCGCGGGGCGGGTTTTGGGGCGTCGCCCGCGTCCTCGCGCAGAAGCCGACCGCACGACCGAAACCGGGGGAGCCTCGTCGCAAGCTGAACCCGCGCATCGCGGGGCGGGACAAGTGGAAGCGCATCGAGGCGCTCGGGCGCCTCGTCGAGTTTCTGCGCTCGTATCGGGTCGCG
>Ga0184637_10000308_pt1 | contig 36303 bp, 29 predicted proteins | sample PLM3_127_b2_FD_133143 | JGI IMG/M metagenome (GOLD analysis project Ga0184637, IMG submission 133143) | Groundwater sediment microbial communities from an aquifer in East River, Colorado, USA - PLM3_127_b2 | ecosystem: Environmental > Terrestrial > Soil > Riparian zone | place: USA: East River... | reverse complement strand
TGACCGGCGCCGGGGGCGCGCTCTTCTTCGTCGGCTGGCTTCTGGCGCGGAGGAACCCCGAATCATGAGAATCGCTGTGTTCGTCCTTTCCGTCCTTGTTACCTCCTCGTCCTGGAGCCAGACCGCGCCGCCTCGCTTGACCCTCGATTGGGAGGCGATGGCGAAGCGGATCGTGCAGCAGCTCGCGTTCGAGCCGGGCGAGACGTTTCTCGCGGTCGCTCACCCCGGGACGTTCGACGAGCTCATCCCTCATCTCCGGTACGAGGTGATGAAAGCCGGGGCCGTCGACCTCGGCGTCATCGACGTTCTCGGGTCCCCGGTGCCCTTCCACTGGAGCGAGTCCGTTCTTCTCGAGGGAGGGAGGAGGGCGCGGGTGGAGCTCAAAGCGATGCTTCTGAGCGTCGACGGCTCGATCATGCTCCCCGGCGCCAATCCCGGCCAGCCGGCCTATGCCGCGATCCAGGATCTCCTTCGGGAGGGAAAAGGGCGCACGGTCCACTTCCACTGGCTCGACAACAACTCCGCTTTCCCCCTTCCGGGACAGCCGCTTCCGCCGCGACACGAGATCGAATCGGTGTACCAGCGGGCGCTCCTCGAGACCGACTACCGGGCGCTCGGCGAAAGGCAGCGAGTATTGGAGCGGGCGATGCGCGCCGGTGAAGTTCAGGTCACCACCCCCGCGGGCACCGACCTGCGGTTTCGCATCGGCTCCCGCGTCGTGAACTTTCAAGACGGCGACGCCTCGCGCGCCCGCGCGGACAAAGGGGTAGTGCTCATCGACCGCGAGATCGAGCTTCCCGCGGGCGCGATTCGCGTGGCGCCCCTCGAAGAAACCGTGCAGGGAACGATCGTCTTTCCTCCCTCTCAATGGTCGGGACGACCGGTTCTGGGGCTGAAGCTCGGAATCGTCGACGGGAAGGTAACGTCGATCGAAGCGGAGGAAGGGAAGGAGTGGGCCGAACGCGAGATCGACGGCGCCGGCGAGGCCGGTCGTTCCTTTCGCGAGCTCGCTCTCGGCCTCAACCCGCTTCTCGCGGTTCCCGACGAGCGGCCATGGATTCCGTACTACGGCTACGGCGCGGGAGTCGTTCGGTTGTCTCTCGGCGACAACAGCGAACTCGGAGGAAAGGTGACCGGCGGATACGTGCGCTGGAATTTCTTCACCGATGCCACGGTGATCGTGAACGGCGATACGTGGGTTGAGAACGGAAAACTCAAACCCAAGGAAAATTAATTTAACGCAAAGGCACCAAGACAAAATACAAGGGGGATGTGGAGATGGGAGGAGATGTGGGGATAAATCAGGAATCCTGATCCTCGTCTTTATCCCCCTATCTCCTCCCGTCCCCCTTATCCCCCTTGCATTGGATTTTTGTCATCCGCCGCCGCCGTCGGCGGTGAAGAACGCGACGACGGAATCGAGCTCTTGGGAGAGCTTGTCCACGCGATTGTGAAGCAGGTTGCGGATCGAAAGGAGCCCGAGGACACCGTCGTTCTCGTCAACCACCGGGAGGTGGCGAAAATGGCGCTCGGTCATGAGCTGGAGCGCCTCGCCCATCGACATGTCCTTCTTGGCCGAGATGCACTGTCCGGTCATGACGTCCCCGACCCGCGTCGCCCCGGGATCCCGGCTCTCGAGAACCACGCGGATCATCAGGTCCCGCTCGGTGAAGATGCCCGTGAGTTTTCCCTCGCGGATCACGGCGACCGCGCCCACCCGCTCGTCGCTCATGAGGCGTACTGCCTCGAGGACCGAGGTCTCCGGCGAGACCGTGGCCGCGGGAACGCTGGCGATTCTCAAGAGATCCATGCCGGCCTCCTTTCCAAAGATCCGGATCTTATCAAAGGTCGCGCCTCGTCTTGAGAAAACCGCAACTTGCTGATAAGTTGACACAAAGAGTTTCCAGTCCGCTCCGGTGAGCGCTCCGCCGGTTCGCCGGTTCGAGGTGCCCTGCATGCCCATTGCCCGTTTTGCCGTCGTTCTCCTCGGTCTCGCGGCCCTCTTCGCAGGCACCGCCGAGGCGATTCCGGAGTTCGCCCGCCGATATGCGCTCCCGTGTCACTTCTGCCACGAGGGTTTTCCGAAGCTCAGCGTCCTCGGCGAGCAGTTCAAGGAGCGCGGCTATCGGCTCGAGGAAGACAAGACGGGAGTCTCCGACTGGTGGAGCTCGATCCCCGTGAGCTTCCGCGGGACGTTCCGGCAGACGTTCGAGGAGGAAGGAGACGCCGACACCACGGGTCGCTTCCGGTTCGTGAGCGGGGGCGCCCTTGGGAGTAGAGTTTCTTATTGGATCGACGAGTCCTACTCGGTTGATGGGGACGGCTTCGATCGCTCGGCAACCGATAACGCTTTCGTGAGAGTGGAGCTGCTTCCCGACGAGCTCTACCTGCGCGGGGGACGCCTCGAGCTCGCTCTCCCCTTCACCCAGGCGCGAACGCCGCAGCTCTACGCCTACGACATCTACTTCGCCACGACCGGCTTCGAGACCGACAACATCGGAAGCCACCAGGACGGGGTCGAGGCGGGCGGATTTCTCGACGACGCCACTCGCTGGTCGATCGCGGTCGTACGGGGCCAGAATAGCGACGAGGAGCGCGAGCTCTCGGACTCCGCAGGCGGGTTCGACGGAAACGTCTTCGGCCGGCTGACCCGCCGCTTCGGAGAAGATCGCGCCGGACTCTATCTGTATTGGGGACGAAACACCCTCGCCCGCACCAACCCCGACCCGGGGGCGGGTGGTCCCGCGGTCCTCGAGTGGGAGGATGACCTCCTTCGGCTGGGTTTCGACGGCTCGGCGTATCTTGCGAGCGCGCACCTCTACGGAACGTTCCTCTATGGAAGGAATGGAAATTCCTTCGCCGACGCTCAGAATCCCGGGGGCACCGGCGAGCCCGCGTTCTTCACCGGAGGCTTCGGTCAGCTCGATTTCTATCTTCGCGATCAGCTCGTGCTCTCCGGACGCTTCGACTGGGCTCACGGCCCGCCTCCCGGCACCGTAGGACCCTCGAGGACCGTCATGGGATTCTCGCCCGGCCTGAAGCTCTGGCTCCATCCGCGAATCCGGCTCGCGTTCGAGCTGAACTTCCGGAATCAGGACCAGCCGACGCGCGGTGTGGCCCAGGTGGACCTGGCACTCTAGGATTTCAACGCAAAAGCGCAAAGAGGCAAATCCGATACAAGGGGGATAAGGGGATAAGAGGAGATAGGGAGACAATAAGGCGTCGTCCTCCGGCACGAAGGTGCGGCCGAGAAGAGGCTCGGCGCCGAGCGTGTCGAAAAACGATGCGGCGACGGCGCGGTACGGGACCCGCTCCGGCTCTCCCTCCCCCAAGAGCACGAAGCCCCAGTCGTGGAACCCCACCGCCGCCATGTTCTCGAAACTCGCCGAACGCGCCTTCCAGTCGATGAAGTTTCTGAAGGAGACCTCGATCAGGTGGCGATCCCGCGCGAGATCTTCCTCCCACAGGACGACGAGCCGCTCCGGCTCGCGGACGGGAAGCGGGCGCAGGAAGAGCGCGTTCAACACGCTGAAGGCGATGAGGCTCCCGCCGATGGCCGCTCCGAGAGTCAGGGCCACGGTCGCGGCGACAGCAGGTTCGCGCCTGAGCGCGCGACAGGCCTCGAGAAGGTCTCGGAGAAACGAGCGCACGGCGCTATTGTCCAACCTTTTCGGGGAAAAATGGAACACGAGCCCTTTGAGCTAGAATCGTCCCACGATGCCGGTGGACGTCCTCGCCTTCGGACCTCACCCCGACGATGTGGAGCTCGCGATGGGAGGGACGCTCCTGAAGCTCCAGGCGGCAGGATATCGGACGGGAATCGTCGATCTTACCTCGGGCGAGATGGGCACTCGCGGGACGGCCGAGCTCAGGGCGCGAGAGGCTGAGGAGGCGGCGAAACTCCTGGGAGTCTCCGTACGGCGGAATCTGGATCTAGGAGATGGAAGACTCGAGCCGAGCGCCGTCGCGAAGAGAAAAGTCGCCGAGGTGATCCGCGAGCTCGAGCCCCGCATCGTCTTCACCAATTACCCCGAGAACAACCACCCCGACCACACGGCGGCGGGGCCTCTGGTCGCGGAAGCGGCCTATCTCGCGGGATTGCGTAAGCTCGAAGCTTCCGGCGAGCCTCACCGACCGAATCGCGTTCTTTACTACCTCGTCCCCCACAAGGTGGCGCCCTCGTTCATCGTCGACGTGAGCCCGTTCCACGAAAGGAAGATGACCGCGGTTCGGGCCTACGCCTCTCAACTTTTCGCTCCGGGGAGCGGGGACCCGGCGACGTTCATCAGTCAGCCGGGATTTCTCTCCCGCGTCGAGGCTCTCGACCGCTACTACGGCGCTCTCATTGACGCCGATTTCGGCGAAGCGTTCTATCTCCGGGAGGCGATGCGTGTGGACGACCCGGTGGTGTTCTTCGATTCGCCGTTCACCAGGATTACCTAGATTGAAAATAGCGATCGTCTGCTATCCAAGCCACGGGGGAAGCGGTGTCGTGGCCTCGGAGCTCGCCCTCGGGCTCGCCGATCGCGGCCATACCGTCCATATCGTGAGCTACGCGGTTCCGTTCCGCCTCCGGGAGTTCCATCCCAACGTGCGGTTCCACGAGGTCGAGGTCAACACCTACCCGCTCTTCAAGTACCCGCCCTACACGCTGGGGCTCGCGACCAAGATCGCTCAGGTCGCGAGCGAGGAGACCATCGACGTCGTCCACGCCCACTACGCCGTGCCCCATGCGGTCAGCGCGTTTCTCGCAAAACAGATCCTGGGAGGGGCCAACCCCAAGATCGTGACGACGCTCCATGGAACGGACATCACACTCGTGGGCGCGGACGAGTCGTTCTACCGGGTCACCAAGTTCGCGATCGAGGTCTCCGACGGAGTCACCGCGGTCTCCCGCTATCTCAAGGATCGGACGGTCGCGGATTTCGCGCTCGAAAAGCCCATCGAGGTCATCTACAACTTCGTCGATACCTCGAAGGGGCCTCGAGGCCGGCCCTCGGATCGCGAGCACTGGGCGCCTTCAGGCGAGAAGATCCTTGTGCATGCGTCGAACTTCCGTCCGGTGAAACGGGTGACCGACGTCGTGCGGATTTTCGACCTGGTACGAAAGCGGGTCGACGCCAAGCTCCTTCTGGTGGGGGAAGGACCGGAGAAAATCTTCGCCCGCGAGCTCGTAAAGGAGCTTCGCCTGACCGAGCACGTCCATTTCCTGGGAGAGCAGGACTACCTCGAAAGCATTCTCGCCATGTCGGACCTGTTGCTCCTTCCAAGCGAGCAGGAGAGCTTCGGCCTCGTCGCCCTAGAGGCGATGAGCTGCGGCGTGCCCGTGGTAGGAAGCCGGGTGGGAGGTCTTCCCGAGGTCGTCCTCCACGGGGAGACCGGTTACCTATTTCCAGTGGGCGAAATCCGGGATATGGCCGATGCCTCGGTGAGGCTCCTCTCGAGCCCCGAAGAGCACGGGCGCATGTCGGAAGGCTCGAAGAAGCGGGCGCGAGAGAACTTCGAAGCCTCGAGCATCATTCCCCAGTACGAGCGGCTCTACCAGAGCCTGCTCTAGACCCTCGCGTCTTCTGCCCCACCTGGAGTACAGTGCCTCTTTCGCCGACTGACGACGTGGGTTGGGGGAAGGCGTTCTCCGGAACGACAGGACGTGGAAGGTCGCCGTGCCCGAAAGCAGGAACTCCGTAGAGGGTAGGACTTCTTCCTATCAGAGAGTGCTTCATCAGCTCCGGGGCCTTCACCAGCGGGTGAAGGACCTCGGGCCGGCTCCTGCCAAACCGGGGGTCACGATCTCCCCGGACATCCTGGGGTCGTTCGATTCCACGCTCACGGAGCTCGAGCTGGAAGTTGTTTCCATGTGGACGAGTGTCCTCGACACTCCGTTCGTCGACCTCGCGACCCGCACTGCCGCCCACTTCTTTACCGAGCGCAGCGTTCGTCGTTTCTCGGAGCGGGCGCTCGATGAGCTCATTCGCGAGGTGGGCGCGGGCTCGGGGGCGCTCCTTCTCTTCCGCACTCCGGGCACGGACGCCGAGGTGGTGGCGGCCAGAAACGAACGGAGCGAGAGCGTCGAGCACGATCCCCGGGTGAGCCGGACGATTATTCGCGAAATCGTCCAGGGGCTGGACTCGGTGCTGGTGGAGGACGCCCAGGTGGATGCTCTGCTCGCGAACGAGGAGAGCGCGCAGCAGCTGAAGCTCCGGTCGGTTCTCGCCATCCCGCTCCGCTTCAAGACCTACCTCGCGGGAGCTATCTACCTCGAGAACCAGCACGCGCGGGGCGCCTTCGGAGAATGGGATCGCGAGCTCCTCCTCGCCATCGGACGGCTCATCGCGATCTTTCTCAACGCCACGCTCCGGCTCGACGAGGAGATCGAAGCCAGGAAGCGCCTCTACCGCGAGCTCAAAGGCAAGACCTACTTCGACGGTCTCGTGGGATCGTCGCCGCCCATGATGGAGGTCATCGAGAGAATCGAGCAGGTCGGACCGACGCTGGCCACGGTGCTCATCGAGGGCGAGAGCGGCACCGGCAAAGAGCTCGTGGCTCGCGCCGTCCATAAGGCGAGCGAGCGCGCGGCGAAGCCTTTGGTAGTGGTGAACTGCGCGGCCCTTCCCGAGGACCTCCTCGAAGCGGAGCTCTTCGGCACCGAGCCCGGCGCTTTCACCGGCGCCGTGAGCCGTATCGGACGCTGCGAGATGGCCGACGGAGGAACGCTCTTTCTCGACGAGATCGGGGAGCTATCGAGGAAGCTCCAGGTCAAGTTCCTCCGCTTCCTCCAGGAGCACAGCTTCGAGCGGCTCGGGGGCAAGAAGACCATCGAGGTCGACGTGCGGGTCGTCGCCGCCACCAATCGCGATCTGCGGGAGCTGGTGAAGAAGGGAGAGTTTCGGGAGGAGCTTTACTATCGGCTCTGGGTCTATCCCATCGAGCTTCCGGCGCTGCGCGAGCGGAAGGAGGACGTCGCGACCCTCGTGGATCATTTCGCGCGGGTATTCGCCCTCCAGATGGGAAAGGCGCCCATCGTCATCGAGCCCGAGGTCTACGATGCGCTCGTGAGCTACGCCTGGCCCGGAAACATCCGCCAGCTGGAGAACGTGGTCCAGCGTCTGGTGGTCGAGAATCGCGGGCGCCCGGTCGCGCTCGACGACCTTCCCGAGGAGGTGAGCGGGGGGCGGCGCCGCATTCTCAAGATCGCCAAGGATCCCTTTCGGCGACTGATGGCGGAGGTCCCGAAGGATTACAACCAGCTCAAGCGGCGCCGGAACGAGCTCCAGGAGGTCGCCGCGGTGTACGCCCAGGAGCTCGAGGATCGCTTCGTCGACTCCATCCTGGAGCGCACCGATGGAAACATCAGCCGAGCGGCGAAGGACTTCGGGATGCATCGAACCCTCATCCACAAGAACCTCCGCTCGCGCAAGGGCCGCGATCCCGAGAGCGAGGCGAGACCCCTGACCGACGACGAAGAGGACCTGTAGTCCGAGCCGCTACAGGAGAAGCCGCGTCTCCGATAGTGTAGGCGAAGCCGCGACAGCCGGCCGTTCCGCCGTTCGCTGCAAACCTCGACATTGGCGGGTTTTCTGGATCGTCGCCCCTCGTGCGCGAATGGCACCCTCCTTGCAATCTCCTGGAATCGACAAGGTCGTGGATGGGACCAAGAATCGATGACGATTCGGAACGAGAAACCATTGGTGATTTTGGGGGAGTGGGCTCGGACCGGATCGGAGTCGGCTCCGTGGGCGAAGGCGAGTAACGCGGCTTCCCGTCCCGTGGCTCGCCGCGCTCACGGAGCGAAGACGGGGGAGCGGCCTCGGCCGCTCCCTCTCAATCCTTCACATCCGACTCGAGGCTCTCGGTTCCGGCGGCAACTACGTGGATCGTGTTGCCCTCGAGCCAGCCTCGGAATCGAAGCGGCTCTTCTCGATAAAGAGCGATCCTCTCGAAACCGTCGAGACGGTAGAGCCTGCCGCGAGTGTAGAGCATGGGGCTCTGGCCTTCCCGTATGCAGCGCTCGGCGCAGCGAAGATGGAGAATCCCCTGGGCGCCTCCTGTGGCTCCGCAGTCTTCGTCGGTGAGAAAGCCCGTCCAGCGGCGGATTTCGGGAAGGTCGGCTTTCTCGCCCAGCCGCTCCGGCGCTTTTGACGCGGATGCGGTCCTGGGCTGGGGAGCCGGCGCCTCCCCTTCGGCTCGCGTGAAGTCGAATCGAATTCGGTGCGTCGAGCCCGCGGTGACAACGAGCTTCTTCTCCTCGCGTCTTCCCCCGCCCGCATCCAGCACCACGAGATGCTCCCCTGGCGGGAGCGCCGGGAACGTGCCGGGCGCAGTCCCGACGGGCTTGCCGTCGAGAAAAACCCACGCCGTTTCGGCGGAATCGATTTCGAGAGTAGCGGTTCTCCTGTCCGCTGCCGGTAAGGCCTCTCGACCGGCCGACGGTCGCGGCGCGAGATCCGCAGCCACGGGGACATCCGATCGGATCTCCTGGCTCCCGTCAGCCTCGACCGCGTCCGCTTCCGGCGCGAGGAGTACAGCCCCATCAGGCTCGACGGGCGGAGTAATCTCGGCGGAGGAAGGCCAGAGAGCGTAGGTGAAGCCGAGCATCCCCGCGAGAATGAGCGCCGCGAGCGAGAAGCGCGTCTCCTTCGAGCGCATCCTTCGAACCCAGGGAGGAAGCTTCAGCGTGGGGATGACGCGGCGAATCCCGGAGGCGTAAAGGGTCACGGTGGCGGGCTGGTCCGCGGACCGGCTCAGAGCTTCCGCGAGCTCGCCCGCGGTCGAGAATCTTTCGGACGCCTCGCGAGCCATCGACTTTCTCAGGACACCGTTCACCGCCGGCGGAAGGGCGACCCCCTTCGGGGGGATGGGAAGCGGTTCGGTCAGGTGCTTCATGAGGATCCCGACCGCGGTCTCGGCCGTGAAGGGAACGTGCCCGGCCAGCATCTGGTAGGTCACGACCCCGAGAGAGTAGACGTCGGAACGGTGGTCGAGGCGATCGCCCTTGCACTGCTCGGGCGACATGAACTCCGGGGTTCCGACGATGAGATCGCCGCCGGTGGTGGTGTCGCCCCGGCGGAAGGGTTTGGCGATGCCGAAGTCGAATACCGAGCACCGCAGATCCGGGGTCACGAGGATGTTCGAAGGCTTGATGTCGCGGTGGACGACGCCTGCCTTGTGGGCGGCGTCGAGAGCATCGGCCACCTGCGACACCACCTTCACCACCCGATTGAGCGGCCAGGGATGCCCGTGAAGCTGGCTCCTCAGAGTGGTGGTATCCACCATGTATTTCATGACCAGGAACGGGCGGCCCTCGTGCTCGCCGGCGTCGTAAATGGGAAGGATGTGGGGATGATCCAGCCGGCCGAGGAGCTCGGCCTCCTGACGGAAGCGCCGCACCCAGTCGGCGTCGTGGCTCACTTCCTGGAGGAGCACCTTCAGCGCGACTTCGCGCTTCAGAGCCGGGTGGAATGCCTTGTAGACCTCCGCGGTTCCGCCGCGTCCCAGCAGCGAAATAATATGGTATGCGCCCACCACGTGTCCGACCAGGTCCAAATCGAAGTCCTCCTCGGCTTAAAAGTCCAGGTCGCGGCGCATGACCCAGGGTATTGGGAGTTTATTTCTCAGGCTAGAGGCTCGCGCCCCAAAACGCAAGTGCGGCCAGGGGATTGGGGACGGGTGCTACCATTGGAAGAGAAAGACGTGACCATCCGCACACTTTCCCGCTACGAGCTTCTGGACGAGATCGGGCGTGGCAACATGGGAGTCGTGTATCGGGCTCGGGACCCGGTGATGGATCGCACGGTGGCCATCAAGGTGATCCGGCTCGGGTTTTCCCTCGACGAAGAGAAACGCCTCGTCTTCCTGGAGCGGTTCCATCGAGAAGCGCAGATCGCGGGAAAGCTCGGCCACCCTAACATCATCGCCGTCCACGATTTCGGGGCAGGAGACGAGCCCTACATCGTCATGGAGTACTTCCCCGGCGTCAGCCTGTCGGCGCTCGCCGAGCGGGGGCCGCTTCCACTCGAGGACGTGGAGCTCATCGCCCGGCAACTCGGAGGCGCGCTCGCCTACGCCCATGAGCGAGGGGTCGTCCATCGGGACATCAAACCCGCGAACGTGCTCTATCAGCCGGGTTGCATCAAGCTCCTCGACTTCGGGATCGCGAAGCTCGAAACCTCCGAGCTCACCGCGACCGGGGAGTTCATGGGGACGCCGAGCTACGTGTCCCCCGAAATCTTCTCGGGAGGTGTTGCCGACGGGCGAAGCGACCTCTTCTCGCTAGGGGTCGTGATCTACCAGCTCCTCACCGGGCGCAAGCCCTTCGAGAGCGGAAGCGTGAGCCGGACGATCTACCGCGTGCTCCACGAGGAGCCGGCCTCTCCCTCGAGCCTGCGCGCCGGGGTTCCGCCGGGATGGGACCGCGTCGCGAGGAGGCTCCTGGCCAAATCCCCGGACGCGCGTTACCGCACCGCGGGCGAGTTCCTTTTGGATCTCGATCGGCTGTCTCAGGAAGACACCCCTGAGCCGAAGAGGTCGAGAGCGGGCATCGTTGTGGCTGCCGTTGTCCTGATGGTTGTCCTGACGCTCGGCCTCGGCTTGTTCGGGCTCGTGCGCCGGCCCGGCTCCGAAGACGCTCCCGCGACGCCCCCCCGGCCAACGCCTTTGGCTCTTGCTCTTCCTCTCCGATTCGTCGCGCGCCACGAGCACCGCGTCGGCCACTGCACGGGAGACTTGTCGCTCGCGGAATCCGGCCTCTTGTTCGAGGGATCGCGGCATGGGAAGTGGCACTTCCGGCCCGAGCAGATCGAAAGGCTCATCCAGCGGAGCGAGACGGAGCTTGAGCTTCGAGCCCGGACGCGGGGCGAGAGCGAGACGTTCCGGTTCACCTCCTTGCGGCCGGCCCTCGAGGAGACGGCTCTCCGCGGCTATCGCGAGAGGGTTCTCGGGCGGTGAGCCTCGAGGCTCTCTGGGAGGAGGTGATTCGCTGCCGGAAGTGTCCGCGCCTCGTCGGCCACCGCGAGCGCATCGCTTTGGTGAAAACCCGCCGCTTCGAGTCGGAGGATTACTGGGGAAACCCGGTTCCGGGCTTCGGCGTCCCTCGCGCGCGGCTCCTCATCGTCGGCCTCGCTCCCGCGGCTCACGGCGGCAATCGCACCGGCCGGGTGTTCACCGGGGACAGGAGCGGGGACTGGCTCTACGAGGCGCTCCACCGATACGGGTTCGCGACATCACCTTTCTCGGTCTCCCGCGACGATGGTCTCCGTCTGGACGATGCGTATATCAGCGCCGTCGCGCGCTGCGCGCCCCCCGGCAACAAACCGACTCGGGAAGAAACGGAAACCTGCAGGAGTTATCTGGTGAGAGAGCTCGAGGCTCTCGAAGACGTCCGGGTCGTTTTGGCTCTCGGCCGAATCGCGTTCGACGGTTTTCTCGCCGCATGGCGCGAGCTCGGGAGCGAGCCCGGAAAGCCGAGGCCCAAGTTCTCGCACGGCTCGGAGCACCGTCTCGACTTCGGCGTGACCCTCCTCGGAAGTTACCATCCGAGCCAGCAGAATACCTTCACGGGGAAGCTCACGCGTCCGATGTTTCACAAGGTGTTTCGCCGGGCGCGGAGTCTCTTGAAGGGCAGCGTTGCGCGTCCCTCGAGGCGACGTTAGACTAACCCATCGCGTCCCAATGCAACCGGAAGAGGATGGGCTCGGCAAGCCCCAGCCCGTGATATGAGCGAAAGCCCGCCGCAGTGGGTAGAGCCTCGTGAGGAAGGCGAAGTGCGGCTCGCCATCGATTTCATCCCGGCCGCGGCGAAAAACTCGCGGCTCTGGTTCTTCCTGCACGGTCTCCATTCGAACCGGCGCGGAGAGAAGGCCCTCTACTTCGCCCGCCAGGTCGCGCGCCGCGGGGAAGCGTTCGCGAGCCTCGATCTCACCGGACACGGAGACTCCGAGGGCGATCTCCTCGGGCTGTCGTTGACTCGCAACCTCGCCGATCTCGATCGAGGGCTCGAGTTCATCGAGAAGAAAGCGGGTCCGTTCCGCTCCGTTTGCCTCATCGGCTCGTCGATGGGAGGGCTCACCGCTCTCTGGTTCGCGGCGCGGAGCCCGGCGCGTATCACCCGCAACATCGTGATCGCGCCCGCGTTCGAGATGGCGGGCCGTCTCCTCCTGTCGCTCGGGAGGACGAAGGCGCAGGAGTGGCGAAGACTAGGAAAGACTCGAATCGAGAGCCCGCACGGCGGGTTCGACCTCGGCTACCAGTTCGTCGAGGAGGAGACGCGCTATCCGACGGTGAGCTTGATGCGGCGCCTTTCGACTCCGAGCCTCATCCTTCACGGTTCCGACGACGAGGTCGTGCCCTGTCAGCTTTCGCGGCAGTTCGCCGATCGGCTGGAGCACGTCGAGCTCGTCGAGATCCGCGGGGGCGATCACCGGCTGACGGCCCACAAGGAGCGTCTCTTCGAGGAGATGTGGAATTTCGTCGGGCCAGTGCCCGAATCGTAAAGGTCAGACCGCTTGGAGCGCGTAGGTCGCGAGGCCGATGGCGATGACCCGATCGTTGCCTTCGACGACCTCGAGCCTGCACGTCGCGAGGGTTCTTCCCTTGCGCACGACCTCGCCGATGGCGAGTAAATCTCCCTGCACCCCGGCCAAGAGGCTGAGCTTGAACTCGACAGTCTTCACCGTGGAGCCTGGGGAAACTGAGCCCACCGCGAAGTTCCCGGCGGTGTCTCCGAGCAGCCCGATGAGACCCCCGTGGATGACTCCGTGTCCTTCCTCGAAGTCTTTGCGGAACGGCAGCCGCACCCGGGCAACGCCGTTCTCGCAATAGCCGAGCGTCATCCCCAGGTAGCGGCTGATCGGGGCCGATTCGAAAAGCTGTTTCAGTTTTTCCAGATGAGCCGATCGCTCGTTGGGCTCTCCCAAGCGCTGAGGGCGCACCCCCTCGGGAAGGGGGACAGTAACGAGTCTGGACGGCTCCTCGGGTACGACCGGCCGTGAGAGAACCGGCTTGGTCGTGGGCTTCACCGGGCGGAGGACAGCGGCGGGCGCGGGGCGCTTTTTCGAAGCCGTGGACGCTCCCGATTTCTTTCCGGTGTCCTTTCGCGACATCGTCTTGGGGGACGGGGACGTCTTCTTGGGAGGGCTCTTGCTCTTCGAGCTCCCCTTCGGCCGGGGACGCGCCTTCGCGACCTGTTTCCGGGCCGTTTTGGCGCGCGAGGTGGAGGGTTTCTTTTTGTCCTTCTTCTTAGCCATCCGACTTCAACACCCATCTCCACCGGCTTCGCCGGTTTTGGTCGCAGGGAACCACTCGCGCCGCCTGTCGCCCCGATTCGCGACCTAACCGGCTAGCGTCGGTCATTCGAGTACTCTTGAAGTCTGGCCCGGGAAGATATTCGGCTCGATTGCCGACGACACATCCCCAAAAAGCCCAAGAGGGACCGCGGCGAGAGATGCGTATAAACCTAATAATGTCACCAGATGCCACTAGCCGAAATCGTCCCGGGTAGTTTAACACAGCCGCGGTCGCGCCGACCGAGTAAATAAATATATGAGGTAGGGGTGCTTTCACAACGATTTATTTGCCTCCGCCGTCATCGCCGCGTTACACTCTCTCGCTTTCGACGCGGATGCCTGTCTGTAACACTTTGCAATAGAATGATTTATCGGTGGAGATCATGACGGAGCCGGCGAGTTACGACGTAGCGATTCTAGGTAGCGGGCCGGGCGGTTACGTCGCGGCGATCCGAGCGGGTCAGCTCGGGCTATCGACACTTCTGATCGAGAAGGATGCGTCTTTTGGAGGTACCTGCCTGCACGTGGGGTGCATTCCGAGCAAGGCGTTCCTGTATACCGCGGAGCTCATTGACCGAATCCGTCACGCGCGCGAGCACGGTGTCATCGTCGAGAGCATCCGGCTCGACTGGTCCGCCATGCTCAAAAGGAAGGAGAAGGTCGTCCGAAAGCTCGCCGCCGGAATTTCGATGCTGCTCCGGAACAATCGGGTGGTAACTGTTCAGGGGTTTGGAAAACTCGCCGGTCCGGGCCGGATCGAGGTGGAGACGCCGGAGGGGCCAAGGAGGTTTCAGGCCCGAAATATCGTCGTCGCTACCGGGTCGTCGCCGCGGAGCGTTCCTGGCCTTGCGATCGACGGTGACCGGATCCTCACGAACACGGAGATGCTCTCGCTCGCGGCCCGCCCGGAGCGAATCGCGATCGTCGGCGCCGGCGCCGTCGGGGCGGAGTTCGCATCGATGTTCTCGAGCTTCGGGACGAAGGTCGTCGTCGTCGAGCTTCTGCCCCGGGTCCTTCCTCTCGAGGACGAAGAGGTCTCCGACACGGTGCTTCGATCGTTCCGCAAGCGAGGTATCGAGATCTTGACGGGCACCCGGGTCGAATCGGCGACCCCGGCCGCGGACGGAATTTCCCTCCGCTTTCGCCTTCCGGACGATTCCAGCGGGGAGAGCGTTGTGGACAAGGTCCTGGTCGCGGTCGGGCGGACGGCCCGTACCGAAGGGATCGGCCTCGAGACCGTGGGGCTCGAGCCCGACAAGTCGAAGGGCGGCACGATTCCGGTGAACGAGTTCATGGAGACGAAGGCGAAAGGGGTCTATGCCATCGGCGATGTGGTCGCGACGCAGCAGCTCGCCCACGTCGCTTCGGCGGAAGCGCTTCTCGCGGTCGAAAAGATCGCCGGAAAGCCGGTGCACCCGCTGAACTACGACCACATCCCGAACGCCACGTATTGCGCGCCCGAGGTGGCAAGCGTCGGTCTGACCGAGGCGAAGGCCCGCGCCCGCGGATTCGACGTCCGCGTCGGAAAGTTTCCGTTCGCCGCCAGCAGCAAGGCGAGCATCCTCGGTGAGAACGAGGGCTTCGTCAAGGTCGTGAGCGAGGCGAGCTATGATGAGCTCCTGGGGGTTCACATCGTCGGTCCGCATGCCACCGACCTCATCGCCGAGGCGGTTGTGGCACTGACCCACGAGGCCACCGCGGAGTCGCTGATGAGGTCGGTGCACGCCCATCCCACGCTGTCCGAAGCGGTCATGGAGGCAGCCCACGGCGCCGTCGGGCTCCCGATTCATGTCTGAGTCCTGCTGGAGCGTCGATCTCGGGCGGAGAGACTTCCTCGAAACGTGGGAGCTTCAGCGCCGCCTCGTCGAGGTGCGGCAGCGAGACGGTATTCCAGACGTTCTTCTCTTCGTCGAGCATCCTCCCACCTACACCCTCGGCCGATCGGGAAAGCGGGAGCATCTCCTCATCGGTGAGGAGGCGCTCGCGGCGCTCGGCGCGGATTTCATCGAAACCGACCGCGGCGGGGACATCACGTTTCACGGCCCGGGGCAGGTCGTCGGGTACCCCATCCTGGATCTGAGACGATGGACGGCAGACGTCCACGCCTATCTTCGCGCCCTCGAGGAGGTGCTCATCCTCGCGCTCGGCCGGTTCGGAATCGTAGCCGACCGCGAGGCGGGTTCGACCGGCGTCTGGCACCCGGGCGGAAAGATCGCGGCCATCGGAGTCCGGGTCTCGAAATGGGTGACGTCGCACGGCTTTGCCCTCAACGTAACCACCGACCTCGACTACTTCCGTCGGATCGTGCCTTGCGGAATCGTGGGCCGCGGCGTCTGCTCGATGGCAAGAGTTCTCGAGGCGCCGGTCTCTCCGGCATGCGTCCGGGAGGAGCTTTCTCATTCCTTCGGATCGGTCTTCGCGAGAACGATGAAGCCCGTCGCCGAAGCGGATCTCGCGAGCGTCACCCTCCCATGAGTCTCGGCGAACGGCAGCTTCACGAGCTCCTCTTCTATATGATGCTCACCCGCAAGCTCGAGGAGGCGCTCGCGCGGCTTCATCGTGAAGCGCGACTCTCCTCCCCGCTCGGGCTTCGTTCGGGGCTCGAGGCGGTCTGCGTCGGAGCCGCTTTCGTGCCCACTCCGAAGGATGTCCTCGCCTCCTCACTCCCGACGACGGGGGCACTTCTGCTCCGGGGCGTCAAACCCGCTGAGATCGTCCTGGAGTTTCTGGGAAAAGGCGCCGAGCCGAGCGGCGGAAGGTGCGGGATTCGCCACTTCGGCGATCTCGGCCGCGGGATCGTCGCCGCCACCGGGCATGCGGCGACTCACGTGAGCGTGATGGCAGGCATGGCGTTCTCTGCTCAGGTGCAGCGCCAGGACCGGGTCGCTCTCGCCCTCGTTTCCGATGAGGCGGTCGCAACCGGAGATTTTCACGAGGGGCTGAACTTCGCCGCCGTGCGAAAGGCGCCTCTCGTAGTGGTGGTGGTCCGGTTTCCCTCGGCGGGCAAGGCCGTCGGGCCGCTCGCGAGCGCCGAAGTATCGCAGCTCTACGAACGGGCTCGGGGCTACGGTCTCGCGTCGCTTCCGGTGGACGGGAGCGACCTTCTGCAAGTGGTGCAGGTCGTCGAGACGGCGATGGACAGGGCCAAAACCGGCGAGGGTCCGACGCTCATCGAGGCGCGGCTTCGGAGCTCGAGCCGGTACTTCGGCAACGACGACGCCGTCCCCTCTCCCTTCGGCGAAGCGGCCCGTCTCGACCCGACGCGCTCCGAGAGCGAGACCGACGTCGACGCGAATCCCATCTGGAGGTTCGAACGGTTCTTGCTGCAGCAAGACTGGCTTTCGGAGGCGGAGCGCACCGCGCTCTCCGCCCGCGCCGATGAGGCGGTCTCGGACGCGCTGCGGGCGGCCGATGCCGCCCCTTCCCCGAGCGTGCTCCACCCCGAGGTCCGGGTGTTTCATAGCGTGTCCTGAGGCGAGAATGACGGAAGTCACCTATCTCGAGGCCATCCGCCAGGCCATGTGGGAGGAGATGGAGCGCGACCCGTGCGTCATCCTGCTCGGGGAGGACGTGGGTCTCTACGGCGGGGCCTTCAAGGTCACGGCCGGCTTTCTCGAGAGGTTCGGCAAGGACCGGATCATCGACACCCCGATCAGCGAAGAGGGTTACACCGGGGTCGCCATCGGGGCCGCGTTCAACGGGCTTCGTCCGATCGTGGAGTTTCAGTTCATCGATTTCATCGCGAACGCGTTCAACATGATCACGAACTTCGCCGCCAAGAGCCGCTATCGGTGGGGGGCGGGAGTGCCGATCGTGATGCGGGGTCCTTCGGGCGGCGGAGTCCGGGCGGGCCCGTTCCACTCGCAGAACCCGGAGATGCACTACGTGCACACTCCGGGGATCAAGGTGGTGGCGCCGGCGACCGTGGCCGACGCCCGCGGCCTGATGAAGGCCGCGATCCGGGACGAGGATCCGGTTCTCTATCTGGAGCACAAGAAGCTCTATCGTCACGTCAAGGCGTCTTCGGCCGAGCTCGGATCGCAGGAGGACGTCGTTCCCATCGGGAAGGCCATCGTGCGTCGGCGCGGTGAAGGCATCGTGGTCGTCACCTATTCCGCCATGCTCTACGTCGCGCTCGAAGCCGCGGAGATCCTGGCGAAGGAGGGGATCGAGCTCGAGGTCATCGATCTGAGGAGCCTCGTCCCTCTGGACAAGGAATGCATTCTCGAATCGGTTCGCCGCGTCAACAAACTGATGGTCCTGCACGAGGACACGCGCACCGGGGGGATGGCGGGCGAGATCGCCGCCATCGTCGCCGAGGAGGCGTTCGACGACCTCGATGGACCGATCGTGAGGGTGACGGCGCCGGATACCCCGGTTCCGTACGCGGCTGCTCTCGAGGATGCGTTCATTCCTCGAGCCGAGGACGTCGTGCGCGCGGCGCGGCGTCTTGCCGCCTACTAGTGACTCAATGGGAAGGAGAAGAAGCGCTACATGACCGACGTCATCATGCCGCAGATGGGCGAGAGCATCGCCGAGGGGACCGTCACCAAATGGCACAAGAAGGCCGGTGACCGGGTCGAAAGAGACGAGCCACTCTTCGAGATCTCGACCGACAAGGTTGACACCGAGATCCCGTCACCGGCCTCGGGGATCTTGAGTGAGATTCGGGTGGGTGAAGGCCAAACGGTCCCCATCAACACCGTCGTTGCAGTCATTGGTGAGAAAGTCGCCGAAGCCCGCGCGGACGCCGCGCGTCCGGCTCCGCCATCGAGGCCTCCCGCGCCTTCCCCGCCGCCGGCTCCTCCTGCGGCGGCGTCCGAGCGAGGCCCCCGGAGCTCGCCCCTCGTGCGAAAGATGGCTCGCGAGCACAAGATCGATCTCCTGAAGCTTTCGGGCAGCGGAGGGGGAGGACGCATCACGAAAGAGGATGTGGTGAAGCTTCTCGAATCGCGGCAGGCTCCGGCGTCCGCGCCCCCTCCCCAGATGCCAAGCGCGGCTGCAGTCGCGGCAGCCGCACGGGCGCCCGCGGTGGTGACGACACCTCCGGGGAGGGTCGAGATCGCACCGATGAGCGGCATCCGAAAGTCCATCGCCGAGCGCATGGTCTCGTCCCGGAAGACGTCGGCTCACGCGACGACGGTGTTCGAGGCCGACGTGAGCCGCATCGTGCAAGCGCGGGAGTCGCTGAAGAGAACGTTCGAAAAAGAGGAGGGAGTGAAGCTCACGTACACGCCGTTTTTCATCCGGGCGGTCACTTCGGCGCTGAAATCCTTTCCCGCGCTGAACGCTTCGATCGAGGGCGACAGAATTCTCTATCGGAAGGACTACAACATCGGCGTGGCGGTGGCTCTCGAAGGCGGCCTCATCGTTCCCGTGGTTCACCACGCCGACGAGAAGAGCTTCCTCGGTCTCGCGCGCGCGGTGAGCGATCTCGCGGAGCGCGCGAGAGGCAAGAGGCTCAAGCCCGACGAGGTCCAGGGCGGGACCTTCACTCTGACCAACCCCGGCCCCTACGGGTCTCTGTTCGGAACCCCGATCATCAACCAGCCTCAAGTGGCGATTCTGGGCGTGGGCGGAATTCACAAGCGGCCGGTCGTGGTCAATGACGCGATCGCGGTTCGCTCGATGGTGTACCTGGCCCTGTCCTTCGATCATCGCCTGGTCGATGGCGCCCTCGCCGACCAGTTCATGGCCGACGTGAAGACGCGGCTCGAGGGCTGGGACGAAAAGATTCTGTAGAGCGAGATACAATTCCACGATGAGCACCGCGACTCGAATCTCGCGACCCGAATGGCTCAAGGTGCGCCTTCCGAGCGGAGACAACTACTTCCGGCTGAAGGGAATTCTCCGCGGGCTCTCGCTGAATACGGTTTGCGAAGAGGCCCGATGCCCGAACGTTGCGGAGTGCTGGGGGCAGGGAACGGCGACGTTCATGATCCTCGGGGACGTCTGCACGCGTGCCTGCGGCTTCTGCGCGGTGAAGACGGGGCTCCCCCAGTACCTCGATCGTGAGGAGCCGGCGCGGGTGGCGGAGGCAGTCTCGGTCATGGGGCTTTCGCATGCGGTGGTAACATCGGTGAATCGCGACGAGCTCGGAGACGGAGGAGCCTCGATATTCGCCGCGACCATCGAGGCGATCCGCAGCCGGTGCCCGGAGACGACCATCGAGGTCCTGATTCCGGACTTCAAGGGTTCCCGCGAGTCTCTCGAGACCGTTTTGGCGGCCGGACCCGATATCCTCAATCACAATGTGGAGACGGTGCCGCGTCTCTACAAACGGGTGCGACCTGGCGCGAACTTCGCTCAGTCCGTAGAGCTCCTGAGGCGGGTGAAGGAGATCGCGCCGGGGACGGTTAGCAAGACCGGGATGATGCTCGGGCTTGGCGAGAGCGCTCCCGAGGTGGAGTCGGCAATGCGGGAGCTGGCCTCGGACGCCGCGGTCGACGTCTTGACCCTCGGGCAGTATCTCCAGCCGACGCCGGCGCACCTGCCGGTGGTGCGGTTCGTCCATCCTGACGAGTTCCGCGATCTCGCTCGGCGCGGGATGGCAATGGGGTATCGCCACGTGGAAGCCGGCCCCCTGGTCCGAAGCTCGTATCACGCCGCGAACCAGGTACCCGTCGTAAGCGGCCACCCTCCGAGGCGCTGAAGTGCTCGTCGACTGTTCTCAGGTCGCATCCGAATGGGTGAAACGGTGCCCGCCCGTCGAGCCCGGCCCCAAATGTCCCACGTTCAAGAAAAGGCATAGAAAAGTAGCATCCAAATGTTCGCGGCGATCGCGTGACGAGGGGCCTCGACTTTGACTCAGTCGTCGGACGCGGCGGAACGCTTTCGCCCCACGGCGACTAGTGACAAACCAAAGGGGAGGGTTCCGGAACGGATCCACTTCGCTTCTAGCATCAAGATCCGAAGGAGCACCTGGTTGAGCCAGGCTGCAACCGGCTCGACTTCAGAGCCTTGGTGCGCTGGACGAAACAAACGGTCGACTCCTCGTCGAAGAATCGCCAGCGGAAGAAGAAAACAGTTCAGATAGGAAACGAATTCGGGGACGAAACCGGCTTGCTTCAGCTTCTCCTGGAGCTCTTTTCTCTCGTACCGATGTCGGGTATGAACCGCAACGTCGTGGCGGCCACGGAGCAGGTTCAATGCGGGGACCCTCAGCAGGATGAGGCCATGGGGGCGCAGAACTCTGCCCATTTCGTGCAGTGCATCAACGTCGCTCGAGATGCGATGGTGATAAATCACATCAAAGGAAGTCACCAGGTCAAAGCTCTCTGATGTGAACGGCAATCGGCACAGGTCGGCTTGAACGAGCGGCGCGGCAGCTCTCCTGCTCGCGAACCGAAGGGCCTGCGGCGAAGCATCTGCGCCGACGGGTTGCCCGTAGAGACGAAGAGTCTCCAGCATGCCCCCGGTGCCACAGCCGGCGTCGAGTATCGAGTGGTCGGATTTCCTCGGGGGCAGATATCTATCGAGAAGGACGCTGGAAACGCGGCGCATGCCCAGAAACCACCAGAGCTCGTCCTCCAGATCGAACAGCCTTCGGTACTCGTCGCGCTCCATTGAGAGCAAATCTACACCATCGATGGACCTCCTCGATGGGGAAGCGGCAGGACCGAGGGCGCCCGTCTTACCTTCGATAGTGAGCAAGCCAAGCTCGTTGCCGAAATAGTCCTCGTTCTTCCTCTGCTCACGGTCCGGCGCGAACGAAAGGCAACCTTGGGGGAAAACAACCGGGCGGAAACTCGACCATGCGGTCGCCGGACATCAGGCGAGCTGCGGCTTCGCGGTAGGCAACGACAAACTCCCGATAAGCTCTACGGAGCTCGACGATGCTTTGTCGGAGCGTTGCCAGGAATTTCTTCGCCGGAGACCTCTTCATGGCTCTGGGCACGCGGTGGGGCTTCTGCCTCATGACCCATTTCCGCCCTGCGGGCTTCGTGCCATTGGCTCTGTGCATTTGAAGTGTTTCGTGCTCGATCTGCTCGACGACGGACTGGATAGTTCGCTGGAACTCTGCGGGATCCAGTTGGGCCAGAGTCGGGAGTACCGATAGATGGACCTCTTCCGCTTCGGCAAACACTTGCCGCAGACCCGCCTTTCGCCCGCGGTACTGCCGAGTACGGTCAAACCACTTGCCGCGAAGAATCATTGACCTGTCGAGCAGCGCGGACGTAGCGCTGACCCCGGGCCAGTCCAGCGGGCTAGATACGAGCCCTTCCTTGCAACCGTTCGACATGATGTAGCGAAGTCGATCGAGCTGACTTTGGTCATCGTTACTCACCACGGCGCTGTGATATCGACGGCCCCAGAATTTCCCGCTCCAGTCCGAAACTCGTCCGGCCTCCCGGGCCAGGTTTCCGCCGAAGTACTCCATGAACCCCGCGAGCTGCTGCGCGTCCGCGGCCCAAACGAGCATGTGATAGTGGTCGGAGAGGAATTGAAACGCGAAGATCCGAAGGGGGAATAGTCGCTGGGCCCGTCCCATCACACCGAGGATGATCTCGTTCAGCTCCGGGGACGGTCGAAGAAGAAAGCGACCCTGGATGGTCCTGTTCGACACTTCCACGAGAGCCCCGCCCTGCGGCACGTACCTTGGTTCACCTGCCATCATTTCATTAGACGAAATCCGCGGCGACTTCCTCCCTGCGAGCTCATGAGCCCACATTCGGGTGGTACGTTTCCTCGGGGGCCTCAGTACAACACGCGAAACTTGATGGTTTGAGGAACCCTAGCGAGCTCCTCAACCACATTTGGCTGGTACGTCCTGCTCACGTCGGTGATTACGTAACCAATCCGTTCGCTGGTTTTGAGATATTGGCCGAGAATGTTGATTCCGTGTTCCGCCATGACGGCGTTGATCGCCGCCAGGACTCCGGGCTCGTTGGCGTGAATGTGTATGAAACGATGGGCTCGCCGGAGATCCGGAAGCTGGACACCCGGGAAGTTCACGCTTCCAAAGGAGTTTCCGGTATTTATGAACGAGACCAAAGCACCCGATACGGAGTCCGCGATGTTTCGCTGCGCTTCCCGGGTGCTCCCCCCAATATGAGGTGTGAGAATCACGTTGGGGAGCCCAGCCAAAGGCGAGGCGAACGGTAGCCCGTTGCCACCTGGCTCCTCCGGGAAAACGTCGACCGCGGCGCCGCCGAGTTTCCCGCTTCGCACCGCCTTCGCCAATGCCTCGATGTCGACGACGAAGCCCCGCGACAAGTTCAGGAAAAGAGATCCGTCCTTCATCGAGCGAAACTCTGGTTCTCCAAACAGGTGGTGATTGCGCGGGTTGCCGTCCACGTGCACCGAGACGACGTCTGCTCGCTTCAAGAGCTCCCTGAGAGACGAGCATTTGGTGGCGTTCCCCAGAGGAAGTTTCTCCACGATGTCGAAATAGCGCACGTCCATGCCGAGCGCCTCGGCAAGGACCGACAATTGGGTGCCGATATTCCCATATCCCACGATTCCGAGTGTCTTGCCCCGAACCTCGAACGCTCCGTTCGCGGACTTGTTCCAGATTCCGCGATGGAGGTCGGTTGCTTTGTCGAGCACCCGTCGCGCCAGCGCGAGAATTTCGCCAATGGCGAGCTCAACCACGCTGCGGGTGTTGGCGTAGGGGGCGTTAAAAACGATCACCCCGTGGTCCGAACAGGCGTCCAAATCCACCTGATTGGTGCCAATGCAGAACGCACCGATCGCCTTGAGCTCGGACGCCCCCTCGAGAAGTCGCCGGGTGATCCGTGTTCTCGATCGGATGCCAAGGAGAGTGATCCCTGAGAGCTCATGGATGAGCGCCTCTTCCTCCAAGCTCGCGGCGAGCGCTCGTACGGTGTATCCCTCCTTCTCTAAGTATGCGACTGCGGCTGGGTGGATTCCCTCGAGGAGCAGAACATGCATCCTGGAGCGAGGGTAGGAACCGGGCATGGGAAGAGCAAGGTGGTACAGAAGCTCGTCCAAGCTCGGCAAGACTTGGTCGGCCCGTTCGACCACGGATTCGCGGCGCACGTTTTCGGTGAAGGCGTAGAAGCGGGTCGCGAGACCCGCCTCTTTGATTTGCACGTCGCTGAAGCCATCCCCGATGACGAGGCACTCCCCAACCAGTTGCAGGCTGCGCAGCACACGCGCCTTACCATCCTGATGCACCAGCGGGTTTCTTGAATCGCATCCAACGACATAGCCCCGGTCGTCGAAGAGAAGGGAGTTGGCGAAAAGATGGTGGGAACTGAGGCCGAGCGTCTCCAGCACCGGCCCGATGAACTCCTGAAACCCGTTCGAGAGCACGTAGATTTGATTTCGGTAGTTCTTGAAGAAGAGTCGATTCCTTTTGACCGACGGTGTGAGCGAGCGCCTGAGCACGCGAATGAGGCTATCGACGTGCTTGCGATGGGCGCTCGCAAGCTCGAGGCGAAGGGCGATTCCTTCCGCCATGGACATCTTGCCGGTAGCCGTGAGCTCGGTGATGCGCTCCACTTCGCGCAATCTCTCGGTTCGTTCGGGGTGGTGCCTGAGGGAGATGCGCGCGAGCTCAGGAAGGGATTCAACCTGTACCAGTGTGCTGTCGAAATCGAAGACGAAGTTTCGGGCCGGCTGCCTCACAGGTAGATTTCCAGGAACTCCAGGATTTTTTCTACATAGGCCCAAGCCGCTTCGGGATGGAGATCGTGCCGATAGGTCGCGCGGGCTTCCTCACCTTTGAAGATGTACTCTTGAAGACGGTAGTCGGGTCGCTGTCGTAATGCGTCGAAGAATGGTCTCTTCGTCGAGTAGGGAACGAGAGGATAGATCTCGCCGTGAAACGACAAGAGGGGAGTTTGGACTCGGCTCACGCTACCTACGGGCGAGAGCTCACGATACAAAGCGAGGTTCCCTCGAAGAGGTCCGATCTCGCGCTCCAGGTATGCCTTGCCCTCTTCCGTGGTCTCGCGATAGAGACCTTCCAGATCCGGCATTCCCAGCGCTTCGATGGCGCAAGCGAACAAATCCGGATATCGAGTGACCGCCGCGAGCGTGAGAAAGCCGCCGTAGCTCACTCCCCAGATTGCCGCCCGGTCGTCTCGGATCTCCGGGCGCCCCATAACGCGTCTTGTTCCTGCGGCGAGATCTTCGAGATCGCCCCGCCCCCAATCGCCGTCGTTCAGCGTCTCGAACTCCCGGCCGAAGCCGCTCGAGCCCCGGACGTTAGGCGCGAAAACCGCATACCCGCGCTGAACGAGCAGCTGAACAAACGGGTGCCAACTGTTCTGCCACTGCGATGTGGGGCCGCCGTGCGGTGTTACAAGAACTGGAACCGGCTTGTCGGCAGTGGCGATTGCAGGGACGTAGAGATATCCGGTGATCTCGCGTGAATCAAAGCTAGGGAAGCGCAAGAGCTCGGGTCGAGCCATCTTCCGGACGTCGAGGTCCGCAGGGAGGGTGTCACTCGCTCTTTCCCTGCCGCCTTCAAGAGGGTAGACCCAGACGTCTCGCGAATAGTTCCAAGCCTCGAACAGGCTCAGCACGGCTTTTCCGTCCGGCCTCCAGAGGGGATGGGTATGGGTTCCGCTTCTGAGGGAGAGCGTTCGTTGGCGCCCGGTCTCGAAATCGTGGACCCACAGTCTGGTATCGCCCTCCTGGTTCTCCAGATAGGCGAGGAATCGGCCATCGGGACTGAACTCTGGTTCGGTCAGTTCATACCGTGATGTCGAAAGCCGCTCGGGAGCACCGCTCTGTAGTGACAACAGATAGACCGTCTTTAGTCCAGGCTCGTCGGAAACGAAGGCGATTCTCTTCCCGTCGGGCGACCAGCGTGCTTCAGAACTGTCGCCTTGCCAATTCTCGGGTAAGGGCTCGGATATCTCTCCGCTCCGGACGGCTACGATTCCGATTCGCCGGTTCCGGTGCCGCCCTCCTCCCAGGCTGACGGCAATCCGTTCCCCGTCGGGAGACCAGCGCGCGTCCTCTTCGTCGAGGGGGACACGAGTGAGCTCCTTCGGTTCGGTTTTGCCGTCGGCGGGGGTTATCCATAAGTCCCAACCTGTATCCCCATCGGCCCGGGACAGGTAGGCGATGCTGGAGCCGCTCGGCGACCACCGAGGTTGCTTCGCTTCGTTTTCTTGGCGAACCAGCAGCCGCGCGTTCGCCCCTTTCTCGTCGGCGACGTAGAGCCGAAAGCTGCGGTGACGATTCGAAACGAAGGCAAGGGTGTGTCCGTCAGGCGACCAGGCTGGATCGCGATCGGCCGTTCCTTTCGTCGTCGGAATGGAGGCCCCCGAAGTCCCGTCTCCCGGCAAAAGCCAAATCGCTTCGGTTCCGAGAACGGATATGTGCAACGCGAGCCGCTTTCCATCGGGAGCCAGGGCGAAGCTGGAGATGACGGGCGTTCGCAGAATGTGCGGAATGGTGAGCGGCTCGCTTGGCTCGATTGGCTGGAGACGCTCGGCACCGGCATTCGATACAGCGGCAATCACCGCGAGGAGGGCCAGCATCGTCATCGGCTCGCCGAGGTATCTTACCCTAAGCTCTCTCGCTCCCCGAGCCTACGCGCGGCCTCATTGACGACCTCAGCTGTTGATAGACGGCTAGTATCGATCGCGATGTCGGCCTCGCGATAAAGCGGTTCACGCTCTCTCAGAAGGGATCTCAGATCGGAGAGCGGGTCCGCCCGTCCGGCCATGGGCCGTCCGTCCCCTTGGGCGGAGACGCGCTTCAGATGAAGCTCAGGCTGAGCGCGGAGCCAGATGGTAGTCGTGCTTTTCTTCAGAAGGTCAAAGGTCGTCCGGTCCGTTACGAGGCTGCCCCCGGTAGCCAATACGGTCGGAGTGCCACCGAGGATGAGTCGGGTGAGAACCTCGCGTTCGAGGCGCCGGTAGTAGCTCTCGCCGTGGATGGCAAAAATCTCCGCCAAACCCAGGCCGACCTCATCCTCAATGAGCCCGTCGAGCTCGGCGAACGGACGCTCGAGCCGTCGCGCGAGATCACTTCCAACGGTACTCTTTCCGGCCCCGCGGAGTCCAATGAGCGCGACAATCGGGTGCCACCTGTCCGGCGGGAGCGCCTCATGGAGAGGTAGGCCAAGGGCTCGTGTCAGCTCGAGCAGTCGGAGTATCGAAAGATTGCCTCGCCCGCCCTCGATTTCAGAGATGTACCTTGTGGATAGACCCGCAAGTTCGCCGAGTTCTTTCTGGCTCAAGCCGCGCCGCTTGCGGTGCTCTCGGAGCTGGCACCCGAGTCGGCGAAGGAATTGTTCCGGGTTCATCAAGAGGAAATATAATGCTGGTAGCATACAGTTATCAAGTAGTATAATGCCAGTTTCCTTGAATGATTTGATGAGGAGTTTGCCCCATGGAACCGATCTCTTTCGCGTCTCACCCGAGTCGATACCGCCACTGGAACCTAACGGTGGATGGCGAGGTCGCGACGCTCGCCCTGAGCGTTCGAGAGGATGGAGGCCTGCGGCCGGGCTATCAGCTCAAACTCAATAGCTACGACCTTGGAGTCGACATCGAGCTCGCGGACGCGGTCGATCGCCTTCGGTTCGAGCACCCGGGGGTCAAAGGAGTTGTTCTGACCAGCGCTCGGGACCGCGTGTTCTCGGCCGGGGCAAACATTTATATGCTCGCCGGCTCAGGGCACCCGTTCAAGGTCAATTTCTGCAAGTTCACGAATGAGACCCGGTTGAGCCTCGAGGAGGCTAGTCGTGAGAGCGGCCAAAAGTATCTGGCGGCACTCAACGGAATCGCCTCCGGAGGCGGATACGAGCTGGCCCTTGCTGCCGATGAGATCCTGCTGGTTGATGACGGCAATGCCGCGGTCGCCCTTCCGGAAGCTCCCCTCCTCGCAGTGCTGCCTGGAACCGGGGGGCTCACCCGCCTCGTTGACAAGAGGATGGTACGTCGCGACCGGGCAGACGTATTCTCGACGCTGGTCGAGGGAATCAAGGGGAAGCGCGCAGTGGATTGGAACTTGGTCGACGCCATCGCGCCGCGGAGCAAGTTCTCCGAGGTCGTGAGCGAACGGATCGAAGCCCTCGCAGCCAAATCGAATCGACGCGGTGAGGGAAGCGGTATCGTGCTTGAACATTTGGATGCCACCTATTCCGAGACCGCCCTCGACTACATCCACGTTCGCGTAACCATCGACCCCGGGAAACGCCAGGCCGAGATCCTGGTCCGTGGACCGGAGGGGCCGCAGCCGCAGACCCCGGAGGCCATCCGGAGTGCCGGGTCCTCCTATTGGCCGCTCGCCATGGCCCGGGAGCTCGATGATGCCATCCTTCACCTCCGGTTCAATCATCCGACCGCAGGCCTCCTGGCGTTTCGCACCCAGGGAAGCCCCGACGCCGTGCTCGAGGTCGATCGCGTCCTGCATCAGAATTCGAGCCACTGGCTGGTCCGCGAAATCCTCTTGAAGCTCCGGCGCACGTTCAAACGCGTCGACCAGACGGCGCGGAGCCTCTTCGCCTTCATCGAGCCCGGATCCTGTTTCGCAGGAACGCTCCTCGAGCTCGCTCTCGCCGCCGACCGGAGCTACATGCTTTCCGACGAGGCCAGGCCGGCGCGGATCGGGCTCGGCCCGCTGAACCACCGGTGGTTCCTGATGGGGAGCGGACTCTCGCGGCTCGAGACCCGCTTTCTCGGCGACCCGAGCGCGCTCGAACAGGTTGGTGCACGCCAAGGACTCATCGGCCCCGAGGAAGCCCTCGAGCTCGGGCTCGTCACCTTCGCTCCCGACGAGCTCGACTGGGACGACGAGATCCGCATCGCCTGTGAGGAGCGATGTGGCTTCTCTCCTGATGCGATGACCGGGATGGAAGCCTCGCTTCGTTTCGCCGGGCCCGAAACCATGGAGACCAAGATCTTCGGCCGGCTCACCGCCTGGCAGAACTGGATTTTTCAGCGCCCGAATGCCGTCGGCGAGACAGGAGCTCTGACGCTGTACGGCAAGCAGACCCTGCCGGAATTCGATTGGAGGAGGACCTGAACATGGAGCTCGACGCCAAGATTCCCAACAACGTCAACCTCTCGTCCGACCCGAAGCTGCAGCGCGCCCTCGAGAAATGGCAGCCCCGCTTCCTCGACTGGTGGATGGACATGGGCCCCGAGGGGTTCCAGAACGACGACGTCTATCTCCGCACCGCGATCTCCGTCGACCCCTCGGGATGGGCGCACTACGACTACGTGAAAATGCCTGACTACCGCTGGGGTATCTTTCTCACCCCCCCGCAGCCCGGGCGAGTCATCGGTTTCGGGGACAACGAGGGCGAGCCCGTCTGGAACGAGGTCCCCGGCGAGTTCCGGACCCAACTCCGCCGCCTCATCGTTACCCAGGGGGACACCGAGCCCGCGAGCGTCGAGCAGCAGCGACGCCTCGGGAAAACCGCGCCCTCGCTGTTCGACCTGAGAAACCTTTTCCAGGTGAACGTCGAGGAAGGGCGGCACCTCTGGGCGATGGTTTACCTTCTGCATTCGTACTTCGGCCGCGACGGGAGGGAGGAGGCGGAAGAGCTTCTGGACCGCCGAAGCGGAGACCGGGACAAGCCCCGCATTCTCGGAGCTTTCAACGAGCCCTGCGATGACTGGCTGAACTTCTACATGTTCACGATGTTCACCGATCGCGACGGAAAGTATCAGCTCCTCGCGCTCGCGGAGAGCGGCCTCGACCCGCTCGCACGGACCACGAAGTTCATGCTCACGGAAGAGGCGTTTCACATGTCGGTGGGAGAGACGGGCGTCGGGCGAATCGTCGAGCGCACGGCTCAGCTCATGCGAGAGACGAAAGACGACGATGTCCGTAAACATGGCGCGTTCGATCTCCCCACCATCCAGAAGTACCTCAACTTCTGGGTGAGCGTATCGTCCGATCTCTTCGGGGGGGAGATTTCGACGAACGCAGCGCAATACTTCGCCGCCGGTCTCAAAGGTCGTAACCGCGAGGAGAGCTACGACGAGCACAAGCTTCTGGACGCGTTCTACCCCATGGAGGTCCCGAAAGAGGGAAGGCTCGTGACCGAAGAGATTCCTCTCCGCAACGCCATGAACGAGGTCCTGAGAGATGACTACATCGAGGATTGTCAGCGCGGCGTCGATCGATGGAACAAGGCCCTCGAAGACGCGGGGCTTTCGGATCGCCTCAAGCTTCCGCACCGCCGGTTCCACCGGCAGATTGGAGTCTACTCGGGGCTCCACTTCAGCCCCGAGGGCGCACCCATTTCCGAGGCGGAGTGGAATCGAAAGCGCGGCGAATGGCTTCCGACCGGCGAAGACCAGGCATTCGTGAAAAGCCAGATGCACCCCGTGAACGAGCCCGGCAAGATGGCGAGCTGGATCGGCCCGCCGCGGCAGGGCGTCAAGGGGAAGCCCTTGGATTTCGAGTACGTGAGGAAGGCCTGAGTCATGCCACTCGTCAACTATTCGAAGGATCGGGGAGTCGCGGTTTTCGAGCTTCACGCGCAACCGGCCAATACCTATAGCTACGAGATGATGAAGGAGCTCGATGCCGCCATACTCGACGCGCGCATGGACGAGCACGTCCATGTGCTCGTGCTGACGGGAGCGGGAGAGAAGTTCTTCTGTTCGGGCGCCGACATCAACATGCTGAACGGCGCAACCCCCGAGTTCAAATATGCTTTTTGCCTTCACGCGAACGAGACGCTCAATCGACTGGAGCAAACCCCGAAGCTCGTCATCGCCGCGCTGAACGGTCATACCGTGGGCGGGGGCCTCGAGGTTGCCCTCGCCGCCGACTTGCGCGTGGCCAAGAAAGACGGCGGGAAGATCGGGCTTCCCGAGGTCAAGCTGGGCGTTCTGCCGGGTACCGGAGGGACGCAGCGCCTCGCGAGGCTTCTCGGCCGCTCGCGGGCGATCGAGCTCATGGTCACGGGCAAGCTCATGAGCTTCGACGAGGCCCAGGCTCTCGGTCTCGTGAACGCCGTCCTCGAGGGCGAGCGGTTCCGGGAAAATGCCCTGGATTATGCGGCGGCGTTCGTTCCTCCCCAAGCGGCGTCCATGGCCGTGGGGCGGATTAAACGTGCCGTCACCTCGGGACTCGAAGCTGGGTTTTCCGAAGGCCTCGCGCTCGAGCGAGAATTGCAGCAGCAGCTCTTTCTCTCGAACGACGCGCGGGAGGGCATATCCGCGCACATCGAGAAGCGCGAGCCGAGATTCCAGGGAAACTAGTCCAATGACCAAGAACATCGTGATCGCCGGAGGCGTGAGAACACCCATTGGAAAGTTCGGGGGTGCGCTGAAGTCTCTTTCCGCCGCCGACCTCGGGGTCGCTGCCGCCAGGGGGGCGCTCGAGAAAAGCGGCGTCCCGCCGGAGGCGGTGGGAGAGGTCATCTTCGGCAACGCCCGCCAGGCGGGTGTCCGCCCCAACGTCGCCCGACAGATCTGCTATCGCGCCGGCCTCGGAGAGTCGGTGCCCGCGTACACCATCAATAAGGCCTGCGGCTCGAGCCTGAAAGCGATCATCAACGCCTACGGCGCCGTCGCTTTGGGAGACGCGGAGGCGGTTCTTGCGGGCGGCACGGAGAGCATGAGCAACACTCCGTACCTTCTCTTGGACGCTCGCTGGGGTCAGAAACTAGGGAGCTCCGCGGTGGTAGACGGAATGTACCGCGACGGGTTCCTCTGTCCGCTTTGCGGACAGTTGATGGGGGAGACGGCGGAGACTCTCGCCGACCGCCACCGCATCAGCCGTGAAGAATCCGACCTCTACGCACTTGAAAGCCAGCATCGATGCGAGCGAGCGCGGAAAGAGGGGCGGTTCCTCGCGGAAGTCGTCCCCGTGGAAGTGAAAGGGCGCAAGGGCGAACTCGATCGGATCTCGACGGACGAGCATCCTCGCGAAGGTGCGACGCTCGACAGCCTTCAGAAGCTCGCGCCCGTCTTCCGGAAAGATGGAACCGTGCACGCTGGCAACTCATCGGGCATCACCGACGGCGCTGCCGCCGTCGTGGTCCTGAGCGAGGAGAAGGCGCTCGGCCTCGGCGTCGAGCCGATGGCGCGGATTGTCGGCTACGCATCCGCGGGAGTGGACCCTGAGGTGATGGGTATCGGACCAGTTCCCGCCGTGCGCAAGCTTCTGGCGAAGACCGGGCTCCGTCTCGAGGATATCGACCTCATCGAGCTCAACGAAGCTTTCGCCGCCCAGGTGATCGCCTGCCACCGGGAGCTCGGTTTCGATCCCGAGCGATTGAACGTGAACGGCGGAGCCATCGCTCTCGGGCATCCGATTGGGGCCACGGGAGCCCGAATCGTGGTCACCCTGGCTCACGAAATGCTCCGGCGAAAGGCAAAGCGCGGGATCGCGACCCTCTGTATCAGTGGGGGAATGGGCCTGGCCCTCCTCCTCGAATCTCTTTAGGCCCCTGCCGCCACATGCCCTGGGAGCACATCGATCTCGACGTAACCGACGCCATTGCCACGGTTGCGCTGAATCGACCGGACACCCTCGACGCCTTCGCAGGCCACCATGCGCGAGGATTTGCTGGCGGCGATCCAGGTGGCATCTAATTGTTCACGCGTCCTCATACTCGCGGGAGCCGGGAAGGCTTTCTGCAGTTGGCGGGATGTGCGAGCCATGGAGAACCTGCGAGAAGATCTCCCGACATTCACCCGCGAGAAGGCGCAGAAGCTCCGCGACGGGGCGCCGGTTTCCGTTGGGCGAAAGAGGCCATCGCGCTGGCTGAGGTCGGGTCGCTCGAGGAAGTCCTTAATTTCGAGGAGAGGACCAGCGTGCCTGCTTCGCGACCGAGGACCGACGGGAAGGAATCCGGGAGTTTCTGGAGAAGCGGCGCCCGATGTTCAAGGGGAAGTGACATGATTGATTTCCGCCTGAGCGACGATCAGAAACAGTTTCGGGACCTCGCCCGCGAGTTTGCCCGAAATGAGATTGTGCCGAGAGCCCGCCACCACGACGAGACCGGCGAGTACCCCATGGACATCTGTCGAAAGGCGTGGGAGCTCGGGCTCATGAATACCCACATCCCGGCGGAATACGGGGGGCTCGGGCTCGGGGTCCTGGAGGGGTGCCTCATTGCCGAGGAGATTGCCTGGGGGTGCACCGGGATCGGCACCGCCATGGAGGCGAACACCCTGGCGCAATGCCCGGTGATTGTCGCCGGCACGGAGGAACAAAAGAGAAAGTGGCTGAGCCCGCTCACCGAGGAGTTCCGCCTCACGGCCTACTGTGTCACCGAGCCGGGCGCCGGGAGCGACGTTCAGGGCATCCAAACCATGGCGACCCGTCACGGCAACGACTACGTTCTCAACGGAAGCAAGATGTGGATCACGAACGGGGGCGTCGCCGACTGGTACTTCGTCCTCGCCTACACCGACCCGGCCCAGAAGTACCGGGGCATGAGCGCCTTCATCGTCCCGCGGGAGACGGAGGGCGTCGTCGTCGGAAAGAAAGAGAACAACATGGGGCAGCGCGCGTCCGACACCCGGGCGGTGACGTTCCAGAACATTCGGCTGCCACTTGAGAACCGGCTCGGGGAAGAGGGCGACGGATTTCGCGCGGCGATGACCGCTTTCGACCACTCGAGGCCCGTCGTCGCTTCGGCGGCCGTCGGGCTCGCCCAGTCGGCCTGCGATCATGCCGTCGCTTACGCCAAGGAACGGAAGACGTTCGGCGTCCCTATCTACAAGCACCAGGCCATCGGGTTCCTCATCGCCGACATGGCCTGCGCCATCCAGGCGGCCCGGCTCCTCGTCTGGCAATCGGCCTGGACCATCGACCAGGGTAAGCGCAACACCCGCGAAGCCGCCTTCGCGAAGCTCTTTGCCGCGGACACCGCCGTAAGGGTCGCCACCGACGCCGTCCAGGTCTTTGGCGGGAACGGATTCAGTAGAGAGTACCCGGTCGAAAAGCTCTACCGGGACGCGAAGATCTACCAGATCTACGAGGGGACGAGCCAGATCCAGCGGCTCATCATCGCCAAGGAGATTTTCGAGCGCTAAGCTCGGAAGCCTTCTCAGCGCATCTCAGCGCATAAGGGCGGAGCGATCGACGCCGTCGACACCGTCCGGCGCCTCCACACCGAGGAGCGAGGCGATCGTCACCGCGAGGTCTACGGTCGCGATTCGCTTCTCGACGCTCTGGGGCAGAACTCCGGGCCACAAGATGATTCCCGGCACATGGGTATCGTACTCGTAGGGAGAGCCGTGAGTCGTGCCGTCGTGATCCTCGATGAGCCCCTCCGCGAACTGCACGAACAGGTCGGGGCTGCGTCCGGGGTAGAAGCTCCGCGCGAACTGCAGGAGCGTCGGATCGACGACTCCTTTCGCGTTCTCGATCGCGCTCCGCGTGAAGACGTGCGCGACCCCGGGGCACGCCAAAAGCTCCTCCGCCACGATGGCCTCTGCGGCTTCCCGTTTCAGGTTCTCCTTCGCGAGGGTCTTGTCGTCGAAGTAGAGCGGCGCGAGGAACCAGCGCGGCTTTCCTGCGCGCGCGATGCAAGCCAGGTCCGTGCTCGAAAGCCGTCTGCCGGGACGACCATGCCGAGCCTCGTACTCCGGTAGTGGCGCGACCCCGTGATCGGCCGACAGCGCCACCGCAATCCGCTCGAGCCCAATCGTTCGAGCGAGGAAGCGGAAGAACGCCCCAAGCTCGCGATCGAGCCGCAGGACGGCATCGAGGAGCTCGCGGCTGTTGGGGCCGTAATCGTGACCGACGGAGTCGACACTGGAGAACCCGAGCGCGAGAAAATCGGTCGTATCATCCGCCCCGAGTTTTTCCTCGCGCACGAGGCTTTCCGCGAACGCCAGGAGATAGGACTCGAGAAACGGAGTTTCGAAGAGCGCGTGGTAGAAGCCGGAATCCTCCGAGAGCGTGCCTTGACCCAAGACTTTCGGAATCCCCGAATCCTTCACGCCAGCGCTCGACGCTTCGATTTTCATCGAGGAGAGGAGTGCCTCCGGCACCGCAAGCGCCTTCCACGTCCGTCCGAAGTAACCGTCGGCGAGCCGCCGCGCATGGAATTCCCTGACCCAGACCGGGAACTCGTCCATGTAGTATCGGCTCGTCACCCACTGGCCGCTCTCACCGTCGAACCAGTAGGCACCGTCCGCGTTCTTGCCCCCCATCAGTACCGACGCTCGATCTTTTCCGGCCGCAGAGTAGACTTTTGAAGCCCGGGAGCGCCGCTTCATCCAGTCACCGAGGGCGGTCCCGCGAAGTCTTCGCGGCGAGCGGCCGAGAAACTCCGGCCGCCTCCCTCCTCCCTCCCCGACCGCCAGAACCGGCGATTCCCGATCCTCGATGCAATAGACTTCCCGCTTCTCGCCGCGCTCGTACCAGTCGTTGCCGACGATGCCCGAATGCGAGGGGAAGCGGCCCGTCGAAAGTGAAGCGTGGCCCGGCGCCGTGACGGTAGTCGCGTGCGCATGGTGGGTCTCGGTGAAAATCACGCCGCGCTCCAGAAGAAGTAGCAGACCACCCTCGAGAGCCGGATGGAATCGTTCCATGTACTCCGCGCGCCCCTGGTCGATGCTCAGAAAGACTACGAGCTTCGGAGGAGCGGTCTCCCCGGAGACGGCGCCGGCGCCGAGAAGGGCCGCTCCCGCGAGAAAAAGCCTCATGAGATGCGAGCTTACGCGATGCCCCGCCGCCTTGCCAGAACAACCCCCATCAGCTAACCTGATACTACAAGACCCAATTACTCGTTCGTGACAGACGGCCGGCAGTCCGGCCCGGGAGCGGCACGTCTCGATGCAGTACGGCGAGCTCATCGACTTTCTCCAGAACGTCGGCAAAGATCCCTCCCGCCTCATCTTCGAGGACGAGCTCACGGGACTCCACAACCGGCGATTTCTCCGGAGCTACTTCGAGCACAAGATCCATTGGGATCAGGACGAGCACTTTCCCCTGTCGCTCTTGATCCTGGACGTCGATCTCTTCAAGAGCATCAACGACACCTACGGTCACGACGCGGGCGACGAAGCCCTGGTGTTCATCGCCGGGCTCCTCAGAGAGATCGCCGGCCCGGATGCCTTCCCGGTTCGATTCGGTGGGGACGAGTTCATGGTGCTCCTCCCGAGGACCGAGCTTTCGAAGGCGGTGACGCAGGCCCACCACCTCCATCAGCTCACCAAGGAGCGCCCTCTCGCGCTCCCCGAAGGGAAAGGTCAGCTCCATATCTCCATCAGCATCGGAGTCGCCTCGGCGCGAACCGACGCCGCGAGCGGAAAGGACCTGATTCGGAAGGCCGACACCGCCCTTTACGCGTCGAAAAAACAGGGCCGCAACCGGGTGTCGGTCGCGAAGGAGACCGATCCCCAGAAGACGGCGCCCAAGGTCGCCCTCCATCAACTCGACGACGCCGCAATCGCCGGCCGGACAGGGGAGCTCCAGGCGGTGTCCGAGGCGCTCGAGGCGCTGAGCCAGGGACAGTCGCGTTTTCTCTTGATCGAAGGGGCCCCGGGCATGGGAAAGTCGACGGTCATCGAGACGGTCCGACGGAGCCTCGCGCTCAACCGGGCGCTCTCGGTGGTGAAGCTCTCGGGGAAGCGCCAGGAAGGATTCCGCCCTTACTATCTCGCCGGACAGGCAATCGTTTCGCTCATGACCCAGCGCGCCGACAAAGGCGTCCCCGCGCTCGACGCTCTCGACCCGCGAGAGCTCCACTACCTCGGCTACGTCCTTCCCAATCTCGACGATCGCTCCGTCGCGATCGAAGAGGACGAGCGTCATCGCCGCGAGGGAATCTTCGTCACCCTGGTGAAGCTCACGGCGCAGCTCCTCGAGGAAAAGCCCCTGGTGGTCCTGGTGGACGACCTGCAGTTCGCCGACGAGGGAACGCTCCTGCTCCTCAAAGTGCTCCTCCGCCGCGCCGACGTTCATGTATTCGTTTGCGGCACGGTGAACGACAAGCTCGGTATTGGCCAGGACGAAGAGGCTCCGCCCTGGGAGAAGTTCTTCCAGAGCAAGGGCGCGGAGCTCGCGCTCGTGAAACGGCAGCTCCAGCCGCTCGGCGCCGAGGACATCCGGACCCACCTCTCGGGGGTCTTTCCCGGGATCGACCTGCCGCCGGGTCTCGAGATCGAGC
>Ga0184637_10000307_pt1 | contig 36318 bp, 29 predicted proteins | sample PLM3_127_b2_FD_133143 | JGI IMG/M metagenome (GOLD analysis project Ga0184637, IMG submission 133143) | Groundwater sediment microbial communities from an aquifer in East River, Colorado, USA - PLM3_127_b2 | ecosystem: Environmental > Terrestrial > Soil > Riparian zone | place: USA: East River... | reverse complement strand
GTAAATGCCTTGGCCATTTATGACAACAAGCTGATTATAGGGGGAGGTTTCACCACTGCCGGAAGTGTGGCAGCGAATTATATAGCTTCTTGGGACGGTTCCGGCTGGTCGATTGTGGGAACGGGTATGGGGAATTGGGTCCATGCCCTGGCTGTTTACGATAACAAGCTCATCGCGGGGGGAAGTTTTGACTCTGCTGGGGGTGTGGTGGCGAACTGGATAGGTTCCTGGGATGGAACCGACTGGAAGACTCTGGGAACAGGGATGGATAATGCTGTAAATGTCTTAACGATTTACGACAGCAAGCTCATCGCGGGGGGATACTTTGCCACTGCCGGGGGCATTGTGGTTAATCGCATTGCTTCCTGGGATGGTTCCTACTGGACGACTCTAGGAACAGGGTTGATGGATGGCAAAGTTCGTGCCCTGGTTGTCTACAACAACAAGTTGATTGTGGGAGGATGGTTTACAACTGCCGGTGGTGTGGCGGCGAACTATGTGGTTTCCTGGGATGGTTTATCTTGGTCGGCCTTGGGAACGGGGATGGATCTTTATGTTAATACCCTCACGGTCTATAACAACAAATTGATTGCAGGCGGATTCTTTACAACTGCTGACGGTGTAACGGCCAACGGAATTGCCTCATGGGACGGTACCGCCTGGTCAGCATTAGGAACAGGGATGAAGGCAACAAACTTCCCTCCATACGTTTATTGTCTCACTGTTTATGGCAATAATTTGATTGCGGGGGGGTACTTTGATACAGCCGGGAGTGTGGCCTCGAGTAGTATTGCTTCTTGGGACGGTTCTACTTGGTCGGCTATTGGAATCGGGATTAATGGTTATGTTTGGGCTCTGACAGTTTATGGCAACAAGCTGATTGCGGGAGGATACTTTGACACAGCCGGGGGAGTGAGCGCTAATCGTATCGCATCTTGGGACGGCGCTTCCTGGTCGGCCATGGGAACAGGGATGTCTAATAGTGTTGCTGGTGCTAATGTTGTTGCCCTCACCGTTTATGACAACAAGCTGATTTCAGGGGGACGCTTTAACTCAGCCGGGGGGGTGGCTGCAAGTTATATAGCGTCATGGGATGGTACCGGCTGGTCGGCTGTGGGAACTGGGACAAGTAGCACTGTTAGTGTCCTCTCTGTTTATGACAACAAGTTGGTTGCGGGAGGATACTTTGCCTATGTCGGTGGTGTGACTGGTAATCATATTGCAACCTGGGACGGATCCATCTGGTCGGCTCACGGGTCGGGGGTGAATGGTGATGTTAATTCCCTTATTGATTATGACAGCAAGTTGATTACGGGGGGAGAATTTAGATTAGCTGGGGGCAAAGTATCTGTATTTCTGGCACAATGGACCAAGGGACTTACAACTGGCATCGAAGATAATGATTTGCCAACTTTGCCAAGCGAATATAATCTGTCACAGAACTATCCGAATCCGTTCAATCCCGAGACAGTGATTGAATTTGATTTACCGATTCGCTCACATGTAAAGTTAACCGTATTCAATATCCTCGGACAGGCGGTTTCGGAAATAGTGAATGAAGAAGTTTCTGCCGGAAGCCACAGTGTTACCTGGAACGGGAAGAATTCTGCAGGTGAGTCGATGGCATCGGGTATCTATTTTTACCGTTTAGTTACTGACGATTTTGTTGAGACGAAGAAGATGGTTCTGTTGAAATGAGTTCAGGTCGCGCACTCGCGGCTGACTCGCAATGACGCCACTTCCCTCCCCCTTGACATTTATGCCAAAAACTGGTTGTTTTGGGGCTGGTGTATTATATCTGTGCTAAAATATCGATAGGGGAGGTTGTTTGAGCCAGCCGCAAGAAAAGATTGCCGCCGCCATAACTGATTTATTTGACAAGGCTTATAACTTTACAGCCGCCAAAGAAGTCATGGCCATGGGCATCTACCCCTATTTCCACCCGGTCCAGTCGGCCCCTGGTAATGAGGTCATGATTGACGGTCATAAGTGCATTATGGTCGGCTCAAATAACTATCTGGGGCTGGTGGACCACCCCAAAGTCAAAGAAGCTGCCGCCAATGCGGCTATGAAATACGGCTCCGGCTGCACCGGCTCGCGCTTTTTGAACGGCACACTCGACTTGCACCTGGAACTGGAACGCCGCCTGGCCAAGTTCATGAAAAAAGAAGCAGCACTGGTATTTTCCACTGGCTTTCAGACCAATTTAGGCGCCATCTCGTGTCTTCTGGGAAAAGGCGATGTGGCGCTCATCGACCGTCAGGTGCATGCCTGCATTGTCGATGGCTGCCGCTTGTCGCACGGAAAGACATTCAAATTCATGCACAACGATATGAATGATCTTGAGCGCGTCTGCAGCAATCTCCGCAACAACGGTCATCGCGGCGGCATTATGATAATTGTCGATGGCGTTTTCTCAATGGAAGGTGACATTATCAAGCTGCCGGAATTGATTGAAGTGGCCGAAAAGTTTGGCGCGCGCGTGATGGTTGACGATGCTCATGCAGTAGGTGTATTAGGCGAGCATGGCGCCGGCACCGCCGAGCATTTCCGTTTGAACGATAAAGTTGATATTACGATGGCCACTTTCTCCAAATCGTTCGCATCGCTCGGCGGCTACGTGGTCGGCGAAGCTGATGTAATCGGATATATTAAACATCACGCCCGGGCGCTGATATTTTCCGCGTCGATTCCGCCGGCCAACGCTGCCGCTGCTCTAGCCGCATTGGACATCATTGAAAACGAACCGGAACGACGCGAGCATTTGTGGAAAAACGCCCGCCGCATGAAAAAAGAGTTCCAGAATCTTGGTTTTGATACCGGACACTCCGAAACTCCGATTGTGCCTATCGTTGTAGGCGAGGATTTGGATGCCTTTTCTTTCTGGAAGGAATTATTCGACAATGGCGTGTTTACCAATCCGGTTATTTCTCCGGCGGTGCCGCCGGGGAAAGCAATGATTCGCACATCTTATACCGCCACCCACACCGATGAGCATCTCGACAAAGTAGTCGAGGTATTCACCCGGGTCGGCAAAAAGCGCGGACTGATTTCTTAGACAGTGCCAATGGCCGCGGTTGAAATTGTCGAAGTCGAGTCGCCCTCGCAATTAAAGAAGTTTATTACTTACCCCAATCAACTTTACAAGGGTGACCCCAACTACGTGGCGCCGCTGATTTCCGAGCGTCTGGAGTTTTTTGACAAACAAAAGAACCCGTTCTATCAAACAGCAACTACCAAAGAATATCTGGCGATGCGCGAGGGAAAAATAGTCGGGCGTATCGGCACTTGCGTCAATTATGCCCATAATCAGCATCATCTGGAAAAAGTAGGCTTCTTCGGTTTTTTAGACCTGATTGACGACTACGAAGTCCTCACCATGATGATGCGGGTGGCGATGATAAACTTGAAAAAAATCGGCATGGAAAAACTGCGCGGGCCCGTCTCGTATTCCACCAATCACGAATGTGGTGTGTTAATAGAAGGATTTGACTCTCCCCCCAAAATAATGATGACCTATAATCAACCGTACTTGCCTAACTTGCTCGAAAAGTTCGGCTTCAAAAAAGCAATGGATCTGCATGCTTATCGCATCACCAAAGAAATGTCGATTCCGGAAAGGGTAACTGAAATTGCTGAAAAGCTGTTGAATCGAGTTGGCGCCACCATTCGCCCTATGAAAATGTCCCGTTTTGACGATGAAGTTGAGAAAATTCACCAGATATACAATGCCGCCTGGGAAGAAAACTGGGGCTTTGTACCGATGACCAAGGAAGAATTCTTTTATTTAGGCAAAAATCTCAAACAAATTGTCGATCCCAAAGTCGCATTAATCGTCGAGGTGGACAAAAAGCCGATTGGCTTTGCACTGGCCCTGCCGGATATCAATCAGGCTTTGATTAAACTGCACGGAAAACTATTTCCATTCGGACTAATCAAACTTTTGTGGAATACCAAAATCAGTAACAAAATTGACAGCTTGCGGGTGTTGACAATGGGTGTAATACCGGAATATCGCGGGCGGGGACTGGATATGGTGCTGTACTCGCGCATTCATACGGATGCTGTCAAGGCGGGCTACAACTGGGCAGAGATGTCCTGGATTTTAGAGACCAATCAGCCGATGAACAACGCCATTGAGAGAATGGGCGCGCAGCTTTACAAAAAATATCGCATTGTCGAAATGCCGATTTAAACTGCTATTTACTTCTGCTCGAGTTTATTCATAAAACATTTATAAGCGTAATCATCGAATAAGCAGAACTGCACGCGTTTAATGTTTTGTGAACGCGGCTCAAAGCCGCGGACGGCGGTTATCATTTGATGTGCGCAACCGGCCATGGGAAATCCGCCGATCCCAGTGCCAAAAGCCGGAAAAGAAATAGAGCCAATATTTTGCTTTTCAGCAATATTCAAACAGGCCAGGGTAGCTTGTCGGATATATTTATCATTGGTTTTTAAATCCTGCCCCATGACAGCGGCGTGAATGACCATCTTGAAAGGGAGCTTTCCAGCGCCGGTAAAAATCGCTTCGCCGGGCATCACCGGGCCTTTGTTGACTGCTTCTTCTTCAATAACGTCACCTCCGACTTTTTTGATGGCCCCTGCCACACCGGAGCCCATCCAGAATCTATTATTGGCGGCATTGACTATAGCGTCGCAATCTGATTGGGTAATGTCCCCTTTAACTATTTCGATCTGGTACGGCACGCGACAAAACTTTCCGTTCAAATATTATGAAAAACGCTGTAACAATGAGACCAACCACTACTCCCAGCATCATTCCGGCCAGAATATCGCCCGGATAGTGCACACCCACAAACACGCGGCTGATAGATACCAAAAAGGCGACAATAATCAGATACCAACGAGATTTAGTAAAAAGGGATGCAAAGAATGCTGCTTGAGCAAATGAATTGGCGGCATGCGAAGACGGCATCGAGAACCCCTGTCCGCAATTAACCAGTAAATTCAAATCACTCATTATCTGGCAAGGACGGGGTCTTTGGAAAACATCTTTCAGAATGTTACTTGAAATCTGGTCGGCTAGTATCATAGCAATGGCCGAAAACAAGACCATCCACCGCAGTCGGGCATTTCCTTTCCATAATAACGCCAACATGGCCAGCGCATAAGTTATGCGTAAAACATAATCAGAAGTTATAATGGGCATGATAAAATCAGTGACCGGATTGGCCAGTTCGATATTTATCAGAATGAAAAAAATCTTATCGAGTTCGTCAAGCCATTCAATCATAAGATGCCGGGTCGCTTTCCAAAAATCGTTTTACTTCAGCGAGTTTGGGTATACCGGTGCGGGCTCCCGCTTTAGTGCATTTCAAGGCTGATACAGCAGCGCCCCATCTCAGTCTTTCGGCTAAATCATATCCGTTAAGTAGTCCGTACAAATATCCAGAATGAAAAGCATCGCCCGCTCCAGTGGTATCTACAGTCTTGACCTTAAATGCCGGCTGCCTGTGAAATCTCCCGTTTTCAAAGCCAACTGCACCCTTAATTCCTTCAGTAATAGCTACCGTTGATGGTCCGAATTCTTTCAATTTTCTTATAGCTGTCTCGACCTTTGAAGTCCTGGTAAATTGATAAGCGTAGCTGTCGGCCACTACTAAATGATCTACGAATTGGAAAACTGATGACACATCGTTACGCATGGTGCCGATATCGAACGAAACAGTAGCTCCGACTTTCTTACCCCATTTGGCCAATTCTACAGTAGCCTCGATGTCGCGTCCATCCAGGTGAAGTATTTTGGGAAGCGGCAGTCTGGCAAGATTCAAATCAGCGGGCGTGACAAAAACTCTTCGTTCCAGAACCAAAGTTCGTCGGCCACTCCCCTGTTCGACAAATCCCGCCGCCACGGCGGATGAGTTCCCTTTTATAACTATATATGTCGTGTCTACTTTTTCGCGAACGATCTCTTTAACAGATAATTTGCCCAGGATGTCATTGCCGACAGCTGCAATCAGTGCAGTTTTAAATCCAAATCGCGTCAGTCCAATGAGAGTATTAGGAACCGGCCCGCCGCCTTGAATCGTCAAAGACAGGCCGTCGATTTTTTCACCGGCTTGGGGATATTTGCGCACGCCAAACAATAAATCCAGCGGCATGATGCCCATCCCCAGACAATCGACTGTCGCCGCGGGTTTTTTAGCGACTGATTTTGATTTGGCCATGCGTCAGATTGGTAACTTCTTCCATGAATTCTTTGGTCTTGGATTTACGAACGGCGACAGCAAGTTTTACGATATCAGAAAAAGCGGAAGATTTTTGCTCGGCTGCATATTTTGCAAGAATTTTTAGAATCTGGTCATAGTATTTGAAATCAAACTGCATCGACAATTGGTCGGTCAGGTATACAGTTCTCACTCCCGATTTATCCAGCGCTTGAACGGCGGCATCACTGTAAGCCCGCACCAAACCTCCCGTCCCCAGTTTGGTCCCCCCAAAATATCGGGTAACAACCAGCAGTACGTTTGTTAACTCGCGGCCGGTGATACAATCGTAAATAGGTTTTCCGGCGGTGCCGCTGGGTTCGCCGTCATCGGAGTATTTGAATTCAGTATTGTTGTCAATTCCAATTTTATAGGCATAGCAATGATGTGATGCGGCGTGCTCTCTTTTACGAATGTTTTGAAGGAACTGACCTACCACTTCCACATGCTCGATTGACATTGTCTCTGCAATAAAGCGCGAGCCCTTCACCTTGGTTTCCACTTGGGCTGGTTGAGCAATGGTGTAATAAAAGTCATTCATTGTGAGCTTATACGAGTGACTTGACCATGTCGTCAATTCTATTCAAACCGGTCATAAGGATGGCACCGCGCTTGACGGCCAGCGCCAGACTTTTTTCGTCTGAAAGGATCCCATGCTTCGGGTCGATCATAACGAAGCTAAGCTTTCCGATCTGGTGGCAATATTCGAGAATGTCTTGGACTCGATGGGAATTTTCATAAAACTCCGTGACTACTACGGCCTGGGCCATTCCGGCAATAAGGCGATTGGATTGCTTGAAATTTCGACCGTTTACAGATTCTTCCGGAGCATACTCGCTTAAGACACCTCCGGTTTGAACAATGTCAATGGCCAGGGGGATTTCAACCTCTCCAGCGATATGTTCAAAACCACCATCAATCACTGCATACGAATGCCCGCCGGCAGCTTTGCAGCCCAGATGTACTGCCGCATCAATTCCGCGTCCCAGCGATGATAACACCTGGACATTTTGAGAAACCAAGGCCTTGGCCATCTTGGTAGTGAGCGCAATACCCGGCTGGGTGGCTTGTTCGGTACCCACTAATGCCACAGTTTTTGAAGCCACTTCCGGTGTTTTCCCACGACTGTAAAGCAGCGGCGGCGGGTCGTTTATTTCCATCAGATGCTGCGGGTAATCGGTTTCGAAACGAGTAATTAGCCTGATATTTCTTTTGGCTAACTCCAAGTTATAACCGGCGGCCTTTTCCAAATGATCTCCGACAAGGGATATTCTGCGGGCCGCGTCATCGGATATTCCGTCAATTTCGGCCAGTTCATAATCTTCAGCCAGAAGCAGTTCGTCAAGTGATCCGAAGGTTCTCAAGAGCAAATCAAAGGCACGCGGATTTACTCCGGCATATTTAACCAGCGCCAGGGTGATGATGTTATGGCCATACTGCTTTTTGCTCATCTGCAAATCTACCGCATAGTATACGGCCGGTCAACTTTGCCATGATAACAGTTGAGTGGGTATAATAGTTATGTTAACTTAAAAAGTTCGTAAAATCCGGCTTTATGAAAAACATACTTCTCACAGTGATATTCAGTTCAATTCTGTTTTGTTCTTGTGGCAGAGAAAAAAGCGCCGAAGAACTTTTAACATTGGCCAATCAAAGCTACAATACTGGTGATTATCAGGAAGCCCGAAAATATCTGGCCGAAGCTATCAAGCTCAAGCCCAGCGATAAAGAAATCATTTTCCAAATAAGCAAGACTTATGCGGCCGAGAATATGTTTGACTCGGCCTTTGCACACTTGAGTCGGGCTGACAAACTCTATCCCAACGACCGCCAGATAAATCAGCTACTCCATGAAGCCTGCGTGAAAACAGAACATTGGCAGGCGGCTATCAATGCTTTATTGGTTTTGGGACAAATAGGTGATTCAATAGAACACTATTACCGCCAAATTGGCGAGTATGCCCTGAAGGACAGCGCCGGGCACATCGCCTATTTCTATTACGGCAAGTTGATTGAGCTGGAGCCGGACAGTCTTAGCCATTATTTGAACCTGTCCGAGGCAGGCATTCTTTCGGGTGAGCCGCAAAATTCATTGGAGGTTCTCAAAGCTGCACTAAAAAGATTTGGTGACCAATCGGTGCTTTTGTTTGAGCTGGGTCGGCTTTATGGTGTTTTAGGAAACCTGACTGAAGCAGAGAAAACCTATCGACTATTGGTTTCTAAGGACAATTCGGCAGTTAATCAACTGCAACTGGCGACAGTGCTGGCGCTTCAGGATAAAAGAGCCAAAAAGGAAGAGGCCTATACCATGTTTCAAAAGCTGCGGCTGGAAACTGCCAACTTCGCCAGGGTTGATTCCATACTTCAAGTGCTGGAAAAAGAGCTTTCCGTAAGACAATAAAAACGGGCAGGATTATCGCTAATCCTGCCCAACGCAGGGCTGTCTCTGAATGAGACAGAGGGGGGCTTTTCGGAGCTTTTCAAACTTTATAACACAGGGTTTCCTTAAATTGTTCTCATTCTCTTAAAGATTTTAATCACAAATCAATAACGTTACCGGCCTCTTTTGACCGGCCGGTAACCTTGAGCAAACAACTATTTTCTACGCGAATGCCTTATTCAAATCCCTCTTCCGAGTTGCGCTCGACGGTTAATTCACCGGGGCAAAATAGCTTCCAGCGTCCCTGGAAAAAGCCTGATGGTATGTTAGACACCATGTTGGCACCCCGGAACTGCCCCGCGAGTACGCCAATTTCTTCACGGTTTGAATTGAAGATTCTCCCCCTGAAAAAGCCTCCCAAATAGCAGGGGTTGGAAGGGTCACCGCCAATACAATCGTAAAAACCCCAGTGACCGCGGATAAATCCTTCAAAACGCCCCTCGCGCGAGATCCATTTTCCGTAAAATACCAGTTCGCCGTTGGAATTCTTGCCAAAATGCCCTTTCAAATATCCTTCCACATGGCCGCTTCTATCCATCCAAGTGCCGCGAAAAACACCGTTACCTTCGATATCAAAGCCCCAAGCACCGGCCAAAAATCCTCTGGGACAGGGGAAACGATTTAACTTGATGGCGTGAAAGGCCACTGCATTGGAATCATCGAGATACACGATAGTATCCAGCGAAGTCAGTTCTTCCAGATTGAAAGTACGGCTATATGGCGATGTCTTGAACTCTACCATAACCGGTTCACTGTTGGTCCAAGTAGTGTCTATTTTAATTTCAACTTGAGGTTGACCCAGCGAGTCATAATAGGTAATTCTCACAGTGTCAATTTTCGGCCTGGCTGGCGGCACAAAAATATCGACCGCAATACCATCATTATGAACAGTAGTTTGAGAGACCCATTCGATTACCCGGCGGTCTTTTCGCGGTACAATGTAATCCTGATTGCGCTCAAAGCGAATTGTACGGCGCAGGATTTCTAAACCGCGTGTCACTGACAGGGAACCGGTCCAGTCGGTTGGAATTGTCGAAGTGGAATCATAACGAAGTCGTCCCCAGACGATGCGTATATGGTAAAGTCCTGCTTCAGCGTCATTCAGAATAGAATCCAAGCCGGCGCTGACCAGGATGGGGTCATCATATTCTTCTTCACTTTCTTCGGCTTCGGCCTGCAGGGCGCTATCGCCGAATCCGGCTTCGTCATTCATGGGCTGGTATCCGCCAAATTCGTCGGTAAGATTCGGCTCTTCAATGGTTGCTTCCGGCTCCACAGCGGTTTTGGAACAGCCCAGTCCCAAAAGCGCCAGAGCAACAAAGGAAAGGATTAAAAAGATTTTGCGACTTGACATTTTCTCCTCCAATACCCAAAACAGTTTATTGCGATTATGATTCATTGATAAGAAGGAGTGTATCAACCCCTGTGCCAAAGTGTCAACCACCCGAATAAGTGTTTAACTAATAAGAGCATAGCTGATACTTTGAAAGGCTTTTCAATTATGATTAAATGTACCGTCCGGTACAAAAACAATCTGTGCTGAACCTCACGGTTCTACTCGTCGGTTTCTTCAGCCTGCTTGAGCAGAGCGATACTTGAGTCGATCCATTGGAATACAGAATCGCGCTGGGCGCCCTCGATAAGCTTACCCCAATGCATCATTCGATAGCTTAACAAGGGCATATCATTATTTTCGATTTCTTCTTTGATGTCATTTAGAAGATCCAGTTGAGAGTGTTCACTGATGAAAGGGAAATCGTCAGATAAATCGAAATGGCCCCGGGCTTCCTTTATGTCTTCATCAATCATCCCTTTGATACCAGGAATCTTGTAATACCAGGGGTAGCTGGTAAGGTTGCTATGGCAATCGAAACAGCTGTATTCAAAAATGTGCCGGACAGATTGATAACTTTCATTAATAATTACGTCAACAGTATCGCTTGGTTGAGAGGTAACAGCTAAAGAGTCGGCAGGCCATACTGCCTCTCTTTGTTCTTCGTCATCATCATGTGAAAATACTATTGTCGCAGCAAACAAAACGCTCATGCCAAAAACGACAATTAGAACAGCGAGAAAGTGGCTTTTTCGAATTTGAGTTTCCATATCAGCCTTGCTATTTTATACGCCTTATAAATCCATTGGCTTCGTTAAGTTTTTTGAGCGCCGATTTTTTATCGCACGAAAATCTCTTCATGACAACGGCCATCTTGACAGAACCTCCCGACTGTTTTAACAATCTCTCCGCTTCGCTGATATCTATCTTGAACATATCCATCAGGATTTTACGGGAACGGGCCGCCAATTTTTCAGATTTGGCCTGCAAATCGACCATCAGGTTGCCGTAGGTTTTTCCCAGAAGTACCATGGCTGTTGTAGAAATGATATTCAGCGCCATTTTTTGGGCGGTGCCTGATTTCATTCTGGTCGAGCCGGTGATAACTTCGGGCCCGACGGGCAATGCTATGATAATGTCGATAAAACATCCCAGCAGTTCCTGTTCATCTTTTTCCAAAGCGTTGCAGCAGATAAATGCGGTAACTGCTTTTTTGCTTTTGGAATAGGCGAGAGCGCCCAGTGTGTAAGGAGTGCGCTTGGAAGCCGCCAATCCGATTACAAAATCCTTCCTGCCTACTTTGAGTTTTGCCAAATCTTTGGCGGCAGCTTTTACATTATCCTCTACACCTTCTTTGGAAAGCAACAGCGTTTTATAACCACCGGAAATTATTCCAATAATCTGTTTAGGATTGGTGCCAAAAGTTGGCGGGCATTCGGCGGCATCGAGTACGCCCAGTCTCCCCGAAGTGCCCGCACCAATGTAAAACACGCGCCCGCCAGTTTTAATCGTGTCAGCGAACTTTTCTGCGGCTTTGGCCAAAAGAGGCAATGCCGCTTCGACAACTCCCGCGACTGTTTTGTCTTCGCTATTAATGAGTTCAGCAATGGCCAGTGAGTCTAATTGGTCAATGTCGGCAGATTTGGGATTGGGCTGTTCGGTTTGCAGCTGGCTGAGTTGCTTTATCAGCCGTTCATAATTCGACATGACAGCGAATAAATCAATCGCTTGGGGAAAAACAACAAAAAGGCTAAACGCAGCTAAGCTGCCTACTTACTGGTCTGAGCGCGGACAGTATCAATGAGCGTGATTTGAATCGCACCGACTCGGCCCACCAGATCGGCTTTGCTGATATTATTTGGAAATTGAAGGGGCAACGGCACCGGAAGTAACCTGTCAGTCAAAGTGCTGTCGGGGACTCCGGTAACGGCATATACATAGATATTGTACAAGCCCGTATCCATATCAGGGCTGGGTGATTGAGAAAATGCTTCTACCGGCAGCGTTCCCGAGGTGCCAATTACCGGCAAATACTCACTGTAGCCATAACTGCGATAAGCCGAATCGGCCAGAACTGTTGCCATCACATAATTCTGGGCATTGGCCGAACCGGTCCAGGTATAAGTAACCGTCTCACCCGGTCTCAAGATTTTAGTGGCAGGACTATTTATGGTGTCGATGTCGAAAGCGCCCTCGACCGTAATTGAAACGGTATCAGTATAAAAAGGCGAATCATCCAACTCAAGATTTCTGGCACCGGCGGGATATCCCGGAGTCATGTCCTGGCTGAAATAATAGATCGAGTCAAAACCGTATTTGAAATTGCTGTAATTCAAGACGTTACTTCCAAATTGCAAAGTGGCGCCGTCATAATCTCCGCCTTCCTTCAACAGCTTGACCACGATCCGCGAAGAATCAATATTCGGGTCCTGAATCAAAGTGGCTCGGATTTCATAATCGGCGAGAGTGCCAGGTGTTGTCGGCACGCTGTTACAGCCAAATTGGGCAGTCATCCCCACCAGGGCTATAAGCGGCGGAATGCAGATTACTCGTAAATTCATACTCTGAAATATTATCGACAGTTTGGTTATTACTTCTTAATTGCGATTTATCACTATTATAGCAGTAATAAGCAGATTTCCTGCCATCTAATACCTATAGCACCAGTGTTTTCCGGCGAATTCTCCTCAAGACAGCGCAAAATCTGCATTTTCAGTAATTCATTTCCTGGAATTGCAGCCTAATGAAACCATCCGCCGTACATAAGAGTTAGACTGATTAGAGTTAATCGGCGGCCGGATGGACTGCTAGAGCAATTCACCGGAGTCGCCGATTTTACCCCGCGCTGTTATTTGCCCTCCCCCGGCGCGGGGATTTTTTATGGCTCATTTTACATTATATCCTGTCAAACGCGTTTCAGCGGTAACTCTGTTGTCGGCCGGCGCCAATCCGTAAACATTAATCTTAACCAGCCCTACACCCGGAGAATAAAAAGCATCATATAGTCGCCGCCCGTCTCCGGTCAGGGTAACCCGGTAAACGTGGCAAGAAAAAGAACCGGCCGTGGCGGTAACAGTACTGTCGGTTGAGATCACTTCCACTTCCTGCGAGGCGCTTTGAAGCGGCGGCGGATACGACCGTGAATACATATCTCCAATGGCGGCTGGATATTTAGCCGTCAATGACGTAACCACAACAACATTGGTGCCATCGTCAAAAAAGAAAGTTTGCCACAAACCGCCCGTGCGATTGGCGTAGTAAGTCGGCGGCATGCCGGGTATGCCGGTCACCCGAAACCAGTGGCCGATATCGTTGACCGAATTGATTACGAGGGTCATCACAGTATCTTTGGTAATGGTAAGAGTATAGGTATTGGTATCGCCGGTGAACCCGGGTGCGGGGAGTTCGATATAGCTCCAGCTGTTGCCGACCGAGGTCGGCATCATCTGTTCCCCGGAATTGTCACTGTCGGTCGCTTTATTAGAGCAGGCAGCTATGAATAGTAAAAGTACTAATGGAACGATGTTCCTCATAATGGGCTGTTAAGTGCAATCAGCTTACCGAAAATATAACTTTTTGTCCTTATTTGACCAAGTGCAATAAATGAACAGGCTTAAAGAGACCCCTCCCCTGCCCCTCCCCCACAGGGAGAGGGGAAGAGTTTTCTGCAGCTGTAAGGTCGGGAGACCTGACAGCACAGGACAACTGCACCTGTTCTTGGCTCAAAAACGAAGGAAATTGGGTTCGTTTTGTAGTATTTAACATCTTTATTTTTTTCTCTTTTTGCGTGACTTGGGAGATTGGAGGCGCTGAAGGGATTTGAGGAGGCGAATGGAGCGGAAAAGCTGGCGATCGAGCCGGCTTTCATAGCGGCCGAAGGTCAGGGAGTCAGCGCCGGAAGGGATGTGAGCGTATTGGACAGAGTGTTTGTTTTTTTGATTTTTCACGAATTCATTATAGGCCTCTTTATCAGAGGGACTAGCTTCGGGAGACTTGGCGTATTGCTTGAACTTGATTTCGTCGATCATAGCCCAAAAGGCGTTTTGGTTGTGAGGGTTGGACGACTTTTGGTAGGCGGATTTTTCGGAGTTGATGACGCGGCGGTAGCGCCAGAGGGAGTCCACTAGTTTTTGAACCAGGTGGGTTTGGAGGACGCCTTTGGGGCGTAGTTCCAAATGCATCAAGATTTTAAGCTGGTTGTACTCTTCGACGTCTTCTTTTAAGTTCTCAATGACGGGGGAGTTTGAGAAGAGGCCGTGTTTGAGGGCGTTTTGAGCGGATTTTCTTTTTCCGATTTCGGTTTTGGGGCCGGTGGATTTTTGGGCGTTTTGGCGGTTTGCTTCAATTTGTTTTTCGCTGGCAGGCATATAGTTTGACTCCTTCACTAACAGGAGTCGCATGGTATTTTGCGTGGTTTTTATAGGAAAATTGTTTATGTCGTAACTAAGAATCCGAAGCGAAAGGCCAGATCTAAAAGGTGGGCCGCCACGCAGGAGAATTATTTTTTAAGGGAGTTTGAATTCAATCGGAAAAATTTCCACTGTTGAACTCTACTAATTTTTTCCAGTTAATCGCACCATTGTCACAAAACGACTTCATGAATTCGTCCGTGAATAAATTTATAACTTGCGCCTTCTGGCTTTTGAAATCATCATTGTGTTTTTTAGCTTCATGTCCCAAAGGTTCAATTATATCTGTATACAAATTCTTGTTTCCGCTAAGAAGGTACCAAAAATTCTGTCCCATCGTTCGCAAATGACCATGCTCATGCGTATCTTTAATTTTTCCATAACAAATACCTAATACTGTTTGAACCTTGATAGATTTGTCCGACTGTTTTAATACTTTGATTGCCGTATTAAAATCCTGTATCTGCTTCTTGTGCTGGGAAGCATTTCCCCAGTTTGGTCCAGATTTCACAGAGACTAAATATGTGACGTTGTCTTTATCGAATTCAAGGTCTATACCTGTTGCCGTAGACTTTCTTCCGTTATTTACTTTTTTGGCTATAAAAATAGCCACGTGCTCAAGAAGTTTGCCAAAAAACTCTTCCTCCGAAGCATATAAGTATGCTTCCAAAATGTCTTGCACAAGATCGGAAGCTACCAGTATGTTTTTTGCTCGAAATAGATATGGATTCTTTTTTCTAAGAACTTGCCTAAGTTTGACTAACTTGATTCGATTCAGTTTCTTGTTATGAAACTCTACGATTTCATTATTTACAAATTGAACGAGTTCTTGAGCTTTCAACTTTGCCAATAGATTATTTTCCGTTCCGAATTATTCAATTCTTTCTCTGACAGTCGACAGTATTCAAGGCTAATATCTATGCCGATGTACTTTCTCTTAAGTTTATTTGCGACTATAGCAGAGGTGCCTGAACCTAAAAATGGATCAAGCACAACACTCTTTTCAACAGTGAAAAGTTTAATGAACCACTCAGGCAATGACAAAGGAAATGTGGCACTATGATTTCTGTTCGAACATTCTGTTGCTAGGTGCAAAACATTTGTAGGGTACGCCTTTTCACGACCCACCCACTTGGACACGTTTTTACCAAATCCACTTTTTACTCTAGACTCGTCTCTTGATTTGTCAGTTTTACTCAAGTTTTTTAGACGAGACTTTGCCCAGTCACCCATAGGTACCATCACTTCTTCTTGATACATACTGAAGTCTTTGGATTTATTAAATTGGAGGCAGCGCTCCCAAGCATCGCGAAATCTATTGGGCCATTTACCGGGATAACAGTTCTTTTTGTGCCAAACGAATTCTTCTGTCCATAGCCAGCCCTGTTGCCTCATTTTGGAGATCAGATCGATAACGTAGGTGTGTCTTTCACCATTAACTACTTTTTCTTTGATATTAAGAATAAATGTTCCTGTTGGCTTCAATACTCTTAAGAACTGTTTCGTTTTGGGCAAGAACCACTCAACATAGTGATCGGGATGAATGCCTCCGTAAGTCGATTTTCTGCTGTCCGCGTGAGGTGGAGAAGTAATAATCAGATCAATTGAGTTTTCTGGAAAAACTAGAAGGACTCCTTCACAATCACCGCAGATTATGTTATTAACTGGCAAGACCTGCCTTTTATTTTGTTTTTTTGGTATTGCCGACATTCGGTGTTCTCCTCGGACCAGTATATCTAGATTTATTACAAGAAAATCAATCACATTCTTACAAAACTGGGGCTGAGTCTCGCACAGTTCTGGGTGGGCTCCAAGCAAGATGGATTCCCGAAAAAGGCACTCGGGAATGACAATCTGTGGGCCTATTGTACGGGGCAGACGAGGGCGTCTGCCGCCCACTAATAAAATCAGAACTTCGCCCAGCGGGGGACGCGTGGAAAGGGAATAACATCGCGAATGTTTGACATGCCAGTGATGTACATAATGGCACGCTCGAAGCCGAGGCCGAATCCGGAATGAGGAATTGCCCCGTATTTGCGGATGTCCAGATACCACTCCATATTTTCAGTGGGGATTTTCATCTCCTTCATACGATTAACGAGCGGCTCCAAACGCTCTTCACGCTGGCTGCCGCCGATGATTTCGCCGACACCGGGAACCAGTACATCCATAGCGCGGACAGTTTTACCGTCAGCATTGGTGCGCATGTAAAAGGCTTTTATTTCTTTGGGGTAGTCATAGACAATTACTGGGCGGCCGAATTTCTTTTCAGTCAGATAGCGTTCGTGCTCGGACTGTATATCCAGGCCCCACTTGACCGGGAATTCGAATTTCTCGCCCGATGATTCTAAAATTTTAATGGCTTCAGTATAGGGGATGCGTTCAAACTTAGAGTTAATGACACTTTCAAGCTTCTGCCGCGCGGTTTTATCCACCCACTGCGCAAAGAAATCCATTTCATCTTTGCAGTCCTCGAGGGCAAACTTGAACAGATTTTTCAGGAAATCCTCGGCCAGATCCATATTGTCTTCGAGTTCCGCCCAGGCCATCTCCGGTTCAATCATCCAGAACTCCGAGGCGTGCCGGCTGGTGTTGGAGTTTTCCGCCCGGAATGTCGGCCCGAAAGTGTAAACGTCGCCGAGCGCCATCGCCAATAGTTCACCTTCAAGCTGGCCCGATACTGTCAGGTAAGTATGTGCGGCAAAGAAGTCATCATCGAAATTGATTTGGCCGTTTTTCTTGGGGACATTGTTTAAATCAAATCCGGTTACGTGAAAAAGCTGTCCGGCGCCTTCGCAGTCGGAAGCGGAAATAATCGGCGTGTGGACATAATAAAAGCCGCGCTCCTGGAAATACTTGTGAATGCCAAATGAGAGTTTGGAGCGAAATCGGTTTAAGACACCGAAAGTGTTTGTCCGTGGTCGCAGATGCGCTATTTCGCGCAGGAATTCAAAGCTGTGGCGTTTTTTCTGCAAGGGGTAAGTGGCGTCGGCTTCTCCCACCAATTCCACCTGCTCGACTGCTATTTCAAACTTCTGTCCTTTCCCCTGTGAGGGTACCAGCTTTCCGCGCACTCTCACCGAGGCGCCGGTCAGTATTTTTTCAAGCACCGGGTACTTTTCAGGACCAGTAATGACTGCCTGAATATTTTGCATACAGCTGCCATCGTTGATTTCCAGAAACGATACTCCCTTGCCGGTTCGGGCAGTTCGCACAGTGCCCAATACAGTTACAGGCGTGTTAACCGGCACAGCTTCGTTGAATAATATTTTGCTAACTTTGGTTCTGTTTTTGTAGTCCATAGTGGTAACTTCAGATGGAAAATTATATGAGATTTGGGGTTACAAGCAACAGGCGTAACCTGTTCTTCCCTGACGGTTGCATTTAAATGTGTGCAAGGTTTCAAATCTCCGCAACTTTTATCAAACTCAAGCGTACTATAGTTAGAATTAACTAGACATCAAGCTCTAGAAGAGATTCAAGGTTCCCAACCTATCACCCAGAGCTCCCGGTTCTGAAAAGGGCCGAGAGTTCTTTTATTTTAAGGCCATCAAAAAAGTGAGGGTGGATGGGATCGAACCATCGACTCCCTGCTTAAAAGGCAGGTGCTCTACCACTGAGCTACACCCCCACTGACCTTGGCGAAGCAGAAAAATAGGCGGGAGAAGCTTCAAGTCAACCGATTTTTGCGGCTTAGCCGCTTTGATTGCTTCGCACAGCGTCTGACATTTATGGCGTAATTAATAAGCTATCAGACGAGGGCGTCCGACAACACATTTTTGAATTAAATGTCGTAAAGTAATTATTGTTTAACTTCGTTAAGGAAATCAATCTCGAAGTAGAGCGTTGAGTTGGCCGGGATCATATCGCCCTTGGCTTGGCTGCCGTAACCAATGTCAGGATGGACAATAAGCTCACGGGTACCACCCTCTTTCATACCTACCATGCCTTCGCTCCAGCCCTGTATCAATCTGACTCCGATAGTGCACTGAAGCGGCTGACCTTCTTTGGAGCTCTGCACCAGTTTCCCTTTTTGGCCGGTGCTGTCAGAGAGCCAAACAGTGTAATGGCATTTGACCGGCATATTCATTTTGGCTTCGGTCCCTTTACCGACAACTTTGTCTCTCCATTTGAGACCCGATTTATTGGTGGTCCAGGGGGCTTCTTTAGTTACGGTGGTGTCTTTCATAACTGCAGTTGTATCAACTTTCTTGGCTTCTTCGGTTTTGGGTTCGTCTTTGGGCTCATCGGCCGCTAATGACGACAAAACTAAAATCATCGCCAGGGCCAGCCCACCTAAAACTTTCTTCATTATTTTCTCCCTAATGTTATTAAACAAATATTGTGTCGCGTCTTTTGGCGCCGGTCGATACCAGCGCAATTTTCACTTTCAAATCAACTGCAATAAACTCAAGATACTCACGGGCCTTTTCCGGAAGAGATTTAAAATCAGTCAAGCCGGTGGTGTCATCACTCCAGCCGGGCAGAGTTTCATAATGCGGAGTAACATGCGCCAGATCGGCCAGGTCCAATGGTACGTTTTGCAATCGTTTGCCATTCAATTCGTATTCAGTGCAAACTTTAATTGATTCGAAATTATCGAGCACATCCAGCTTTGTCACGGCAATGGAGTCAACTCCGTTGATGCGAACGGCATATCTTAATGCCACCAGATCAAGCCAGCCGCAGCGGCGCGGACGACCGGTGGTGGCGCCGTATTCGTCGCCAAAATGTCTAAGCTTTTCGCCAGTGTCATCGACTAATTCCGTGGGAAACGGCCCCGAACCGACTCTGGTGGAATAAGCTTTTACCACTCCGACCACTTCGTCAATCATGTGATAGCTGATACCCAGTCCCGTCAAGGCTCCACCGGCGGTAGTATTGGAAGAAGTCGCAAATGGATAAGTGCCCAAATCTACATCGAGCATGCTTCCTTGAGCGCCTTCGAACAGAATGCATTTTCCCTGTTCGTGGGCTTCGTGTAGCCGAAGCGGCACATCGACTACGAGCGGCTCAAATAATTTGGCCAATTCGATTAGCTCATAGTAAGTCCTATCAAGATCGGCGCGTTCGTCGTCAGAACCGTCCAGATAACGGTCTTTGGATTTGCGATGGAGTTCTAATCTCTTTTTGAGCCGGTCAGGATTGAACATATCGGCTATTCTGATACCGTGGCGTGCTACTTTGTCTACATAGGCGGGGCCGATGCCTCGCATGGTAGTGCCCAGTGATGCCGTGCCGCGGGTTTTTTCTTCCACGGCATCTATTAGTTTGTGAAACGGCAGCACCAGATTGGCGGCCGGTGAGACCCACAGCCGGTTTTCGTAATCAATGCCTTGCGATTTCAAAAATTCTAGTTCTTCCTTGAATCCAAAGGGGTCGAGCACGACACCGTTGCCGATATAACATTCCTTTTTGGGTTGAATTATGCCCGATGGTATCAAATGCAGAACGTATTTTTTATCATCGACCCAGATAGTATGTCCGGCATTGGCACCCCCCTGGAAGCGGGCAATAATGTCGGCGTCGGCTGCAAGTAAATCGACAATCTTTCCCTTGCCCTCATCGCCCCATTGCAGACCGATCACAATTCTATTTTTACTCATTTATTCTTTCTGGAAGCTCTTTCAAGAATCCTTTTCTATCAAATCAGATATCGCGCCAAGCATTTCGTTTTTACCAATACCGCTCACTATTGAAAACGGGATCACCTCCACGTCGAATTGCTTTTCAGTAGCACAAACTTTCTGCGCCAACTGGCTTCGTCCAATTTTGTCGCATTTGGTGAGGGCAATTATCACCGGTAGTTTTCTTACTTCCAGCCATTCGGTCAGCATTAAATCTTGTCCAGTAGGCTCTCGTCGAGAGTCCAAAAGGAGCACCAGACCGATTAATCTCTCGCTTTCAGTAAAATAGCTTTCAATCAGTTTTCCCCAGCTCTCGCGCTGGGTTTTGCTGACCTTGGCATAGCCATAGCCGGGTAAATCTACAAAATAAAACCGGTCATTGATACTGAAGAAATTAATGGAACGGGTCTTCCCCGGAGTGGCCGACACCTTGGCCATTTTCCGCATGCCCACCAGTTTGTTCATGAGAGCGGACTTGCCGACATTGGAACGGCCGGCGAAGGCTATCTGCGGGCGGCGGTCATCGGGAATTTGGTCGAGCGCATAAAATGACCCGACAAACTTGCAATCGATTTGACTGGATTTAAGCGGCTTAGTCCTATTTACTTTTGAATCTAAAGAGCTGTTTCCGATAACTTTCATTGTCTCAAAGACCGACTCACCTCATTAGTCATTTTGTGGCGCTTTTTGACAAAGGGAGACTCCAGCATGGCCAGTTTGAGGACATCGCCGATTTTTCTGACAAAATGCAATTTAAGTCCGTCAAGCAGGTCGGCCTGTATTTCCGATAAATCTTTCCGGTTAGCTTCGGGAATAATGATTTCCACGATGCCCATGCGCTTGGCGGCCAGTAATTTTTCGTTTAGTCCGCCGATGGCCAGCACATCGCCGGTCAAAGTTATTTCGCCGGTCATGGCAATATCCGTTCTCACGGGAATGTCTGTCAAAGTGGATAGTATTGCAGTGGTCATGGTTATTCCTGCCGATGGCCCTTCTTTCGGTACGGCTCCTTCGGGGAGATGGACGTGCAGTTCGAGCCTGTCGAAAAAGCTGTCTTTCAATCCAAACAGGTTATGATGCTGACGAATGTAGGAAAGCGCCGCCGTGGCGGACTCGCGCATGACATCGCCAATGGAACCGGTCAATGTCAATCGTCCGCGCCCCTTAAGCAGCGCCACTTCGACCGGTAATACTACACCACCAAAATCAGTCCAGGCGAGGCCTACGGCATAGCCCACGGTCGGTACGCGCTTGATATTGGAGTCGGCGTATTTTTGGGCACCCAGATGTTTTTGAACATTTGATTTGGTAATGGTCAGTTTGCGCAGACGTTTTCCTTCGGCAAGCTGCACGGCAGTTTTTCTTAAGACGGCGGCAAGCTGCCTTTCAAGTTCACGCACACCGGCTTCGCGGGTGTAATTCTGAATGATTTCATCGATAGCTTCTTTTTTGAAGTCGATGTTCAGTTTTTCGAGTCCAAATTCCTTAATCAGTTTGGGTAACAAAAATGATTTGGCTATAGCCGCTTTCTCGAAATCGAGATATCCCGGCAGGCGAATTATTTCCATGCGATCAATTAATGCCGGCGGAATCGAAGCAGTGGTGTTGGCGGTAGTTATAAACAGTATTTTAGACAAATCATATTCGACTTCGAGATAATTGTCCGTAAACGTATTATTCTGCTCCGGATCGAGTACTTCCAGAAGCGCCGATGACGGGTCGCCCCGGAAATCCCGGCCGAGTTTATCGATTTCATCCAACAAGAACACCGGGTTGGATGACTGTGCCTTTTTGAGCGCCTGAACGATTCGTCCGGGCATGGCACCGATATAGGTACGCCGGTGGCCGCGGATTTCGGCTTCATCGTGTACGCCGCCCAGTGACATTCTCACGAACTCGCGGTTCAGCGCCCGCGCAACTGATTTACCTACCGATGTTTTTCCCACTCCCGGAGGGCCGACCAGGCAAATTATGGGACCTTTGACTTTTCCGGCCAGACGGATGACTGCCAGATGTTCCAGAATGCGCTTTTTGGGTTTTTCCAGACCATAATGATCGCCGTCAAGTATTTCACGAACCTTATTAAAATCAGTTTGGTCTTTGGTCGTTTTGTTCCACGGCAGTCCCAAAAGCCACTCCAGATACCCCCGCACGACGGCCGCTTCAGCCGAGAACGGATGCATTTTCCCCAGCTTTTGAATCTCTTCTTCGGCTTTGGTGCGAACGGCTTCGGGGTAATCGTCGCTTTCTAGTTTGGTGTAAAGGTCATCGAGTTCGGCTGATGGTTCTTCGTATTGTCCTAACTCGTCTTTGATGGCTTTGAGTTGCTGCTGTAAATAGTATTCACGCTGATTGCGGGACATGGATTCGCGCACGGTGCCGTCGATACGCTGTTCAATTTTCAGAATTTCTATTTCTTCCTTGAGAACTGTGTTTAGAATCGAAAACTGCTCTCGAACGGTCGGCGCTTCCAGTAGTTTTTGCTTGGTTTCGATTTTCAGCAATATGTGAGCCGCAATGGTGTCGGCCTGTTGGTGGTGCTGTTCAATTGATGCCAGAGAAACCAAAACTTCATCGGGAACGCGTTTGTTAAGCCGAACATATTCGGTAAATTGCTCGGAAACATTGCGGGACATCGCTTCCACTTCGCGCTCTTTGGCGTCGTCGTCGGGAGTTATAATTTCGAATGTGACGATAAGATGCTGATTCGTTTTGGTGCAGCTTTTGGTTTTGCCGCGTACCAGGCCCTCCACTAACACTTTGTAAGTGTCATTGGGCATTTTCATGACCTGAATTATCCGGGCCACCACGCCGACTTCAAACAAATCACTTTCTTTGGGGTTATCTTCGGTGGCGCTTTTTTGAGCTACCAGAAAGATTTGTTTGTCCTTATCGAGAGCTTCGTGAAGGGCTTTGACGGTAAATTTCCGCCCCACCAAAAGCGGGTAAATCATATGTGGAAAAACGACCACATCGCGAAGCGGAATTACCGGCAGTGATTCTTTCAATTCTATAGATTCGGAATTGTAGTCAATTTTCATCGTTTTCTTTCTCTTTGGTTCGGCGGCCGCAATCATATTGTCAACTCACCGATAACCAAAACATAGGTCATTTGAAGGGCCGAGCCAATAACTTTTTGTAAATGGCCCGTTTTCACTTAAATCTTTAGCCTCCAAACCCTTTTACAATCTATTCAGGCAAATCAAGCATGAAAAATGTGAGCAGAGTAGCAGTCACATTCAGTTGCAATCCTCTTTATAGCGGTATTAACGGCAAGAAACTGTGATGCCTAAATGGCAGCCCCTCCACGAATCTTTATCAAAGGCCAGGAAAAACCCCGCTTTGCAGGGCTATCCCATGTAGGGGTAGCGATAGTTTTTGGACGGATACAGGTTTTCTTTGATTGAACGTGGTGAAACCCAGCGAATCATGTTCTGAATGCTGCCGGCTTTATCGTTTGTCCCCGAAGCTCTGGCGCCGCCAAACGGCTGTTGTCCTACCACGGCACCAGTCGGTTTGTCGTTTATGTAGAAGTTACCGGCGGCCTGACGAAGCTTTTGTTCGACCATTTGAATAACGTCTCTGTCTTGGGCAAAGATAGCGCCGGTTAAGGCATAAGGAGAAGTCGTATCAACCAGATTAATAGTTTTAACAAAGTTTTTGTCATCGTAAACGTAAATTGTAAGGACCGGCCCGAATATTTCTTCTTCCAAAAGTCTTGATTTAGGATTAGATGTAACGACAATGGTTGGGCGGATAAACCAGCCTTTGGATTTATCGTATTGGCCGCCCGCTATAATTTTGCAGTCTTTGGTTTTTTTGGCAAACTCAATGTACCCGGCAATTTTTTCAAACGAGCGGCCATCGATAACTGCCGAGACGAAATTTTTGTGGTCCTCGGGGTCGCCCATTTTGAGCTCTTCGGTCTGGGCCGCAAGTTTGTCCTTAATTTCCTTCCAGACAGATTTAGCAATATAACAGCGCGAGGCCGCCGAGCATTTTTGTCCCTGGAATTCAAAAGCTCCGCGAATTATTGCAGTGACCAAGGCATCAGGATCTGTCGAAGAATGCGCCAGTATAAAATCTTTCCCACCGGTTTCTCCCACAATACGCGGATAAGATTTGTAGTTGGCGATATTCTCACCGATTATCTGCCACATTTTCTGGAAGGTGCCGGTGGAGCCGGTGAAGTGCACTCCTGCCAGATGGGGATGGCGAAGGGTGATATTCCCAAAGTCGGCCGGCTTGGCAAACAACATATTGACGACTCCATCGGGAAGACCGGCCTCCCGCAAGATTTTCATGATAAAGTACGAGGTGTAAACAGCGGTCGAGGCAGGTTTCCAGACAACTACGTTCCCCGGAATTGCCGGAGCAGTCGGCAAATTCCCATTTATTGAGACAAAATTAAATGGTGTAATGGCCACTACGAATCCTTCCAGCGGGCGATGATCGGTGCGATTCCAGATGCCTTGGGAGTTTTCGGGTTGGATGTCATAAATCTGCTGCATGAAATGAACATTGAACCGCCAGAAATCGACCAGTTCGCAGACAGCATCAATTTCGGATTGATAGATGGTCTTCGAATGTGCCAGCATGCAGGCGGCGTTCATGGTGTGCCGATACGGCCCTGCCAGTAAATCGGCGGCTTTCAAAAATATTGATGCCCGGTGTGGCCACGACAAACTCTCCCACTCTTTTTGTGCCGCCAATGCCGATTTGATGGCCAGTTTGATTTCTTTTTCGGTTCCTTGATAGAAATGTCCCAATACCTGTTTATGATTGTGCGGGGAAGTGATGGTAACTTTGTCGCCGCTTTTGATTTCCTGGCCGCCAATGACCGGTGCTATTTCCAGCTTCTTTGATTTAAGCTCGGCTAACACTTTTTGGAGGGCATTGTGGTCTTTAGAGCCGGGTACATAATCCAGAATCGGTTCATTTTTTGGATAGGGCACGCGAAAGGAGTTCATTTATTTCTCCTGAATATGAATTTCAACTTTGTTTCTTTCAAAATAGCAGGTCAATGCAGTTTCGGCAACTCGTGTAAACAAGGTAATGACAGGATTAAATTCGCTTCAAATTTTGGCTGTTCGTAAACGCAGAGAATTGATAATAACTGACACGGAACTAAAGCTCATAGCAGCGGCGGCAATCATGGGACTTAACAATAGACCAAAAATTGGATACAGCACTCCCGCTGCAATCGGCACACCCAGTGCGTTATAGACAAATGCAAAAAACAGATTCTGTTTGATATTGCGCATAGTTTGGCGGCTCAAATTGAATGCCCGCACAACACCCTGCAGGTCACCTTTGACTAGTGTTACGCCTGCGCTTTCCATAGCCACATCGGTACCGGTCCCCATGGCAATGCCGACGTCGGCTTGTGCCAAAGCTGGAGCATCGTTAATACCATCACCGGCCATGGCCACTATATTCTTTTCAATTTGAAGTCTTTTCACAATGTCGACTTTCTTATCAGGTAAAACACCTGCAATAACTTCCGTGATGCCAAGTCTTTGTGCGACTGCTTCGGCGGTTATTTTATTGTCGCCCGTGGCCAGAATGATTCTGATGCCTAAATCTTTGAGCTTTTGAATGGCCTCGAAAGAAGTCGGCTTAATCGGGTCGGCGACAGCAATCAATCCGGCTGCTTGATTGTCAACGGCGGCAAACATCACCGTGTTACCTGCTTTTCTCAATTCTTCGGCATTGGTCATCAAAACAGCGGGGTCGGCACTTAGCTCCTTCAGAAAATCTGCATTGCCGACGGCCACAAATCGTCCGTTTACTTTCCCTGTGACGCCTTTACCGGTAATTGACTGAAAATCAGCCACTGGAGTCATATCTACTTTTCGTTCTTGGGCGCCCTTGACAATCGCCGCACCCAGCGGGTGTTCGCTACTTTTTTCCAAAGATGCCACCAAGCTCAATACTTCATTTTCATTCCAGCCGTCAGCAGTTACAACCCCCGTTAGTTTCGGTTTCCCTTCGGTCAAAGTGCCTGTTTTATCAACGACCAGATAATTGACTTTACGGAGTTGCTCGATGGCTTCAGCATTCTTGAAAAGAACCCCGAAAGTGGCACCTTTCCCCATCGCCACCATAATTGACATTGGCGTAGCCAGTCCCAGGGCGCAAGGACAGGCAATGATTAAAACGGCTACGGCATTGATTAGTGCGTGAGACAAGCGCGGCTGTGGCCCCGTAAGGCTCCAAATGACGAAAGTCAAGACGCCAACGCCTATAACAACAGGCACAAAATAACCCGACACTACATCGGCCAGCTTTTGAATCGGCGCCCGGCTTCTTTGTGCCTCTGAAACCATCTGAACTATTTGTGCTAAAATTGTCTCTTTGCCCACGCGCTCGGCTCTAAAGACGATGGAGCCGGTGGTATTTACGGTGGCACCTATTACTTTTGCACCTAACGTTTTGTCAACCGGGATCGATTCACCGCTTATCATGGATTCATCCACTGAAGTTGAGCCTTCAACGACAGTACCATCGACCGGTATTTTTTCTCCCGGCCTAACCCTAAGCAAATCGCCTTTGCGGATATGCTCGATAGCAATGTCTTCCTCCGTCCCATCGCTACGCACAATTCGGGCAGTTTTTGGCGCCAGACCCAATAGTGCTCTTATTGCAGAGCCCGTTTTACTACGGGCACGAAGCTCCATTACTTGCCCTAACAAGACCAGCGTTACAATCACGGTGGCCGCCTCGAAGTAGACGCCTATATTACCATTCATTGTTCGTAATGATTCAGGGAAGGAGCCGGGGGCAATTGTGGCAAGCGCACTGTAGAGATATGAGACAGTCACACCCAGCCCAATGAGTGAGAACATATTCAAACTTCTATTTAGAAATGACTTCCAGCCTCTTTCTAATAGCGGCCAGCCGCACCAAAGCACTGTTGGCGTAGCCAGGGCCAGTTGAATCCAGACCATGGCCCGAAGTGACAGGAAATCACTCAAACGGAGACTTATAAAATGCTCGCCCATGGCCAGTATCAGTATCGGGATAGTTAAAATCGAAGCCACCCAGAAGCGGCGCTGCATATCTTTCAGATCTTCGTTTTCTGGTTCTGATGCCGTGACGGTTTTTGGCTCCAACGCCATGCCGCAGATGGGACAATTTCCCGGTCCAATCCGGACAATTTGTGGGTGCATCGGACAGGTGTATTCGATTTCCTCCGATTCAGTTTTCGGCAGTGCCACTTTAGGGGTTTGGGGTTTGAGATATTTTTCAGGGTCGTTGAGAAATTTTTGAAAGCAGCCAGGGTTGCAGAAGAAATACTCAATTCCATTATGAGTATGTCTAAGTGGTGATGCCGAAGTTACGTTCATTCCGCAAACGGGGTCTTTATGAGTGTCTGCCGTCATTTTTTTCTCTTTCAGTTTTAAAAAAGTGACCCCAACGGGAGTCGAACCCGTGTTACCGCCGTGAAAGGGCAGTGTCCTAGGCCACTAGACGATGGGGTCAATTGACAAAACAGGACGCTATTATACCCTCTGCCCAAAGCATGTGTCAAGGAACTATGCTCCATGGCTCTTTGAAATGTGTCGATTCTTGTAAAAGTTGACTGTAACCAACAAGTTCGATTCATTAACCCGATGTTTGCCGCAAGCAAAAAGCTTTGGCTAATCGCTCTTTTCTCAATTGCCATTATTGTGCTGGTCAATCTGGCCTGGTGGGTTTTTTATGGACGTACTGAAAAACTTCTTGACCGGCAGCTGGGACGGCGACTGGAAGCGATCGCCAAAGCTGGCGCCACCAGAATTCCACCGGAAACTTTGAGTGCGCTGATGGAGCCGGATTTTGAAGCGTTTGCTTTAGTCAGTGAGATTCTCGAAGAAGTCAGGCTGACTGATTCCCTTTCGGAAGTATTCATTCTCGATGAGAACTATCGATATTTGGCAACTACATCCTATGACGCCGACTCTGTCTATCTACTCGCCCCGTTAAACGGTAAATACATCGATTCACTTTTCTATGCTCTGGAGCCGCTGTCCTTATCGAGTAAATCGTATCAATCGGGTGAAGTCTATCTTAAATCCGCTTTCGTTCCCCTTGCAGATTCCGCTGGTCTTCCAGCGGCTGTTTTGGGAGTGGAAGCGCCGGTCGATTTTTTTGATGCATTAAAACAGTCCCAAAGAAATCTTCTCTTTTCGGGGCTGCTTTCAATTCTGGCGGGAGTTGCTTTTGGGGTGGTTTTTCTAATTTTGCAAAGGTCCTTGAATCGTGCTGAATCACAATTATTTTTGAACGAGACGCATTCCCATTTGGGGAGAATGGTGGCTGTCATATCTCATGAAATAAAAAACCCTCTCACTATTATCCGCAGCTCGGCCGAACAAATCAAACGTATCATATCCAAACAGCCCGATGTGCCGGGGGCCATTGAGATGCAGCGAGAATCAGGATTTGTCATTGAAGAAGTTGACCGGCTCAACGAAATAGTAACCGGATATCTCAATTTTGCCCGTGGCACGACCGGCGGGTTATTGGTAGGAAGCAGCCCCAATCCGATGAATGTCGATGAATTCATTGCGAAAATTAAAATGCATCTTCAAGAAAAATATCTGGAAAATAAAATTGATTGGGTTGAATTAAATCAAAAAAGAGGTCTGGTCGTCAACACTTTTGAGCGCGTCTTAAGACAATTGGTCCTGAATTTATTAATGAACGGTGCCGAGGCCTGTCTGTCGGCCAAAAAAGCCGTGAAATTGGGCTTGTCAATAAGCGATCTTGGAGAATATGTCGAAATAAAAGTCAGTGACTACGGCACCGGCATTTCTAAAAATGAACAAAAGAAACTATTTACACCATTTTATTCCACGCGTCATTCCGGCACCGGATTGGGGATGTATTTAAGCAAGAAAATCGTTGAAGAGATGCACGGCAAGCTGGATATTGAAAGTCAATTGGGAGAAAAAACTGAAATCAGAATTATGCTCCCCAAACAGGCGAGCTTTTGATTTATGGCACACGTTCTCATAGTCGATGATGAACCACAGATAACTTCCAAAGTTTGCGGCGTGGTGGAGGACTTAGGTCATAAAGTTATTACCACGACCAAATCAACCGAGGCTATGGAACTTTTGAAAAAGCACTCCTTTGATTTGGTAATAACTGATTTATCAATGCCCGAAATCACCGGTATGGAAATCCTCAAAAAGGCGCTCGAAAAGGAAGGAACGCAAGTTATCATCATGACCGCTTTCGCCACGGTGGCTAACGCTGTCGAAGCAATGAAACTGGGGGCCATAGACTATATCGAAAAACCATTCAGCCTTGATGTCATTGAGTTCCGTGTGAAAAGGGTGTTGGAACTTCAAAAACAAAAGTATCTGGTTGAGCATTACGAAAAAGTAGTTGGAGAGCAACTTGAGTCCGGATTTATCGGCTCCTCACCGTCGGCGAAAAAAATACTAGACCTGATTTCCAAAGTTGCCCCAAGCGATACGACTGTTCTTCTCACAGGCCGCTCCGGAACCGGAAAAGAACTGGCGGCGAGAATGCTCCATGACCGCTCGCCCAGGAAAACCAGACCATTTATAGCTGTTAACTGTGCGGCACTTCCGGAAACGCTCCTGGAATCTGAACTATTTGGACATGAAAAAGGCGCTTTCACCGGCGCTGAAGCCCGCAAACGTGGCCGATTCGAATTGGCTGATAGCGGCACTTTATTTCTGGATGAAATCGCTGAAATGTCCACCAACGTACAATCAAAGCTTTTGCGAGTTTTGGAAGAACGCAAACTGGTCAGAGTCGGTGGGGTGGATCAGATAAGTGTGGATGTGCGGGTAGTGGTCGCTACTAATCGTGATCTCAAAGAAGAGATGGGAAATGGAAAGTTTCGTGAGGATTTATTCTTTCGGATAAACGTATTCCCGATCGAGATGCCCCATTTATCCGATCGCAAAGACGATATAGTGCCATTGGCGGAGCATTTTCTGAAGAAACTTAATTATGCTCATTTGAAATTAGACATCAAAGTATCAGAATTGCTGGAGTCCTACGATTGGCCGGGGAATATCAGAGAACTTCGTAATGTCCTTGAACGTGCAGTAATTTTAAGCGGCGGCGAACCGCTAAGCATTGACGAGTTTTCTCTTGAAATAGATGATGGTCCACTGGTCGATTCCGCCAACGCCGGCAGTTATGCAAGGGAAGGTCTTGAAATGGCTGAAAAGCAGATGATTCTTGATGCACTGGCAAGATGCGCCGGAAACAAAACGGATGCGGCCAAGATGCTTAAGATAACACGGCGCAGACTATATAGCCGGATGAAGGTTCACGGCATTAGTCCCTGAAAGTTCGCAAAATTCAAAATTCCGTACCGGTTGGTACAGGTAAGACCTTCGCCAGCTTCCCAACGACTTTAGTAACTTATTGCAACATAGCTCATTAAATAGACCTTCCGATTGTGGCACAGGATTTGTGACATAAGCGGATGAAGAGAGGAAGTTTGGGAAAAGCTATGATTAAAGTAATAATGAGAATAAGTTTAATTTTAGCCTCTTTGCTGATATTGAGCGCTCCGTTTGTGCACTCACAAAATGCCAACACAATCGTAGAAAACTTAAGAACGGAATTGCAGCGCACAGATGAAATTATCGAACGTGCCCGCGAAATGGTGCGGGCATCCAATGCACCTGCATCCGCTTTGGCACTGGAACAGGCGATTGGGCTTCAAAAGCAAGCCTGGGACAATTTCTATAGAGGCACAGTCGATGGGTACAGTTTTGCACTTAAGCTGACAATTCAGGCTCGCGAACAGGCCAAACAGGCGCTGGCCAATTCCCGGTTTTCAGAACAAGGCCAGGATGCGGTTCTAAATAGATTGGAAAGAACTGAAGATCTTTTGAGGCAGGCTCACGAAGAAATGCCGAACGCAGTTGATGAATCACTTGGAACGATTTTTGATTCTGCGAGGCGCAATCTGGCGCAGGCGTGGGAATTTTATCGCAATGGTCAATATCGTCCGGCAGTAAAGCTGGCTAATCAAGTTGAAAAGACGGCCAAACGGCTGTTGCAAATTGCTAATCGGCAGCAAAACTTTCAGGCTAATTTCCAGCGACGTCTGGAAGCGGTAAAGCAGTTTATCGACCGCGTACAGGAAGAAGCCGCCAATTGCCAGTCAGAACCGGCCCATAATTTGATTCAGAAAGCCAAGGAAGCTCTCCAATTGGCAGTTGAATTGGCCTCCAAGCGTCAATACGAAGTAGCCTCCTACCACTTGCAGCAGGCTCGTAAGCTGGCAGCAGAAGCGGCCGACTTTTGCGGAAGGGCCAAAGAGTTTAACAGCAGCTTAGAGAGATTGCAAAGTGAAGCGGAACGTCTTAGGGAGCAAATCCGGCCAACGGATGAAAACGGCATGAGACTTCTGGAGCAGGTTTTTGGCCAGATTGAAAGTGCCAGAGAATATATAGCCAGACAGGACAGCGAGGGCGCTGTGGCTACTCTTAGGGCCGCCCAGCTGACGCTCAAACAGTTACAGAGATATTTGAATAACGGAGAGTAATAATCCTCTTTTTGGCAGGGCTAAGTTTGAATACCAGACGGGTTAGCTGGATTGGGGTTTTGGGAATTACTGGCCTTGTGGCCAGTAATTCTTTTTCATCAAGCCTGGAATTAAAAACTTCCCTGGGTTACGATTTTGTCTCGCAAGAGTACTTTCTGGATTCCGTTACCACCGACTCCGCCCTTTCAACCTGGCTTCTCAAAACTGACTACCTCGATGATTTCAAAGGGAGAATAGCCCTCAATTTTCTTCCCTTCATTGACAGGCGCCTGGAACTCCAGTCCAGTTATGAGCAATCCAGAGAATTGTATAGACTAAGATTTAACTCTAATTGGCGCCCCAGATTCGGAAAAACCCGATTCGATATGAGCACAGAACTTGAACGGAGGGACCGTCACAATGGCACCAACGAATTCGGTGACTCTTATGTTTTTGGTTACACCCGGGCAGCGCTGACTATACCGGTATCAGAGGAAATGAGCACCAGAATTCAAATGGTTGGTGAGTTCGTAAATTTTGACTCTGCCGCCACCTACAATTACAATTATTATCGGCTTGGGCCTAAAATCGGGATAACCAGGACCTTTGAGGGGTTTTCATTCCTGGATGCCAACATCTTTTTCACGAATCGGCAGGTACCCGATTCGGCGGAATTGGACTATTGGAATTTTGGAATTGACGGCTCTTTTCTGGGTTTGATGGAGGGCGGCGACATCGACCTCTATACTCGTTTCGAAAGAAAAAACTACAACAGGCTGGACTCCCGTGACGACCACTATCGATTTGACTTTGAGGGGCGGGGAAAGATATGTATGGGTGAGCGGCATTTTACTAAAATCGAGCTTCAAACAGAGATAGTATTCTACAGCCCGGTTGATCTGGTCAATTTCGACTACGGTCGGACCGGCTGGGCCGTCCTGGTCGGATTTGAAAAGAAGGGCTGGTCGGTAGCAGTAGGCCCCGCTTTTGAACTCATGATGGAACAGGAAGGGAGCTTCAAAGCGGCCGAAGACTACTTTGAGATTGGTGGAAAAGTTGATTTGGAGGTACTGAAAGCCGGGCGCTTTTTTGGCTCCGTTGAGTCCACTTTGGGATATCGAAATCTTTCTGTTGAAGAGCAATACTATACTAATTTCATGTTTGAAAGGCTGAACACCATCGGGAACTTTACACTTTTTGGAGGGCTTAATCTGAACTGGCTCTTTTCGGCCGAGTGGGAGTGGCATGGTATTCAGCAAGAAAACTCCCAGATTTTTCTATTGTCTACCAACCTGACTTATTCAATTTAAAGCTCGAAATCCGACTTACCGAAACGGTCATCCGTCCTTGTTATTGTGAAATGCTTCACATAACCATGGCTGATTTTGAAAGCTTCGTGATTTCCTTTAGTCAGGAATTATCAAAATGATTAATCAAATGGGGTTATTTTCTAGCCCTGGCCAGAATACTGCTGAAGCTCTTCCCTTGGCGGCGAAAGCGAACAGTTCGCAAAGTCGAGACCCAATCGTGGTTGATAACATTTGGGGAGTCAAGAGAGCTAGGCGTGAGTCAGAAGATGAAATATAATCGCTAACTTGGCAATTGATTGAGTCAGCCCTTCTTTCTATTCCCATTACTACCTTTGTACGTAATTGGGGTTATTTGTAAGAAAGTACTTGACAGTGAGGGATATTTTGGTATTTTGGAGTTGTCTAGGGAAACTAGTTGTGTAGAGACGCTTTAGTTTTGAGACTGTAGTACCTTAAAGTAACGTGCTTATAACCAAGCCGTTACATCAGTGGCAAGCTTCATTTTCGGTTTTCATAAAGAGATCATAGAACCTTGTGAGGAGTTATATTCTTTAGGGTTTTAGAGCATCTCGAAGATTCTTCTTCATCCAGTTTCATCGATGTCTGTCAGAGGGTGAGTCTTGAGTATTATGAGTACTGGGGAATTTCCTTTGACGGGAGTTGATCGAATCTGGCGGGATTTCGATACCCGGTTCCGATTAAGTTCGGGACGTTATCGAAACCTTCCGGGTAGCTTTCAGATGTTATTAAATTGATAGTTACCTGAAACTGGTAAAGACCTTTAGTTTTTAAAGGAGCATTCTAATGATGCACAAAAGAACAGTATATTCTTTGTTGCTGACCTCCTTTATACTGGTGTTTGCGTTATCATCGGCATTGGCGCAGTCGGTTACTTTTGAGTCGAAGGGTGCCAAGCGTTGTGAGTCTGGGGTATTGAACGTAACCGTCAATCCCGGGGGCTCGGTCAACGCTATTGAGATAGTCTTCGAAGTGGAGTCCACTGCGGGCGGAGCCTTTTTCTCCAGCCTGAATGTAGTGTGGGATCCGGGGTTTACCGAACTGGACAACCGGGTAATAGATTTATCCGGGGTGAATAACGTATCGCCGGATACAGTACGATTGGCTGCGATGGCCACAGATCCTGGGGATGCCTGTCTTTCGTCCACGAAAGTGGTGGCTCGAGTAGAATTCGAGACCAACCGAGTATGTGGCGGGACGGTGCGTCTGGACGGGGCGACCTTTACGTGCCCCAACAACCCTCTGGTTGTAGCCACGACCCAGTTTGTGGACTGTGCCGACAATGCTTTGATTGCGGCGGCAGTAGTGGCGGGCACGGTGACAGTCACCAACGATCCGCCGACTATCGATCCGATTCCGAACGCATCAGTTCACTGGGGCACCACCTATATCGGTGATGCCAACGGGAACGATCCGGATTTAGCCAACGGCTGTGAGAAGCTGACATATTCGAAGCTGGTAGGTCCTGCTGCAATGAGCGTAAATGCGACAACTGGGGCGATAAGCTGGTTCACCACGGGAGCCGATGTGTGCGAACACCCGGTGACCATTCAGGTGACCGACTCCTGCGGAGCCAGCGCCCAGACTAGTTTTACGATTTGCGTGTTTAACGATCCTCCGGCCTTTACGGATTGCCCGGATGGCGACCATGTTTGCTGGGGTGAGTTAATCTGCGGCGACGTGGACGCGTCCGATCCCGATGGCGGTCCGGCACCTTTGGAGTATTCATTGGTCAGTTTCAATGGTCCTGGCACGGTTAATCTTAACCCGATAACGGGCGAGTGGTGCTGGCAGACCGAGGAACAGAATCCTTTTATTGGCACCTTTGAGCTGTGCATAAAAGCCTCAGACGGCGCTAATACCTGCAGCCCCTGCAGTCCGTCCAACGCAGACACTTGCTGTTTGGAGATTGAAGTAATACCCACCTTCCGCGTCACAATTGAGAAGACCCACAACACGCATTTTGGCCAGATGGAAGATGTCACCATCTCCCTGGACAACAGTGTCGATCCGGGTAACGCCATGGGTGGTTATGACTTTTTGATTGAGTATGATCCGAGCGTATTGTCGTTTAATTCAGCCGATCCTGGTCAGTTAATCACTGACTGCGGATGGGAGTATTTCACCTATCGTCATGGTGCCTCCGGCAACTGCGGTCCCAATGCCTGCCCCTCGGGCAAGCTGCGGATCGTGGCTATTGCCGAGACCAACAATGGCAATAATCATCCCCTCTGCTACGGTGAGACGCCGGGCGCCAGCGGCGACCTGGCGGTACTGCACTTTTTGGTGACCAACGATTACACCATTGAGTGCCAGTATGTACCGATTCGGTTCTGCTGGTATGACTGCGGCGATAACGCCATCTCATCTCGGACGGGTGACACTTTGTTTATCTCCCGTCATGTTTATGATTTTGACAATCCTAACCCGATTGAAGATCTCGATCATCCCTTCCCGTCACTGTACGGCGCCAATGCGACTTGCGACACCCTGTTGGGTGACGACAAGCCGGACCCCTTGCGCTGCGCGGACTTCTGGAACGGCGGTGTCGACATCATTTGTGTCGATTCCATCGATGCTCGCGGTGATATCAACTTAAACGGTATCTCGAACGAAGTTGCCGACGCAGTCTTGTTCAGCAACTATTTCGTGTATGGTGCCAGCGTCTTTACAGTCAACGCGCCGGGTCAGATAGCTGCGACCGATATCAATGCCGATGGTACGGTGTTGACGGTGGCCGATTTAGTTTATCTGATTCGTATCGTGGTGGGTGATGCGCTGCCGATACCGAAAGAAGTGGTACCGCTGGCGGTGCGTTACACCCATGACCAGCAAGGCGTGATGTCGGTCAAAGACGAGGTTCAGATCGGCGCGGCCTTTGTGGTAGTCTCGGGTGAGACGACCCCGGTATTATTGGCTGATAATATGGAGCTGCTGTACGCTTACGACGGCGCCAACACCAGAGTCCTGGTGTGGTCGCGCGAAGCCCACAGCTTCACCGGTGACTTCCTCAATGTCCAAGGTCAGGTGATCGTACTTGACATGGCGACGTTTGAAGGACAGCCGGTGGCCTTGGAAGTTCTGCCGAGCGAGTATGCTCTGAATCAGAACTATCCTAACCCGTTCAACCCCAAAACACGTATCAGCTTCAGCTTGCCCACCAAAAGCGATTACACTCTGACGATTTACAATGTCAATGGTCAGGAAGTGGCCTCGTTTGCGGGCGCAGCCGAAGCCGGCGTGCACGAGATTGACTGGGATGCCGGCAGCTATGTCGCCTCGGGCGTCTATCTCTATAGACTCGTAGCTGATAACGGCCGGTTCGTGGCCAACAAAAAGATGGTCCTGCTCAAGTAAGTTTAAGAACTTACTTTAACAGCCAACCACAAATAAACCCCTCCTTCCCCCTCCAGGGACCGAGGGGTTTCTATTTCACACCCTT
>Ga0184637_10000306_pt1 | contig 36461 bp, 24 predicted proteins | sample PLM3_127_b2_FD_133143 | JGI IMG/M metagenome (GOLD analysis project Ga0184637, IMG submission 133143) | Groundwater sediment microbial communities from an aquifer in East River, Colorado, USA - PLM3_127_b2 | ecosystem: Environmental > Terrestrial > Soil > Riparian zone | place: USA: East River... | reverse complement strand
GAGCTCGGCGGCAGCGGGTCGCCGTCCGGATCCTCGACGGTGAAGCGCGCGTCGATCGGCTCCCCCCAGGCGACCTCCGCCGGCGCGACGAGCGTCAGCACCGGGGGCGAGTCGACGATGGTGGCGGTCGCGGACCCGGTCGCGGAGAGCGTCCCGTCGCTCGCGGTCACGAGCACCTCGATGACGTCGCCGCGCGCCGTCTCGCTGGCGGGGAGCGCCGCGGCGACGAACCCGGGGAGCGCCACCCCGTTGCGCCGCCAGCTCCAGGAGACCGTCACCGGATCGCCGTCGGGATCGCTCGCGGACGCGCTGGCGGTGAGGTCCGCCGCGGTGCCGGGCAGGTCGGGCACGATCCGCACGGTGCCGAGCACGGGCGCCTGGTTGCGGACGTGCACGAGCACCACGTCGCTCACGCTCTCCTGCCCATCGCTCACGGAGAGCCGGAGCTCGATGTCGGCGTCCGCGGCCGGGGCGGTGAACTCCGCCCACGGCGTCCACGTGGAGGTCAAGAGCGTCACGGTCGGGCCCGAGAGCTGCTCCCACGAGAACGTCACCACCCCGCCGTCGGGATCGCCCGCCGAGGCGGGGAGGAGCACGCGCGCGCTCCGGGGGACCGTCTGGTCGAGGCCCGCGTCGGCCGTGGGCGGCAGGTTCACGCCGGGCGGAAACACGGTGATGGTGACGTCGTCCTGGCTCGCCGCCTCGCCGTCGCTCGCCGCGAGGCGGAAGCCGAGCGGGCCGGCCTCCGCGGGCGCGACGAACCGCGCCCTGCCGCCCTCGAACGCCTCGAGCACCACCGGCGTGCCGGACGTCTGGGTCCAGACGAACGTGAGCGGGTCGAGGTCGGCATCCGCGCTGTACGCCCCGTCGAGCCCCACGACCCAGCCCGCGCGGACGGAGCGGTCGGGCCCGGCGTTGGCCACCGGCGCCGTGTTCTGGACGTGCACCTCGACCACGTCCGGCAGGGACCGCGCGCCGCCGGCCGAGACGACGAGCTGGAACCGGTACGTCCCCGACGCGTGCGGCAGGGTCACGGGGGTCAGCGCCGAGGCGGCGGACGCCACGTTCGCCACCGCCGGCCCGCCGAGCTGGGACCACTCGAACGCGAGCGCCTCGCCGAGCGGGTCGCTGCTCGCGGACCCGTCGAGCAGCACGGTCGCGCCCTTCCCGGCGGTCCGATCGTCGCCGGCGGCCGCCACGGGGCGGGCGCGCCCCTTCTCGTCGTCGTTGCTGCAGGCGGACAGGGCGATGGACGCCGCGAGCGCGGCGGCGACGACACGGAACGAGACCATGGGCTCCCCCGGTTGGCCGCCGAGCCGGCGTGCGCCAGATCGAGCGGTCGGAGGGCAGGAGACCACATGGGGTCCGCGGTGTCACGCGGAGTCCCTGTCGCGCCGGGAGCGGACGTCACCGCAACGCGGCGTTGATCTCGTCGAGCACGGCGCGGGCCGGCCGGACCACCTCGTCCGGGAGCGTCGCGAGCGGCGCGTCGACGAGGGCGAGCTGGTCGAGCAGCGTCGGCGCCTTCGGGTCCACGTACAGGACGCCGGTCAGCACCTCGCCCCGCCGCCCCGCCTCCATGAGCCGCCCGACGGCCTTGATGCGGTCCGAGGCGTCGTAGCCCTCCTCGAGCTTGCGCAGCCGCAGGTGCGACCCGTCGTGCATCGTGACGTCCACCGTCGTCCCGGGGTCGTACTCGATCGCGATCTCCTCGAACGCCGGCACGAAGGAGAGCTCCTGCAGCGGCGCGTCGTGGTCCTTCATGTACGCGTAGGACTTGGTCGAGCCCTCGTGGTCGTTGAACGTGACGCACGGAGAGACCACGTCGAGCATGGAGGTGCCGCGGTGCGCGATGGCCGCCTTGAGCATCGCCGAGAGCTGCCGCTTGTCCCCCGAGAAGCTGCGGCCGACGAAGGTCGCGCCGAGCTGGACCGCGAGGGCGCAGGTGTCGATGGGCGGCAGCTCGTTCGCGACGCCGGTCTTGAGAATCGAGCCGAGGTCGGCGGTCGCCGAGAACTGCCCCTTGGTGAGGCCGTACACGCCGTTGTTCTCGACGATGTAGACGACCGGCAGGTTGCGCCGCATGAGGTGCACGAACTGGCCGATGCCGATGGAGGCGGTGTCGCCGTCGCCCGAGACGCCGAGCGCGAGCAGCGTGCGGTTCGCGAGCACCGCACCGGTCGCGATCGACGGCATGCGCCCGTGCAGCCCGTTGAACGCGTGCGACCGGCTCATGAAGTAGGCGGGGCTCTTCGAGGAGCAGCCGATGCCCGAGAGCTTCGCGACGCGCTCGGGGGCCACGCCCATCTCGAACATCGCCTCGAGGATCCGCTCGGAGATGGCGTTGTGGCCGCAGCCGGCGCAGAGCGTGGTCTTGCCCCCCCGGTACTCGACGACGGTGAGGCCGAGCCGGTTGGTCCTCGCGCCGGGCGGCGGGCTCGCGGGCGTCGCGGGCGTCGTGGGCATGGTCAGCTCCCCTCCCCCGCCCGGATCCGGTCCGTGACGGAGCGTGCGTCGAGCGGCAGGCCGTCGGAGATCGCCACCGACCGCAGGCGCGGGGCGAGCTCGGGCGGCAGGTCCATCCGGAGCAGCGCCGCGAGCTGCCCGTCGCGGTTCTGCTCCACCACGTAGACGCGCGGGTGCGCCTCCACGAAGGCCCGCACCGCCGCGGCGAACGGGTAGGCCCGCACGCGGAGCAGGTCGGTCTCGAGCCCCGCCTCGGCGCGGAGCTGCGCGCGGCTCTCCGCCACGGCGAACTGCGTCGAGCCGTGGCAGAGGATGCCCACCGCGGCGCCCGCGCCGTCCGCCACCGGGGCGGGCAGGGCCGCCCGCGCCGTGTCCAGCTTCCGCGCGAGCCGCGCCATGTTGCGCGCGTAGATCTCGGGGCGCTCGCTGTAGACCGCCGCCTCGTCGTGGCCCGTCCCCCGCGTGAAGTAGGCGGCGCGCGGGTGCGGGGTGCCAGGCAGCGTGCGCCAGCCGATGCCGTCGCCGTCCACGTCGGCGTAGCGCGAGAAGCCACCGAGCCGGTCGAGGTCCTCCTTCGAGAGCACCTTGCCGCGGTCGAGCGGGCGCGCCGGGTACACGAAGGGCTCCGCCATCCAGACGTTCATGCCGAGGTCGAGGTCGGAGAGCACGAACACCGGCGCCTGGAGCCGCTCGGCGAGGTCGAACGCGTCGATCGCCATCGTGAAGCACTCCTCGACCGAGCCCGGGAACAGCAGCACGTGGCGCGTGTCGCCGTGCGAGAGCACGGCGGTGGAGAGCACGTCCCCCTGCTGCGTGCGGGTGGGGAGCCCCGTGGACGGGCCGACGCGCTGCACGTCGAAGATCACCGCCGGGATCTCGGCGTAGTAGGCGAGCCCGGCGAACTCGCTCATGAGCGAGATCCCCGGCCCGCTGGAGGCGGTCATCGCGCGCGCCCCCGCCCAGCCCGCGCCCACCGCCATGCCGATCGCGGCGAGCTCGTCCTCCGCCTGCACCACCGCGAAGGTCGCCTTGCCGTCCGCCCCGACGCGGTGGCGGCGGAGCAGCGCGATGAGCGTCTCGACGAGCGACGACGAGGGCGTGATCGGGTACCACGCCACGACCGTCACGCCCGCGAAGAGCGCGCCGTACGCGGCGGCGGCGTTCCCGTCCACCATGATCTTCCCGGTGGTCCCGTCCATCCGCTCGACCCGCAGCCGGTCCCGCTTCTCGAGCGTGGCCGCCCGCGCGTGGCCCGCGCGCGCCGCGGCGACGTTGAGCTCGCGGGCCTTCGCCTTCCCGCCGAACTGCTTCGCGATGGCGCGCTCGACCTCGGCGAGCTCGACGCCGAGGAGCCGCGCGACCACGCCCACGGTGGCCATGTTGCGCAGCAGCTTGCGGAGCTTGGGCTCGGCCGTGACCGGCGCGACGACGGCGTCGAACGCTACCGGGTACCAGACGAGGTCGTCGCGCAGCTTCTCGAGCCCGAGCGGCGCGTCGAACACGACCGCCGCCCCCGGCTCGAGCGCGGCCACGTCCTCCGCCGCCGTCTCCGGGTTCATCGCGACGAGCAGGTCGCTCTCGCGCTTGCGCGCGACCCAGCCGTCGCGGGAGACCCGGACCGTGTACCAGGTCGGCAGCCCTGCGATGTTGGACGGGAAGAGGTTCTTCCCCGAGACCGGGATCCCCATCCCGAACAGCGCGCGCAGCAGGACGGAGTTCGAGCTCTGCGACCCCGAGCCGTTGGCGGTCGCCACCTGGATCGAGAAGTCGTTGACCACTGCGCCCTCGTTCCGCACCCCACGCCCCTTTGGTCGCCGCCCCGGCACGGGACATAACGGCCCGGCGGTGCTCGATCGAGCGTTCGTGGGCCCACGGGCGGGGCGCGTGACGCGAGCGAGGCCGCCGTGAGCGAGCGGCCCGAACGCTCGACGTCGCGTCGGGCGGCTCGCGACCCGGACGGGCTCGAGCGCCGGTCACGTCGGGGCTCCCGTTGACCACCGAGGGGAGCGTGCGGTTGTGTGGTCCATCGCCTCCGGAGGCGCATGCGGATCGCAACCCTCTCCGCCGTCGCGCTCGCGTTCACCGCCGCCGTCGCGCCGCGGGCCGGCGGCGCGCAGGTCGCCCGCACCGCGGCCCCGGCCCCGCGCCCGGTGGCGGAGCTCCGCTTCCTGCTCGAGCCCGGCCGCCCGCGCGCGGGCACCCAGACCACCGTCGCCGTGTCGGCACGCGACGCCGAAGGGAAGCGAACGGACGCCAAGGTCTCGGTCGATTGCGACTTCGGGGAGCTGGGCGAGGTCACGCGGGTCGCCGAGGGGCTGTACCAGGTGACGCTCGGTGTCCCGAAGATGCTCCCGGGGCACCGCTCGATCCTCCTGCTCGCCCGCGCCGGAGGGATCTCCGTCGAGGCGGTCGTCCCCGTCGCCCCCGGCGCGCCCGCCACCTTGAAGCTCGACGCCGCGCCGGCCGTGCTCGCGGACGGCGAGGCGCTCGTGCCGCTCGAGGTGGCGCTGCTCGACGCCTTCGGCAACGCCGCCGACGACGTGCCGCACGCCAGCGCCGGCCGCGGTGCGGTCTCCCCGGCCGAGCCCATCGCCCGGGGCCACTGGGTGATCGTCTACCGGCCGCAGCGGGCGGTCGAGGGCGGCGAGGACGTGATCGCGATCGCGGCGGGCCCGCTCCGGCGGGAGCACCGCATCCGGCTCGACGCGAGAGCGAGGTGGATCGCGCTCGCTCCCTGGTCCGGGGCGGCGCGCGACGGCCGCGGGACCGCGCTCGCGCTGGGCGGGGCGATCTCGGGATGGCGGCGCACGGCCTCGGGTCAGCTCGGGGTGATCCTCGACCTCGCCTGGTGGCGGCACGACGAGCGGACCGCGCTCCAGGCGCCGTCCGGCACCCTCTCGCTGGAGGCCGGACGCTCGTACCTGCCGCTCACCGCGTCGCTCGCGTTCGCCCGCCGGGTGGGCTCTCGCGGCTCGGCCACGCTCGCGGCAGGCGCGGGCGTCTCGCGCGTGGCGAGCGCGCAGGACCTCTCGGGCCAGCCCGCCGTGTCCGAGGCCGGCTTCGCCCCGGTCCTCGGCGTCACCGCCGGGCTCGGGCTGCGCGGCTGGAGGGGCAGCCCGTACCTCGAGCTGCGCGGCCTGTGGATCGGCGACGCGGGGCTCGAGACCTTGAGCGGCTCGACGCGAGCGCTCCTCCTCACCGTGGGATACCAGCTCGATGCGCGCTAGGAGCCTCGGCGCGCTCTGCGCGGCGCTGATCGCGGCGACGGCCTGCAGCACGTCCGACGTACCCGCGCCGCGGCCGGCCGTCGTCGAGCCCGCGCGCGGCCCCGCCGGAACCCGCACCCCCGTCGTGATCCGCGGGGAGGGCTTCGCCGCGCGGACCGTCCGCTCCGCCTCGGGGGGCGACCCCACGCTCGACGTCACTCACCGCGCCTGGCTCGGCGGCACCGAGCTCGAGGACGTGACCTGGGTGGACGCGCGAACCCTCCACGCGGTCGTGCCGGCGGGGTTGCCCGCCGGCCTGCAGCCGCTCGTGGTCGAGAACCCGTTCGGCGTCCGGGGCCGCCTGGAGGAGGCCTTTGACGTCGTCGCCACGCCGGGCGCGATCCTCTCGCTGGCGCTCGAGCCCGCCGCCACGGTGGCGAGCGTCGGGCAGGGCATCCCGCTGCGGGCGACGGTGACCAACATCGGGAGCGCGGCCGCGGCCGACGTCACCTCGGCGGTCGAGCTCACGTCGGCCGACGGGGGCGCGGTGAGCCTCGACGGGCCGACCCCCGCGCTCGCGCCCACGCTCGCGCCCGGCGAGGCCTTCGAGTTCTCCTTCACCGCGGTCGCGCTCGCGGCGGGAACGGTCGCGCTCTCGGGCTCGGCCCGGGCGACCGACGTCTTCTCGGGGGAGGACGTCGGGAGCCCGGCCGCGAGCGCGGAGATCACCATCCAGCTGCAGGCCGGCCTGGCCGCGACCATCACGGCGAGCCGCGCGACCGCCAACCCGGGCCAGGCCGTGGCGCTCACCTTCACCGTGACGAACGGCGGGAGCGCGAGCGCGGAGGTGACGTCGGTGACCCCGACCGTCGCCCCGGACGGCGCGGCCGCCTGCACCGAGCCGTCGCCCTCGGGCGCCCAGGTGCTCGCGTCCATGGAGTCGATGGCCTTCACCTGGACGTGCACGCCTTCGGCCGCGGGCAGCCTGACGCTGAGCGGCACCGCGAGCGGGACGGACGGGAACTCCGGCGCGCCCATCTCCGCGACCCCGTCCACCCCCGCGGCGCTCTCCGTCCAGACGCCGGCCGCGCTCTCGGCCTCGATCGCGGTGCAGGGCAGCCCGACCGTCGTGAGCGTCGGCCAGCCGCTCACGCTCGAGCTCACCGTCTCGAACGCCGGTGGGGCCTCGGCGAGCCTCACGGCGGTCACCCCCTCCGTCACCCCGGTGGCGGCCGCGGCCTGCACCGCCGCGACCCCGGCCACCCCGAGACCCCTCACCGGCGGAGCCTCGACCACCTTCTCCTGGACCTGCGTCCCCGCGGTCGCCGGCTCGCTCACCTTCGGCGCCGCAGTCGCGGGCGCCGACGGGAACACCGGCGCGCCCCTCGCGGCCACCGCCACGCCGGGCGCCACCGTCACCGCGCAGCTCCCTGCCGCCATCGTCGCCACCGTCGCCGCGAGCCGCGCCGTCGCCACCGTCGGCCAGGCCGTCACCGTCTCGTTCACCCTCGCCAACGGCGGCAGCGCCACCGCGAGCATCTCCACCCTCACCCCGTCGTCCTCCGGCCCGAGCGCCACCTGCGGCGCGGTCTCTCCCTCCCTCCCCCAGGCCATCGCCTCCGGCCAGTCCCGCGTCTTCTCCTGGACCTGCACCCCCACCTCGGCCGGCGCCCTCGCCCTCTCCGGCACCGCCACCGGCACCGACGGCAACTCCGGCGCGCCCATCTCCGCCACCCCGGCCACCCCCGCCAGCGTCGCCGTCCAGACCCCGCCCGCACTGTCCGTCACCTCGTTCGCGGCGACCCGTGTCACCGCCAACCTCGGCCAGGCGATCGGCCTCACCCTCGTCCTCGCCAACGCCGGCGGCGCCACCGCCAACGTCTCCGCCGTGAGCCCCACGGTGTCGCCGGCGAGCGCCGGCACGTGCGCTGCGGTCTCGCCCGCCCCGCCCCGGGCACTCGCGGGCGGCGCGAGCGTCACCTTCACCTGGTCCTGCACCGGCAGCGCCGCGGGCGCCGCCACGCTCGGCGCGACCGTCGCCGCGACCGACGCCAACACGGGGTCCGTCGGGCCCGTCGCCGTCACCGGCCTGCCGGTCACGCTCCAGACCCCCGCCGCCGTCTCCGTGGCAGCCTTCACGGCCACCCCCGCGACCGCCGCCGTGGGTCAGCCGATCGCGCTGAGCCTCACGCTCGCGAACGGCGGCGGGGCGACCGGCTCGACCGCGAACGTGACCGCGGTCGTGCCCGCCGTCGTCCCGGCGGACGCGGCCACGTGCACGGCGCCGGCGCCGGCCCCGCCGGCGGTGCTCCCCGGCGGCGCCACCGTGACCTTCACCTGGTCGTGCACCGGCTCGTCCCCGGCGGCGCTGACGCTCGGGGCCTCCGTGACCGCGACGGACGCGAACACGGGGTCCGGGGTATCACCCACGGTCACGGCGCTCCCCGTGACGATCCAGGCGCCGGCCGCCCTCGCCGTGACCGCGTTCGGCCCGGCGGCGACGACGGTCACGACGGGCCAGGCGGTCGCCGTGTCGCTCACGCTCTCCAACACCGGCGGAAACGCCGCGATCGTCTCCTCGGTCTCGGGGGTGGCGACGCCCTCCGCCAGCACCTCGTGCTCGCCCGCCAGCCCTGCCCCGCCGCAGACGATCCCCGCCGGGCAGAGCCTGACCTTCTCCTGGAGCTGCAGCGCCTCCGCGACGGGGATCTACACCCTGCGCGCGAACATCGCCGCAGCCGACGCGAGCTCGGGCGCGCCGCTCACGCCGACCGTGAACGGGGTGGCCCTGACCGTCATCCAGCCAGCGGCCCTCACGGCGGTCCTCACGACCGTGGGGAGCCCCACCGTCGTCAGCGTGGGCCAGCCGCTGACGCTGTCCCTCACCGTCGGCAACACGGGCGCCGCCGCGGCGAACCTCTCGGCCGTGATCCCGAGCGTCCAGGGGACCGCGGTGGCGGGGTGCACCGCCGCCTCCCCGGCCCCGCCGCAGACGGTCGCCGGAGGCGGCAGCGTCACCTTCGGCTGGACCTGCACGCCGACCTCGCCCGGGACCCTCACGCCCAGCGCGACGGTCGCGGGGACCGACGCCGTCTCGGGCGCGTCCCTCGCCGCGGCTCCGGCGGCGGCGCCGGTCACGGTCCAGTCCGAGGCCGCGCTGACCGCGAGCGGCCCCGAGGTCGCCCTCGTGAGCGACGACGCGCTCGGGGACGGGAGCCCGTCCGCGATCCTGGCCGGCTTCGAGGGGAGCGCGCTCGTGGCGGCGCGCGGCGCGGCGTCCGGGATCGTCCGGCACGACCCGGCCAGCGCTCCGGAGCGGCTCGCCCTTGCGCTCGGCGTGGACGCGGACGCGACGCCCGCCGCCAACGCCGCCTGGGCCGCGAGCGCGCCAGCGACCACGCTCGGCGCTCCGGGCTGCACCCCCGGCTCGCGGGCCTGCGGCCCGGATGACGAGGCCGGCCTCACGACCCTCGCGGCCGGATCGCTGGGCGGACGCGAGCACCTCCTGCTCGCGGGTGTCGGCGGCGCCGGCACACGCTACGTGTACGCGGCGTCGTCCGCCGCGCCCGGGCTCCTCGAGGCGAGCTGGCTCGACCTGCGCGACGGGTTCGCGGGGTCGGCCGTCCCGCCGCTCGAGGCGGCCCTGTTCGTCCCGGGGACGCCGGAGCGGCTGTTCCTCGGGTTCGCCGGCGCCGGGCGCGGCCCCGCGGTGCTCGAGGTCCTCGTGCTGCCAGCCACCGGCGGTCTCGACGCCCGAGCGGGCGCCGAGCTCCTCGACCGCGCCCTCCCGCCCGCTCCCGGCGCCGACCTCACCGCGCTCGCCCGCGCGGGCGGGGCGCTCTACGCGGCGAGCGGCGCCGGGCTGCAGCGCCTCGACCTCGATGCCGCCGAGCCCGCCGGCTGGAGCACCGCGACTCCGGTCGCAGCCGCCTGGGCCGGCAAGGTCGGCTCGACCGCGGAGGACCCGGTCCGGGCGAACACCCGCGGGGTCCCGGCGCTGGTGGCCTTCGGCGCGTGCGGCGGGGGGCCGTGTCTCTACGCGTCGCGGAACGTGAGGGGCGCCGCCGGGCAGCCGGCGCTCGTGCCGCAGCTCTGGCGCTGCGCGCCGAGCGCGGGCGCGGGCCGGTGCGCTCCGCCGGACTGGGCGCTCGCGGCGGCGAACGCGGCGGGCGACCCGCTGCTCTCGCAGCTCGGCGATCCGTCCAACGGCGCCGCCTCCCTCCTCGTGGCGACGCCGCGCTGGCTGTACGTCGGCTTCGACAACGCGGCGACGGGGGTCCAGCTGTACCGCACCGACCGCGACGCGACGTCGATCGGCGAGTTCCAGGGCCGGGCGGGCTGCGCCGCCGGGACGCCGGGGTGCGAGGGGCTCGGCGGGAACGGGCTCGGCGACCCGGGCGTCACGCGCGTCCTCGACGCGCGAGCGCTCACGGTCGGGGGCGAGACCGCGCTCTGGGTCGTCGCCGGCGACGGGGTCGGCCCGGCGCGTCTCTTCCGGGTAGAGGAGTGAGGCGCCTCACGCGACGGAGGACCGGAACGTTTGCCTCGGCCGATGCGATGCCTGAGCTGCCCGCTCGCTGCCCTCGCCGCCGCGCTCGCCGCCCTGGCGGTCCCCGGTTGCCGCGCCGAGCCGGGGCCGCCCACCCTCACCTGGTACGTGAACCCGGACAACGGCGGCCAGGCGCGGCTCGCGGCGCGCTGCGAGGCGGAGGCCGGCGGCCGCTACCGCCTCCGCGTGGAGGAGCTGCCCCGGGACGCCTCGCAGCAGCGCGAGCAGCTCGTCCGGAGGCTCGCGGCCCGGGACGCGTCGATCGACCTCATGAGCCTCGACCTGCCGTTCGTGCCCGAGCTGGCGGCGGCCGGGTTCCTGCGCCCCTTCACGCCGGAGGAGGCCGCCCCGCTCGCCGAGGGCACGCTCGAGGCGCCCCTCGCCTCCGCCCGCTGGCAGGGCCGGCTCCACGCGGCGCCGTTCACCGCCAACGCGCAGCTGCTCTGGTACCGCCGGTCGGTCGCCGCGCGCGCGGGGATCGATCCCGAGGCAGGCCCGCTCACGTGGGACGCGCTCGTCGAGGCCGCGGAGCGGACCGGCACCACGGTCCAGGTCCAGGCGAGGCGCTACGAAGGCTACATGGTCTGGATCTCCGCGCTGGTGGCCTCCGGCGGCGGGACCGTGCTCGAGGAGGCGGGCGCCGGGCGGGGCGCGCGCCCGGCGATCGACTCGCCCGCCGGGCGCGAGGCGGCGCGGATCATCCGCCGGCTCGCCGGCTCCCCGGCGGCGGATCCCGCGCTGTCCACCTCCGACGAGGAGTCGGCGCGGGCCGGCTTCATGGGCCCGCGCGGCGGGTTCATGGTGAACTGGTCGTACGTGCACGGGGCGGCGCTCGAGGCGGTGGCGGCCGGGACGCTCGACCCCGCCCGGCTCGCGGACGTCGGCTGGGCCCGATATCCGCGGGCGGCACCCGGGCTCCCCTCCCGGCCGCCGCTCGGCGGCATCCACCTCGCCATCGGCGCCTTCGGCAGGCACCCCGCGCTCGCGGTGGAGGCGGTGCGCTGCCTCACCTCCGCCCGCAGCCAGGCGGCCTACATGATCGACGCGCGGAACCCGGCGGCGCGCGACGCGGTCTACGACGACCCCGCCGTCCGCCGCGCGTTCCCCATGGCCGACCTCGTGCGCGAGTCGATCCGCGAGGCCGCGCCGCGGCCGCTCACGCCCTACTACCCGGACGTGAGCGCGGCGGTGGTCCGCAGCTTCCACCCGCCGGCCGAGGTCGAGCCCGAGCGCACGCCCGCGGCGGCCGACCGGCTCGTAGCGGACGTGCTGCAGGACCGGGTGCTGCTCTGATGGCCGCACCGAAGGACGACCGGCGCCTCGCCCTCTGGCTCACCGCGCCCGCGCTGGGGGCGATGCTCCTCGTCGCCGGGTATCCCATCCTCCACGCCGTCCGGCTCTCGCTGTACCGCCACCGGCTCACCGATCCCGGCGCGCGCGCCTTCGTCGGGCTCGAGAACTACGCGGTCGTGCTCGCCGACCCGCTCTGGTGGACGGACGTCGGCACCACGCTCCTGCTCGTCGCCCTGACGGTGCCGGTGGAGCTCGCGCTCGGCCTCGCGCTCGCGCTCGTCCTGCACCGGGCCGCCTCCGGGCGTCGCTGGGTCCGCGCCGCGGTCATCCTCCCCTACGGCGTCGTCACGGTGGTCTCGGCCTTCGCGTGGAAGCACGCCTTCGCGCTCGACACCGGGTTCGTGAACGGCTGGCTCGGGCTCGGGGAGCTCGCCTGGTTCGCGCGCCCCGGCACCGCGCTCGCCGCGATCGCGCTGGCGGAGATCTGGAAGACCACGCCGTTCGTGGCGCTGCTCCTGCTCGCCGGCCTCTCCACCGTCCCGGAGGAGCTCCAGGAGGCCGCCCGCATCGACGGGGCGAGCGCCTGGCAGCGGCTCGTGTCGGTGACGCTGCCGGCGATGCGGACGCCGATCGCCGTCGCGGTGCTCTTCCGCGCCCTCGACGCCTTCCGCGTCTTCGACAGCGTGTTCGTGCTCACCGGCGGGGCGCACCGGACCGAGTCGGTCTCGTTCCTCGCCTACCGGCAGACGATCGGGCGGACCGCGCTCGGCCTCGGCTCCGCCGTGTCGGTGCTGCTGTTCCTCTCCGTGCTCCTCCTCGCCGCCGCGCTCGTGAAGGCGCTCCGGCCGGAGCTGGGCGCCGGCCCGGAGGCGCGGTGAGCCGGGGGCGCGACGCGGTCGGCTCCGCGGCCGCGCTCGCCGCCGTGGCCTGGAGCCTCCTGCCCGTCGCCTGGATGGTGTCGCTCTCGCTGCGGCCGGCGGACGACCTGCACGCGCGCACGTTCTGGCCGGGCGCCTGGACCCTCGCGCACTACCGCGCGGTGCTCGGCGCGCCCCTGTTCCTGCACGCGCTGCGGAACTCCGTCGGGATCTCGCTCGTCGCGACGGCGCTCTCCGTCGCGCTCGCCGCCCCCGCGGCCTGGGCCGTGGTGCGGCTCGACTTCCCCGGTCGCCGGCTCGTGCTCGGCGCCGCCCTCGCGATCGCCATGTTCCCGGTGGTCTCGCTCGTCGGCCCGCTCTTCGACCTGTGGCGGGCCCTCGGGCTCTACGACACCTGGCCCGGGCTGGTGCTGCCCTACCTGTGCTTCACGCTGCCGCTCTCGCTCTGGATCCTCGCCGCGTTCTTCCGGGAGGTCCCGTGGGAGCTCGAGGAGGCGGCGCGGCTCGAGGGCGCCACGCGCGGGCAGATCTTCCGGAAGGTGACCGTCCCGCTCGCGGCGCCCGGGGTGTTCACCGCCGCGATCCTGGTGTTCCTCGCGGCCTGGAACGACTTCGTGTTCGGGATCTCGCTCACGTCCACCGATCGCGCGCGCCCGGTCCCCGCGGCGCTCGCATTCTTCTCCGGGGCGTCGCAGTTCCAGGAGCCGGCCGGTGCGATCTCGGCCGCGGCGGTGGTCGTCACGCTCCCGGTGATCGCGCTCGTGCTGCTCTTCCAGCGGCGGATCGTGGCCGGGCTCACCGCAGGCGCGGTGAAGGGCTGAAGGGGTGGAGGGAGCGACCGGGGGGCTACCGCCCCTCGCGCCGCCGCGTCTCGAGGAACGTCGCGAGCCGCTGGTCCACGGTCGACACGTGGCGGCGCAGCCAGTCGGAGAGCCAGTTGTGGAGCGTGAGCGCGACGAGCGGCGTCGGCCCCTTCCGCTCGTAGTCGCGGACCAGCTCCTTGAACTCCTTGCGGAAGGCCTCGTGGGCGGCGCGGTGCAGGTCGAGCTCGGGGTAGCCGATCTCGGTCATGAGCCGCTCCTCGTCGGCGAAGTGGCTCGCGGCGTAGTCCTGCAGGTAGACGACGAGCGGCGCGACCTCGGAGCGATCGCCCCCGCGCAGCGCCAGGATCAGCCGCTCCGCGCGCCGGAACAGCTCCTGGTGCTGGGCGTCGATCATCGGCACGCCGACCGCGAGTGATGGGGACCACTGGATCACCATGCCTCCCCCTTTGCCGTGCGCCGGGCGGGCAGGTCAACCCCCCTCGGCGTGCCAGCGGCCACGTGTCACGTGGACCTGCGCCGGGCGAGGTGGCGGGCGAGCTCGGCGTCCACCCCGGCGACGTGCCTACGCAACCACTCCGAGAGCCACTCCGACAGCTTGAGCCCGAGTCGCGCCTCGCGCCCATGGCGCTCGTGCGCGTCCGCGAGCTCGAGCAGGTCCTCCAGGAACCGCTCGTGCTCGGCCCGGTGGCGCACGAACCCCGGGAACCCGCTGTCCCGCATCCACTCCTCCTCGAGGCCGAAGTGCCCCACGGCGTACTCGTGGAGGAACTCGATGAGGCCGCCGAGCTCGACCGCCCGCCCCGCCTCCACGCCGTCGATCACCTCGCCCGCGCGGCGGAAGAGCTCGCGGTGCTGCGCGTCGAGCTCCTCGTGCCCGACCGACAAGGCCTGCGTCCACTCGAGCGCCATGCCTGTCCCTCCGGCGCTCAGGGATCACCGCGGAGGTGGCGCGCCAGCGCCACGTCGGTCCTGCCGATGTGCGACTGGAGCCAGTCGATCACCCAGGACTGCGTCTTGATCGTCACCGCGGCCGAGGCGCCGCTCGCGTCGTACAGCTTGTGCAGCTCCTGGTAATCGCGCACGAAGCGGTCGTGCGCCGCCTTGTGCACGTTGAGCCCCGGATAGCCGGACTCGCGCATGAAGCGCTCCTCGGCCCCGAAGTGCTCGACCACGTAGGCGCCGAGGAAGTCGAAGAGCCGGCCGATCTCGCTCCGGTCGCCGGCGCGCATCGCGGCGAGGAGCACGTCGAGTCGCCGGAAGAGCTCCTGGTGCTGCCGGTCGATAAGGTCGTGGCCGACCGCGAGGGCCTGCGTCCACTGGATGGTCATCTGCTCGCTGCTCCTGCACTACCCCCGCGGCGCACATTACCCGTGGCGTGGCGGGCCGCCAGTCCCGGGGTCCCGCGACCGGGTCGCGGGGGGCTGCGCCGCAATGTCGCAGGAGCCGGCGCAGAGTTTGCCGCACCCCGCCCGGCCCGCCTGCGTTAAGCGGCGGGATTCGCTGGAGAAGCGCGCGTGGTGCCAGGCACGGAAGCTGCTACACTCACCCGCTTTCGCTGCCCGAGCAGGAGCACGCCCCCGGATGTCCTCGACCGCGCCTCGCGAGATCCCCTGGAACTACACCTCCGCCGACGATCGGCAGGCCGTCTCCTGGCTCATCGGGGGCGAGGTGTGGCGCAAGCTCGAGGAGCTCCGCACGCGCCGCGTCACCGGGCGCAGCGCGCGGCTGCTGATGCGCTTCTTCGGCGAGCTGCTCATCCACCGGCGCAACCCGTACCTCTTCCAGGAGCTCGTCGAGTCCGCCCCGCGAAGGCGGCGGTTCCTGCGCAACATCGAGAAGGACCTCGGCCTCGTCGAGCGGAACGCGGACGGGGAGCCGCTCGTGCTCGAGGTGCTCGCCGCCTGCCGCACGCTCCTCGCCGCCTTCCGCGCCGAGGTGGAGGGCACGCCGGAGCTGCGCGCGCGGATCGAGCGGGAGCTCGGGCGCGTGGTGGGGGACGAGAACGTCCTCTTCGACCCCTTCACGCTCGTCTCGCACGCGACCGACGCGACCGACTGGCGCCTCCACCTGCCGGTGGCGGTCGTCATGCCCTCGGACGAGGCGCAGGTCGCGCCGCTCCTCGCGGGCATCGCCCGGCTCGGCCTCAAGGCGCTGCCGCGCGGCGCGGGCACCGGCCTCACCGGCGGCGCCGTGCCCCTCCGGCCCGGCTGCGTCGTCGTGAACACCGAGAAGCTGAACCGGATCCGCGGCGTCTCGGAGCGGAGCTTCCGGCGGGAGGGCGGCGGCGAGGCGCGGGCGGCGGTGCTCGCGCTCGAGGCCGGCGTCATCACCGAGAAGGCGATGGAGCACGCCGCCGAGCGCGGCCTCGTCTTCGCGACCGACCCCACCAGCGCCTGGGCCTGCACCATCGGCGGCAACATCGCGGAGAACGCCGGGGGCAAGGACTGCGTGCTGTGGGGCACCTGCATCGACAACCTGGTCTCGTGGCGGATGGCGATGCCGTCCGGCCGGGTCTGGACGATCGCGCGGGTGGATCACCCGCTCCGCAAGATCCTGCCCGAGGACGAGGTGGTGTTCGAGGTCCGCTCCGACGACGGCGCCCCGCCGCGCCGGATCGCGCTCGGGGGCGGCGAGATCCGCAAGAAGGGGCTCTGGAAGGACATCACCAACAAGGCGCTCGGCGGGGTCCCCGGCCTGCAGAAGGAGGGCACCGACGGCGTCATCACCTCCGCCGAGTTCGTGCTCTACCGCGAGTACGAGGAGCGGCGAACCCTGTGCCTCGAGTTCTTCGGGCCCGACTTCGACGAGGCGAGCCGCGTCATCGTCCAGCTCTCGCGCGCGTTCCCCTTCCCGAACCGGGGCGAGGAGGCGCTCTCCGCCCTCGAGCACTTCGACGACGAGTACGTCCGGGCCATCCAGTACAAGACCAAGGCGGCGCGCGCCGAGACGCCCAAGGCGGTGCTGCTCGTGGACGTCGTCGGCCACGACGCCGCCCAGGCCGCGCGCGGGGTCGAGACCGTCCGGGCCATCCTCGAGGGCCACGCCAACACCGAGCTGTTCGTGGCGCGCGACGGCGCGGAGGGGAAGCGGTTCTGGGCCGACCGCAAGAAGCTCGGCGCCATCGCCCGGCGGACCAACGCGTTCAAGATGAACGAGGACGTGGTGCTGCCGCTCGACGCGCTCGCGGAGTTCGCGCGCTGGGTGGAGGCGACCAACGTCGAGGAGGAGCGGTACGCGCAGGGGCGGTTCGTGGAGCGCGCCGAGGCGATCGTCCGGGCGGCCGCGCCCCCGGCGGACGACCCGGAGTGGCTGGCGGCCAAGATCCCGGCGGCGCTGGAGCGCTGCGCCCGCGCCCGCGCGGCGGTCGCCGCGGCGGGCCCCGCGGAGCTGCGCGCGCTCGGGGTGGTGCGCGAGCTCGAGGCCGACCTCGGCCGGCTCCTGCGCGGCTTCCCGGCGCTCACCGACGCGCTCGCCCGCGCCGACCGGGAGATCCGTGACCGGCTGGTGGTGCTCGCGACCCACATGCACGCGGGGGACGGCAACGTCCACGTGAACGTGCCGGTCCTGTCGAACGACCGGGAGATGCTGCGCCGCACCGAGGCGGTCATCGACCGGGTGATGGCGCGGGTGATCGAGCTCGGCGGCGTGGTGTCCGGCGAGCACGGCATCGGCGTCACGAAGCTCAAGTACCTCGAGCCCGCGCGGATCGCCGAGCTCTCGGCCCACCGGCGCGCGGTCGATCCGGGCGGGCTCATGAACCCGGGCAAGCTCGACGACCTCGGGGTCCTCGACCAGGTGTTCACCCCCTCGTTCAACCTGCTCGAGCTCGAGGCGCGCATCCTCCAGCACGGGCAGCTCGAGCAGCTCGCCAAGGCCATCGCCCACTGCGTCCGCTGCGGGAAGTGCAAGCCCGACTGCTGCGTCTACCACCCGGCGCGCGGGATGTTCTTCCACCCGCGGAACAAGAACCTCGCCATCGGCTCGCTCGTCGAGGCGCTCCTCTACGACGCGCAGCGCGAGCGCTCCACGCGCTTCGTGCTCCTGCGCAGGCTCGAGGAGATCGCCGACCACTGCACCCTCTGCCACAAGTGCCTGAAGCCGTGCCCGGTGGACATCGACACGGGCGAGGTCTCCGTGCTCGAGCGCGAGATCCTGGCGGGCTGGGGGTACAAGCGGACCACCGCCGCGACCGAGGCGACGCTCGGGTACCTCGAGTCGCGCTCGCCCGCCTACAACGCGCTGTTCCGCGGCGCCGTCGTGCGGCTCGGCGGCGCGGCGCAGCGGGCGGCCTGCGACCTCGCGAGCCCGTTCCAGAACGGGGACGGCCCCGCGCGCGCCTACCCGCTCCAGCTGCTCCGCTCGCCGGTGCCGCCCGTGCCGGCGGAGACGCTGCGCGACGTGCTCCCGCCCTGCGAGCCGGACCAGGCGCTCCTGCTCGAGCCGGCCGGCGAGGCGGCGCGGACCGTCTTCTACTTCCCAGGCTGCGGCTCGGAGCGGCTCCAGTCGCACGTCTCGATGGCGGCGCTCCACCTGCTCGTGTCGCTCGGCGTGCGCGTCGTGCTGCCGCCGCCGTTCCTGTGCTGCGGGTTCCCCGCCCACGCGAACGCGAAGACCGAGCAGCACGCGCGGACGGTGCTCTCCGACACCATCGTCTTCAGCCAGCTCCGCGAGATGTTCTCCTACCTCACGTTCGACGCCTGCGTCGTCACCTGCGGCACCTGCCGCGAGGGGCTCGTCGGCATGGAGGCGGAGAAGCTCTTCGGCGGCCGGATCGTGGACGTGGCCCGCTACGCCGCGGAGCGCGGGCTCCGGCTCGCGGCGGACGGCGGCGAGCCGCTCCTCTACCACGCCCCCTGCCACGACTCGCTCGACGGCAAGGCGCGGGAGCTGCTCGTGCAGCTCGGCGGGTTCGGGAGCGTCACGCCGGTGCCGCACTGCTGCTCGGAGGCGGGCACGCTCGCCCTCTCGCGGCCGGACATCACGGACGCGATGCTCCATCGCAAGCGCGAGGCGTTCGCCGAGGTCATGGGCGACCGGCGGGCGGCCACCGTGCTCACCAACTGCCCGTCCTGCCTGCAGGGGCTCGGGCGCAACCGGCCGATGGGCGTCGAGGCGAAGCACCTCGCCGTGCTGCTCGCGGAGCGGATGACGGGCGCGGGGTGGCTGGAGGCCTTCCGCGCGCAGGCGGCGCGCGCGCAGGCGATCTCCTTCTAGCCGTGAGCGGCGAACCGAACCGCGCGTCGCGCTGATCTCGCTCGGGGAGCCAGCGCCACCGCCCGATCCGGCGGCGGGGCGCGCCCCGCGATCGCGTGACGGGACCTGCCGGTCGAGACGAACCCCGGGTACTCGGTCGAGGAGGCGGGTCGGGTCGACGAGGCCCCACGCGCGAGGGAACGGCACGCGCAACCACGCGGAAAGGCGGAGGCGCGGCGTTGGCCCGCCCCCTGCTCTGCGCTCGGTCGTCCACTCGTCCTTCGCGAAAGGAAGGTGTCACATGGCGACCGTTCGGGGTTTCCTGGCGCTCCTCGGGGCCGGCCTGCTCGCGGCGGCCTGCAGCGGAGGCAAGGTCGGCAGCAGCGGCGGTGGTGGCGGTGGATCCGGAGCGAGCGGCTTCGCCGTCCCGCAGGAGATCTCGGCGCTGCCGGCGAAGAGCGCCGGCGAGGCGCCGGCAGCCGCCGCGCTGCAGACGACCCAGGCGCTCCAGGTCGGCGTCGCGCGCGACGCGCTGGCCGCCGACTCGGACTACGAGACGGCGCAGACGTTCAAGTTCGTCGACGAGCGGGCGCTCTCCCAGTTCGACATCTTCAACACCATCTTCGCGGCGCTCGAGCAGACGCACCACGCCGACCCGGAGAACGTCGGCAGCGGCCCGTACGGCGCGATGGTGGCGTGGGTCGAGGAGCGCGGAGACGGGCAGAACATGAAGCGCCTCGTCCCGTGGGTCGTCGACTCGAGCATGATCGTCGAGGACGGCAAGGACGTGAACCGCGTCCGCATCTGGATGACGGAGACGTCGGAGGACGGCGCGCCCAGGGTCATCAACGTGGAGCTCGCGATCCACGAGCCGCCCTCGCAGCGGCCGGACGGGTCGTACTCGGACTACGGCGTCTGGACGATCAACGCAGCGTTCGACCCCTTCGGGATGATGTTCTTCGCGGCCTCCGCGTCGCGCGCCGAGGACGGCTCCTCGATCGTCATGGTGCACGAGAAGGAGGGCCCCGGCCGCGAGAAGCGCGGCATCATGCGGCGCTCGGACGAGAGCGGGTACGGCAAGGTCGTGTACCAGGAATGCTTCGGCTTCCCCTGTGAGCCGCAGGACGTCACGGTCGCCTACGTCTACGACGCGAACCACGTGGCGCTGCAGAAGGGCGAGGACGTCCGGTTCAGGGACCGCGACGCGGTCGTCGATCTCGTCCATCGCTACGGGCTCTTCGACGCCGCGACCGGCGCCGACGTCGCGAAGACCCGCTCCTTCGGGTTCCCCATTCGCTACACCGACGGTGAGGGCCGGCAGCGCCACGGCTACTACGGCGCCTGGCAGGGCCGCCACCAGCTCTGGGCGGACGGCGAGCGGGTCCCCGCGGGCACGACGGTCGTTCGTGCGGACCGCCCGCCCAGCCAGGCCGCCGAGAGCTACACCGTGAGCGCCCCGCTCACGGGGACGCTCGTGAAGCGCACGCTGGTGCCGGCCGCGATCGACGACGTGAGAGGCATCGTGGTGGAGACGTACGAGCACGACGCCGTCCAGCTCACCCGCAGCGGCGAGACCTGGACCGCCTGCGTGAACCCGCAGTGGCACCCGTTCCCCGAACCCATGACCTGCGAGGACGGGCCCCGCCCGTTCAGCGCCGGCGAGCTCGCGACGCTCGTCAACGACCCCGGCAACCCGAGGCGGATGGTCAACATCGACTACATGCCGCCCTGGAATCCGGAGTCCGGCGCGCCGCAACCCCTTCCCCAGAACCTCGTCTACGCGCTCGAGGGCTCGGCCGGCCCCGGCTTCTACGAGACCGACTGGCAGCCCGGGAGCTGGCAGCAGCCGACCTCCAACGGCACGCCGTTCACGGTCGCCGACGGGCAGTCGGTCTGGGCCCACGTCGGCGGGCCCGTCTACGTCACGTACGACGGCGCCGGCTGGATCGAGAAGACCGTGGTGGCCTTCGATCAGGAGACGTGGACGCCCACGTTCGCCGACGGAGGCTCCCCCTACGCGCTCGACCTCGACCGGGAGTACTACATCAACAACCCCGGCGCGAACTACGTCGTGAAGCGCACCGGCGACAACACCTACGACGTCCAGATCGAGCTGCAGCGCGTGGCCAACCCCGTCAACGCGACCACGTTCGTCCCCGCGGCGACGGTCTTCATGCAGCAGTTCAACGGCGGGCAGGAGTCGACCTTCACGTTCATCACCGACCCGGCCGACCCCGGCGGACGCTACATGAAGCTGGTCTACGACACGGTCCGGGGCCGCGACGAGCAGAACGGAAAGCGGAGCGGCCAGCTGGTGCAGACCTCGATCTGGGGCCTCCTCGCGACGATCGACGGCGAGCTCACGCAGTTCAACTGGGACTATCCGCAGGACGGCCAGGACTGGGGCTCCCAGCAGTTCCTCCTCGCGGGCGGCACCCCCGTGCTGCTCGATGATCCCATCCGGCTGAACCCGGTCACGCTCGGGAACGCGAGCGGCGAGAGGACGTTCTCGCTCCAGTTCGACGGCTCATGGGTCGCCGGCCTCCCGGACGTCTACCGCGATCTCGAGCGCAACCACTTCGAGATCACGCCGGACATCGAGGCCAAGATCTTCACCATCCCCGCCGGGACCGAGGTGGTGGACGCGCTGACCGGCACGCACTACCTGTTCAAGCCGCTGCAGATGCGAGAGTACCTGGCGACCATCGCGGATCCGGGCGACCTCGCCCTGGCCGCGGCCCTCGCCCTCGACCTCGGCTCGGTGCCGGACTTCGTCCCGCACGACCTGGCGCCGCGGCCTGACGTGCCGGTGAAGTATTCCGAGGGGAAGCCCGTCGAGTAGTCCCGCTCACGCCGCTGCCGTCCCCGGCGCGTCCGCTCTCCGGAGCGGGCGCGCTCTTGCTTCCGCGACGACTTGCGTCGCTCAGCGGGTGACCGGGCGCTCCGCCGCCGCAGGGGGCCGGGCGGGGCGCCCCGCCTCCGGTGCCTTCCCGCGCAGGACCGCGAACGCGAGCACCGCGAGCAGGACGAGGAGCCCCAGCCCGAGGAGCACCAGCGTCGCTCCCATCCGCGGCCCGGGCGGCTTCGTGACCGACGCGAACCGGGGCGGCTCCGGCGCGGGCCGCGAGGCCGGCGGCGGGGACGCCGGATCGCGCGTCAGCGCGGCGAACGGGTCCGGCGCTCCCGCGGCGCCCGTGCCGTAGCCCTCGGGGAGCGAGGACCGCGCCGCGGCCGCGAGGGCGCTCCTCGGCGAGAGCGGCTCGTCGGTCCCCTCGCCCTGGCCCTCCTCGCCGAGCAGGCTCTTCAGGTCGAGCGCGGGCTCGTCGGACGGGGACGGGATCTCGATCGCGGTGACCGTGGGGAGGTCCGCCGGGATCCGCGTCGAGGTCGAGGTCGAGGTCGAGATCGGGGTCGAGGTCGAGGTCGAGGTCGGGGTCGGGGTCGGGGTCGGGGCCGCGGTCGCGATCGGAGGCGGCCCCGCGATCGGCGGCGGCGTCCGGCTCGCGCCGCCCGGCCGCGGTTCGGCCGGGGCGGCGGCCGAGATGGTGATGGGCTCCCCGCACGCCTTGCACTTCAGCCGGTACACCTTCCCCGGCGCCGGCTCCGCGGAGGAGGCGTACTTCTTTCCGCACTTCGGACAGGTGAACCTCACGCGCCCGATCCTACCCTTGCCGCTCGAGCAGCGCGAAACCCACGCCCGCGATCTTTTCGCCCACGCGCACCGGCCACGCGCTCGCGATCCAGCGCCCGGTCCGGCCCGGCGTCGCCGGCATCTCCCCCACGAGGGCCACCTCGCCGATCGGCTCGGCGGCCGCGAGCACGCGGCCGTGCAGCACCCCGAGCTGCTCGCCGAGGGCGCCCGGCATCACCTCGGCGAGGCGGCGGCCGGCGTGGTCCGCCTCGGCGATCCCGGTGAGCGCGGCGAGCCTGCGGCTCACCCGCACGAACCGCTGCTCGGCGTCGAGCAGCGCGGCCGGCGCCGGCGTCTCGGCCAGCATCCCCTCGAGCACCGCCGCAGCCCACTCCGCGTCCGCCTGGTGCTGCGACACCTGCTCGAAGAGCCGCGCGCGCTCGAGGGCCTGCGCGCAGGGCTGCGCGACCAGGCGCACGAAGGACTTCTCGTCCGCGTCGGGCGCACGATCCTTCGGGTACCAGACCGCGAACACCCCGAGCGTGTGCCCCGAGGCGAGCAGCGGCACGGCGCCGAAGCCGCCCTCGCAGGGCGGCTCGAGCCCGGCGGCGTACGCCGGGTAGCGCGCCGCGAGCTCGCCGCCCGCGTCGAGCCACATCGCCTTGCCCGTCCGCACCACCTCGGCCGCCGGGGTGGGCGCCTCGACGGAGACCGGGGCGCTGGCCTCGGGCGTGCCGCCGCGCCGCGCGAGCAGGCCGAGGCGCTCGGGGCCGTCGAGGGCGTGGATCTCCGCGCCCGAGGCGCCGGTCGCGCCGAGCGCGCGGAACGCGGCCTCCGCCACCTGTCGCGGGGTCGCGGCGCCGGAGAGGGCCGAGGCGGTCGTGTAGACGCGCGAGAGGCGGTCGGCGAGCCTTCGCTGCGCGTCGAAGAGGCGCGCGCGCTCGAGCGCCTGCGCGCACTGCCGCGCTACGGCGAGCACGAAAGCCCGCTCCTCGGCGTCGAAGGTGCGCGGCTCGTGGAAGCGGAGCCCGAGCGCGCCGCGCGAGCGGTCGGAGACGAGCGGGATGGCGGCCCACGCCCCGATCCCCTCCTCGCGCGCGAAGGAGGCAGCCCCCGGGAAGCGCGACTCGAGCTCCCCCGGCGACCCGAGCCACACCGGCTCGCCCGACCGGTACGCCTCGCCGCTCGGGATGGCGGCGTCCGTCCGGATGCGCCGGTAGCGGCGCACGAACGCCTCGGAGAGGCCGAGCCCGTGCACGAGCTCGAGCTCGCCGGGCGCGAGCTCCCAGAAGAGCGTCACCCCCTGTGCGCCCACCAGACCGAGCCCGCGGTCGAAGATGATGGCGCCGACCTCCTCCGGTGTGAGGGCCGCGGAGAGGGTCTCGGTGAGCCCTTGGAGGCGCGAGAGCCGCTCGAGCCGGAGCTCGGCGGGATCGGGACGCCCAGCGGGGATCGACGCCATGGTCCGTGTCCATTAACAAGGTTCGGCCATGCCGACCACGCCCTTCTTCCAGGAACCCCCGCGGCTCGAGAACGCCTACGAGGCCGACCCGCTCCTGCGCGAGCTGCTCGCCCGCGCGCTCGGCGCCGACGCGGCGGTCCTCGCGCCGGAGCTCCGCGAGCTCGGGGCGCTCGCGGTCGGGCCGCTCCTCGCGCAGCAGCACGCGGAGCGGCGCCTCGAGCCGGAGCTCGTGGCCTGGGACCCGTGGGGCCGGCGGGTGGACCGGATCGCGCTCACGCCGCTCTGGCGCGAGGCCGCGGCGCTGGCCGCGCGCCACGGGCTCGTCGCCGCCGCGTACGAGCGGCGGCTCGGGGGGCGATCCCGGCTGCACCAGTTCGCGATGGTCCACCTGCTCGAGCCCTCGCTCGACGTGTACGCCTGCCCGCTCGCGATGACCGACGGCGCCGCGCGGACGCTGCTCGAGCTCCGCAACGCGCCGCTCGTGGAGCGCGCCGTCCCGCGCCTCACCTCGCGCGACCCGGCCCGGGCCTGGACGAGCGGGCAGTGGATGACGGAGCGGACCGGCGGCTCGGACGTGTCGGGCACCGAGACGGTCGCGCGGCGGGACGGCGACCGCTGGCGGCTGTACGGGACGAAGTGGTTCTCGTCCGCGACCACCGCCGAGATGGCGCTCGCGCTGGCGCGCCCCGAGGGCGCGCCGGAGGGGTCCCGGGGGCTCGCGCTCTTCTACCTCGAGACGCGGAACGAGGACGGCACGGCGAACGGCGTCCTCGTGAACCGGCTCAAGGAGAAGCTCGGCACGAGGAAGCTCCCCACCGCAGAGCTCACGCTCGACGGCGCGCGCGCGGTGCCGGTCGCGGGGCTCACCGACGGCGTCCGGAACGTCGCGACGATGCTCAACGTGACGCGCACCTGGAACGCGGTCGCGGCGGTCGCGGGCATGACCCGCGGCCTCGCGCTCGCGCGCGACTACGCTCGGCGGCGGCGCGCCTTCGGCGGCCCCCTCGCCGGGAAGCCGCTCCACGCGGACACGCTCGCGGCGATCGAGGCGGAGCGCGAGGGGGCGTTCCTGCTCGCCTTCCGCGCGGCGGAGCTGCTCGGGAGGGCGGAGGCGGGCGAGGCGGGCGACGCCGAGCGGGCGGCCCTGCGGGTCCTCACGCCGCTCGCGAAGCTCACCACCGGCAAGCAGGCGGTGGCCATCGCCTCCGAGGTGGTCGAGTGCTTCGGCGGCGCGGGCTACGTGGAGGACACGGGGATCCCGCGGCTCCTGCGCGACGCGCAGGTGCTGCCGATCTGGGAGGGGACGACCAACGTGCTCGCCCTCGACGCGCTGCGGGCGCTCGCGCCCGAGGGCGCGTGGGAGGCGCTCGCGGCCGAGGTGCGAGACCGGCTCGCCGAGGCGCAGGACCCGGCGCTCCGGCCGGTGGTCGAGGCCGGCGCGGCCGCGCTGGAGCGGGCGCGGGGCTGGCTCGCGGGGGCTGACGCGCCGGCGGCAGCCCGCGAGGCCGGCGCGCGGCGGCTCGCGCTCACCCTCGGCCGCACGCTGGAGCTCGCCCTGCTCGCCTCGCACGCGCAGTGGTGCCTCGACGAGGGGCGAGGGACGCGCGCGCTCGCGGCGGCGCGGCGGCTCGCGCGCCACGGCGTCGACCTCCTCGGCCCCTTCGACGCGTGGGGCGAGGGCGAGGGCGCACCCGGGCCGCTCGACGAGGCGGCGCTGCTCGCCGGCGGGCCCGCCGAGGACGAGCCGTGACGAGGACCCGCTCTCGACCTCAGGGGAGGCGCCGCGCGGGCTCGACCCCGTCGTCGGGCTGCCGCTGCAGCCAGACGATCGCCTCGCCCGCGTCCTGGAACGCCTCGATCGCGATGCCCAGCTCCCGGTAGATGGCCACCCACCGCCGCACGTTCATCGCGCCGAGCGCCGTGGTGGGCTCGAGCACGGCCCAGTACCGCCAGCCGGCGGCAGCCATCCGCGGGGCCCAGTCCCGCTCGATCCAGGTCAGATCCGCCTGCGCCGTCGGGACGAGCCCGCGGTTGTCCGAGAGCACCTTGTTGCCCTTGTTCTGCTCGAGGCAGCCGAGGGCCGCCTCGCACGCCTGGCGCAGCCCGTCGCTCGGCACGTAGCCGGTGCAGGTCTTCACGAGGACCCGTTCCTTCGACAGCCAGTGAAGCCGGATGTTCTGGGCGTGGAAGACGAGCACGCACCGCCTCCGAAGCACGCCGCGTGCCCCGCCGGGACCGTTTCCCCACCGCGGATTGCTCGGTCTCGAGGCCGGTGCCGCCTGGACCCATGGTTCGTCTGCCACCCGGCGAGGTGGCCGGGCGGCGGAGCGGCTACTCCGTCTCCGCGTGGCGGGTGGGCGCCTCCTCGTGGATGCTCACCGTCTTCACGTTCACGAACTCGCGGATCCCCTCGCGCGCGAGCTCGCGGCCGTAGCCGCTCCGCTTCACCCCTCCGAAGGGAAGGCGCGGGTCGGACGCGACCATCGCGTTGATGAAGGTAGCGCCGGCCTCGAGGCCGTCGATGAAGCGCTGCCGCTCGATCGGATCGTTCGTCCAGGCCGAGGACCCGAGGCCGAACGGCACGTCGTTCGCGACCGCCAGCGCCTCGTCGACGTTCTTCACGCGGTGGACCATCGCGACCGGCCCGAAGATCTCCTCGCGGTACGCGGGCGACGCCTTCGGGATGTCGGCGAGCACGGTCGGCGGGTAGTAGTAGCCCTTGCCGCCGACCGGCTTCCCGCCGAGGAGCAGCTTCGCGCCGTCCTTCACGGCCACGTCCACCTGCTCGGTGAGCTTCGCGAGCTCGCTGCCGGTCGCGAGCGGGCCGACGTCGGTCGCGGGGTCCATCGGGTCGCCGACCCTGAGCGCCGCCATCCGCTCCACGAACGCCTTCACGAACCGGTCGTACACGGCCTGGTGCACGATGAAGCGCTTGGCGGCGATGCAGGACTGGCCGTTGTTGATGGTGCGCGCGGTCACCGCGGTCTTCACCGCCGCGTCGAGGTTCGCGCTCGGCATGACGACGAACGGATCGCTCCCGCCGAGCTCGAGCACCGCCTTCTTGATCACCCGCGCCGCGGCGGAGGCGACCGCCGCGCCCGCCCCCTCGCTGCCGGTGAGCGTCACCGCCACGATGCGCTCGTCCTCGATGATCTTCGCGACGCGCGAGGAGCCGACGAGCAGCGTCTGGAAGCAGCCCTCTGGGAAGCCCGCCAGCCGGAAGACCTCCTCGATGGCGAGCGCCGACTGCGGCACGTTGGAGGCGTGCTTGAGCAGCCCGACGTTGCCGGCCATGAGCGCCGGCGCCGCGAAGCGGAAGACCTGCCAGAAGGGGAAGTTCCAGGGCATCACCGCGAGCACCGGCCCGAGCGGCAGGTAGCGCCGGTACGAGCGCGTCGCCGCCGACGGCGCATCCTCGTCCGCCAGGAAGCCCTCGGCCGTCTCCGCGTAGTAGCGGCAGACCGAGGCGCACTTCTCCGCCTCGGCCACCGCGGAGCGGAGCGTCTTGCCCATCTCCTCGGACATGATCCGGCCCCAGTGATCCTTCTTCTGCTCGAGCACGTCGCCGGCGCGCCGCATGAGCGCGGCGCGATCGGCGAAGGGGCGCTTGCGCCAGGTCCGGAACGTTTCGGCGGCGCGGGCGAGCCGCTGCTCCAGCTCGGCGTCGGCGAGCTCCTCGAAGCGTCCGAAGACCTCTCCCGTCGCGGGGTTCACGGACGTCATCGCGGCCATGAGCGGCCTTCCTTTCTCGGACAGGGACCGGGGGTTCGGGGGTAGGATCCGGCGTGTCTATTACCACGGAGGGTCCGCCCCCGCCGCGCCAGCCGGGCGCCCCGATCGTGGCCCTGTCGACGCTGTTCCTCGCCGCGTGGTCACTGCTGGTGTCAGCGAGCCCCCACGCGTTCTTCGTCGTCGCCCCGCCGTTCTGCGCCGCCTGGATCGCGGTGTGCACCTGCGCCGCGCCCGCCGGCCTGCGCGACCGGCTGCGGCCCCGCACCGCGGACGTGGCGCTCGGGCTCTGCGCCGGGCTCGCGCTCTACGCCGCCACCCGCCTCTTCCTGTGGGGCGCCTGCGGCGGGCTCACCGACGTGCTCTGCCGCCCGATGGTCGAGATGTACGTCCGCTTCCGGACGCAGGCAGTCTGGCCGGCCATCGCGCTCGGCTTCCTGGTCGCGCCCGCGGAGGAGCTCTTCTGGCGAGGGGTCGTGCAGGCCCACCTCGCGCGCCGGCTCGGCCGCGCGGCGGCGGTCGGGCTCGCGACCGCGCTCGCGGTGGGCGTCGCGCTCGCCTCCGGCGAGCCCTTCCTCGCGCTCGCGACGCTCCCCACCTACGCGGCCTGGGGCGCGCTCGCGGCGTGGCGCGGGAGCCTCGTCCCGGCGATCGCGAGCCACGCGCTGTGGAGCGTGCTCGTCGCCTCGGTGGCGCCGCCGGTGTGAACGCGCGCCCTCCCCGCCGCCGCAACGGACGAAGCGCGCGCTCGATCCCCGCAGGCGGTCACCCCGGGAGGCGCCCGCCGGGCGCGTCCGCGGCGGCCCCCGGGGCGCGCGCGACGCCGCCGGCGGGCGGCCGCCGGCGCGGCGCCCAGGCGTCCACGAGCGCCTCCTCGAGCGCCAGCACGGCGCCGCGCAGACCGTGCGGCGGGCGCGACCTCCGGAGCGAGCGGCGCGCGGCTTCATCGAAGGGGAGGCGGGGCGGCAGCCGCGCGAGGCTCCAGTAGCGGTCGTCGGCGGGCAAGAGGTCGTGTGCGAGCCCGAGCACGAGCTCGCGCACCACCGGCCAGTCGGCGTCCGAGACGAGCTTCAGCCAGAGCGTCGAGACGCGCGGATACGGGAGCGGCGCCCGGAACGCGGGGAGCGCGCGCCCGCGCAGCGCCGCCACGCGCTCCAGGATCTCGCGCAGCGTGAGGACGTCCGGCCCGGACGCGTCGTACCAGGCGCTCGCGTCGAGCGGGACGTCGAGCCCCGCGACGAGCGCGGCGATCGCGTCCTCGACGGCGAGCGGGCAGATGCGGGACTCCGCCCACGCCGGCAACACCACCGCGGGCAGCCGCATCGCGAGATCGCGCACGACCTGCCACGCGGCGCTGCCCGCCCCGACGAGCATGGACGCGCGCAGCTCGAGCGTCGGCACGCGCCCGCTGCGCAGCACCTCGCCCACCGCGAGCCGGCTCGCGAGGTGCTTCGACGGCGCGACGCGCGGCGCGACGCTGCCGAGATAGACGATGCGCGAGAGCCCTGCGCGCTCCGCCTCGCGGGCGAACGCGGCCGCGGCGAAGCGCTCCTCCTCGGTGTAGTCCTCCTTCGGGCGGGCCATCCCGTGCACGAGGAAGAACGCCTCCTCGACGCCGTCGAGGGCGCGCGGGAGGTCGGCGGGGCGGGAGAGGTCGGCCTCGATCCAGTCCACCCGCGGGTCGAGCCCGGGGCGGCGCGAGCGCGTGGTGGCGCGCACGCGGCGGCCGCGGGCGAGGAGCGCGGGGACGAGCGATCTCCCGACGAAGCCGGTCGCGCCGGTGACGAGGACGGGGCCCGCTCGGGACTTCGGCATCCCAGGAGATTGGCGCGCGCCGGCGAGCGGCGCACGCCCTTCACAGGCCGAGCGACTTCACGCGGGCCGGCCGGCCTCGGCGGAGCCGCCTGCTGCCGAAGCCCGCCGGCGCGCTCGAGGCACCGCCGCACGGATCCGCTCGGGGGGCACCGGCCGCACGCGCGCCCCCGGGTCAGGCCCGGTTCCGGAGCAGCAGCTCCTCGGGATCCGGATCGAGGTACGTCTGCCCGGCGAGATACTCGACCCCCTGCTTGCGGACGTGGTGGCGGATGAGCGTCTGCGGCACGAGGAGCGGCACGAGGCCGCGCTGGTAGTCGCGGACCACCTCCTCGAGCTCTCGGCGGTCGTCGAGCGGCAGCCGGTCGCGGAAGTAGCCGAGCACGTGCTGGAGCACGTTCACGTGGCGTCCGTGCGTCGCGGGGACGGCCAGCGTCGCCATGAGCCCGCGCCCGTAGGCCTCGACGACCGCGGCGTTCGAGCCCCGGGCCTGGGACGCGACGAGCTTGCCGAGCTTCCGGTAGCCGTCCGGGCTGTGGGCGAGGAGCGCGAGCTCGTGGCGCGTGTGGAAGGCGACGAGGTCGCCTCGCCGCATGCCGGCCGCGACCGCCGCCTCGTAGCGCGCGAAGGCGAAGAGCCGCTCGACGAAGCTCTCCCGCAGCGCGGGGTCGCGGAGCCGGCCCTCCTCCTCGACGGGCAGCATGGGCAGCCGCTCGAGCAGCACGCGCGCGAACGCGCCGACGCCGTCGCGCCGCGGCGGCCCCTTGCGCTCGCCGTACACCCGCACGCGCGCGAGCCCGCAGGAGGGCGAGTTCTTCTTGAGCACGAAGCCGGTGAGGTCGAGCTTCGCGAGCTCGGCCGCCCGCGCCTCCGCGAAGCGGCGCATGGGCTCGGTGTGGTCCGTCCCGCTCTCGTCGGCGACGAGGCGCGGCGCGGCCGACGGGCCCACCAGCCGGATGGGCTCGCGCGGCACGCCCATGCCGACCTCGAGCTCAGGGCAGACCGGCACCCACTCGACGAAGGGGCCGAACACCTCGACGAGCCAGTCGTCGCGCTTGTGCTGCCCGTCGAAGCGGACCTCGTTCCCGAGCAGGCAGGCGGAGACGCCGACGCGGAGGGTGGGGCTGGCCATCGCGCCCGATCCTAGGGGGCGGCGCGGCCGCTGTCCGCGCGGAATGCCGGCGGGCGGGGCGAGGAGGCGGGATCGCGCCCGGGGGCGCTCCGCGCGCTTCCGCCTACCCCGCCCGGCTCCGGGCGAAGAACGCCCCCGCGACGAACGCGATCGCCGCGCCGGCGAGGCCGCCGAGCCGGGCGTGGCCGTCGGAGCGAGCGCTCCGCGCCCGGACGGGCACCAGCCCTCCGCGCCCCGGCGGGCCGTCGTGCGCCACGCCGACGGGCAGGGGCTCGCCGCGCGGGGGCACCTCGGCCCTCGGCGTGAGGCCGGTGTCGTGCTTCGACTTCGCCCCCTGCCGCTTGCCGTCGGGCGAGCGGTGCTCGATGAGCGCGTTCGCCTCCGCGCCGACGAGGAGCACGAGGGAGGAGAGCCACATCCAGATCAGCAGGACGATCACGCCGCCGAGCGACCCGTAGGTCTTGTCGTAGCTGCCGAAGCTCGCGACGTACCGCGAGAATGCCCACGAGGCGAGCACCCAGAGCAGGACGCCCGCTACGGAGCCGGGCGTGATGAACCGGAAGCGCTGCTCCACGTCGGGGAGCACCCAGTAGACGAGCGCCCAGAGGAACATCATGACGAGGCCGGCGAGCGGGAGGCGCAGCCAGAGGAGGGCGGTCGCGACCGGACCGCCGATCGCCTCGGCGATGGGCGGGGTGGCGACGGCCGCCAGCGCGGCGACGAGCCCGAGCCCGCCGGAGACGAGCGTCATGAGCACGGCGATGCCCCGCACCTTCCAGAACGGCCGCGACTCCCGGACGTCGTAGGTCGTGTTGAGCGCGCGCATGAGCGCCATGACCGCGCCGCTCGCCGCCCAGATCGCGCCCACCGCGCCGAAGCCGAGCAGCGTGGTGTTCTCGTCCTGCCCGAGCTGGCGGATCCGGTCGCCCACGATCTTCGTGACCTCGCCGGGCGCCACCTGCGAGAGCTGCTGGACGAGCCGCTCGGCGTCCGAGGGCGTGATGACGACCGACACGAGGGCGACGAGGAAGAGGAGGAAGGGGAAGAGCGAGAGGACGCCGTAGTACGTCACGGTCGCCGCCACGTCGGTCACCTGGTCCTTCGAGATCTCGTCCTTGAGCCCCCTCAGGAACGACTTCCAGCTCATCCCCCTGCCCGGAAGATCCACGCCCTTCGCCTCCCCGCGCTCAAAGCTGGGCATCGCCGCGGCGGGCGCCGCGAGCCCGCGAGCCGGCATTCGCCCGGACCGCGTCCGGGCGGGTGGGCGTGTCCGGGTGCTTGCGCCGCCCGTCGAGATCCCCCGCCACGCGCGCCGAGCGCTCGCCGAGCTGGAAGCGCTCGCGCGGCGCGCGCCCGACGCGCCTCCGGGGCGGCCCGGGTAGCGGCGGCAGGCGCCCTCGATCCCCGCATAGAGCGCATAGGCGACGAGGCCCGCGGCGGCGATTCCGAGGAGCGGCGCGCCGTGGGGGCCCCGGCCGAGGAAGGCGAGCACGCCGCCCGTGCCGGACGCCTCCGCGGGATCGAGCGTCCACGCGGCCTGCACGAGGAAGCCACCGGCCAGGGCGAACATCGCCCCCTGCGTGGCGAAGCCGATGGCGCCGAGCGCGGCGGCCCAGCGGCGGAGGCGTCCGACGAGGAGGCGCGCGTCGAGCGACTCCAGGAACCCGCGCCCGAGCCCGAGCCGCACCTGGCGCAGGCCGATGGCGACCGCGGCGAGCCCGACGATGGTCGCGGCGGCGGCGCCGGTGGGCTGCTGCACCATCCGCGCGACGAACCCCCGGGCTATCTCGTCGCCGCTCGGCCCGGGCCCCTCGCCGAGCACGAGGCGGAGCCCGACCCAGGCGAGGAAGAGGTAGCCCACGCCCCCGAGCCCCTGCCCGATGCGGGCGATGGCGAGCGCCGGCGTGACCCGCTTCCGGTCGGGGTTCGCGAGCGCGTCGAGCAGGAAGAAGACCCCGAGGCCGCCGATGCCGAGCGCCACCACGAGGATCGAGACGTTCCCCTCCCCGCCATCGCGCATCGCGGCGAGCGCGCCCTTCGCGTCGGTGGTCGAGCCGCCCCGCCCGGTCAGCCGCTGCAGCGCGAGCGCCGCGATGGTGCCGTAGAGCGCGGTCTTGGCGAGGAACCCGGCCCGCGCGAGCGTGCGCGCGACCGGCGTCTCGATGGCGCGCCGCGCCCCGCGCTCGACCGCCCGCGCCCAGACGGCGAGCGCAGCGGCGGCCCGGCGGTCGAGCCGGCCGCGCCCGCGCCTGCCGACGGCACCCGGGGTCTCCGCCGGCAGGACGGCGCCACCGGGCGGCCGCATGGTCTCGAGCTTCACGCCACGACAACGTGGCGAGGCGGCGGCGGCCGGGCAACGCCCGTCAGCGCGTCCGGCGGTGCGACACGCGCTGGACGACGTACCAGATGGCGAAGACGACGAGGATCGGGACGAGCAGCCGCGGCCTGCGCGCCACGATGGCGATGACGGCGGCAGCGACGAGCGCGAGGGGCCAGCTGATGCGGAGCATGCGCGCCGATTGTACCCGGACGAGGGGGCCGTGGGTCGAGGAAGGGATCGAACCCTCGGTCGCTGCGTGGCGCCATGGGCCGGACCGGGGTCGCGAGCGGCGCTGCCGGCGCGCGTGGCACGCTGCCCTCGCGCACAGCGGCGCTGCCGGTGGGCGTAGCGGCCTGCCGGCGGGCGTAGCGGCGCTGCCGCCGCGCATAGCGCGCTGCCTTTGCGCACAGCGGCGCTGCCGTCGCGCGTAAACGTGGGCTTCGCGAGCGGCGCTACCGCCGCGCGTACACGTGAAGGTCCGTGACGTACGGAAGCCGGAGCGCCTCGCGGCCTGCCGTCTCCGGGTGAGTCGCGAGCAGCGCGCGCACCTCGTCGAGCACCTGCGTCCGCTCGCCCTCGGCCATCGCCGCGACGAAGCTGATCGAGGCGACGCGGTCGAGGACGCCGTCGGGAGAGAGGGGGTGCTCGTGGCGGAAGTGGCCCTCCTCGACCGGCTCGAAGAGCCCGGGCGCGAGCTCGAACGCGCGCCGCCACTCGCCCTTCCGGTAGCGCGGCGCGCCGCCCTCCCGGCGGTTCACGATGGCCGAGAGGCGCCCGACCCAGCCCACCGCGTCGTCGCGCAGGTTCCAGAGGAGCGCGAGCCGCCCGCCGGGCCGGAGCACCCGGTGGAGCTCGGTGAGCGCCGGGGCGCCGTCGAACCAGTGGAAGGCGGACGCGGCCGACGCGGCGTCGAAGGAGCGCTCGCGGAGAGGGAGGGCCTCGGCGACCGCGCGCAAGCGGACGACCCCCGCCGCGCCCGCGAGCTTCGCGAGCATGCCGGCCGAAGGCTCGACGGCCGTGACGAGCGCCCCGCGCGCAGCGGCGAGACGCGCGAGCTTGCCCGTCCCGGCGCCCACGTCGAGGAGCGGCGTCCCCGCGCCCAGGCGGAGGAGCGCGACGAGCCGGTCGACGGCCGCCGCGGGGTACTCGGGCCGCCCGCGCTCGTACGCAGCGGCGGCGGCAGCGGTCTCGAAGCCGCGGGCGGCGTCGTGGATGGGCACGGGGGAGTTGTACTCCGGCGCGGGGGAACCGCGCTCGGGAGCGGAGGCAGGGAGCGGAGGCAGGGCGGGAGCGGAGGCAGGGCGGGGAGGTGCCCGCGGGCCCGGGGAGGGACCGTGAACCGGAAGGTGCCCGCGAGCGCGGGCGGGGCTCGGCAGCGAGGGCGGGCGGCAGCGAGGCGGTACCGCGCGCGGGAAGCGGAACCGTGCAGCGGCTCGCGTGGCGCCGAGGGGGCGAGGGCGGCTCCAGAGGGGAAGCACAGCCACCGCGACGCGACCGCGCACCGGCGGGCAGCGGCGGCGAGGCGGCCGCGCACTGGCCGCACCTGGCAGCGAGGCGACCGCGCGCCGAGGTGATTGCGTCGACGTGCTTCACTCATCGTCACTCCCGCCAGGAGTAGTAAACTCACCCAAGAAGGGCTTCGTGAACGCGCGCCCCAACGTTCGAGCGCGCGGCCAGTCGCCTTGGCGCCGGGCGGAAGCGGCAGCCGGGCTGGAGATGACTTCCTGAGCCGTTGCTCGGTTCACTTATCGTCACTCCCGCCAGGAGTAGTAAACTCACCCAAGAAGGGCGTCATGAACGCGAGCCCGAACGTCTGGATGGCGTGGAACTGGTTGTGGGCGATGCAGGCCACCCGGATGTTCTCGAGGGTGGCCGCACCTCCGAGCGCTACCGGGCGGATGTGATCCAGCTCGAGCTTCCAGGTGCTCCCGCAGCGCTTTCCGTCCGGAGCGGTCCAGGCGCAGCATCGGCCGTCGCGCTTCCACACGGCGCGCCGGACGGCCATCGGGATGGCACGAGGATTCCGGCGCTTCAGGGGCACGGGGCCTTCGGCCGCCGTGGCCTCGCCGGTCTCGCGCTCGAGTGTGCCCGGGGGCAGCGCCTTCTCGTTGTCGCCAGGCCCACGGGCAGCGCCGGCCGCCCCGCGCGCGTCCGTGCCCGCGCCCGCCGTGCCCGCGCCCGCCGTGCCCGCGCCCGCGCCCGCCGCGCCCGCGCCCGCCGCGCCCGCGAGCGTGCTCGCCGCGGCAGCCGTGGTGCTCACCGCACCCTGCGTCGCGCTGGCCGCGGCCGCCGACGCATTCGTGCCGCTCGACGCCGTGCGGGCCGCCCCGCTCGCCGCGCTCGTCGCCGCGCTCGTCGCCTCGCCGCTCGCCGCGCTCGTCGCCTCGCCGTTCGCCGCGGGTCGGGTCGCCGCGTCCACCCGCTTCCGCTCGGGCTCGATGAGACCCTTGCGCTTGCCATGCTTCGCGATGGCGCAGCGGATGGCCTCGCGGAGGACGGCGGAGAGCTTGCCGCGCGTGGAGTGCGAGAGAAGGGAGATGAGCAGGTCGAGCTCCGCCTTGCAGCTCGCGTCGATGGTGACGCGGAGAGAGAAGAGGTCGTCGGAGATGGGGCGGATCTCCGCGCGATCCCCATCCGGACCGCGGACGGAGCGAGCGGTGGTCGCGCCGGCCGGCGGCGCCGGCGACTGCGCGCCAACCGTCGTGGAGGACGCCGCGGCTGCGTTGAGCTCGACGACATCCGCACTCCGCGCAGCGACCCCCGGCGCGCCGCCCGTCGCGAGCGCCAGGCTCCCCGAGCTCGGCAGCCGCCGGATCCCCTCCGCCGGAGCGACACGCGGCTGGATCGAGACGAGGAGCTTCTCGGTGTCAGCCTTGGACTTGAACGCCGCCTGCGCGACGAGTCGCTCGAGGTTCTCCTCGGTGAGGACGGGCCCGAGCAGCGCGGCGGTGGACAGGCATAGCCTCCCGTCGCGGAGCGGAGCCTCGAGCGCCGGCAGCCTTCGAAGCACCTTCATCGCGGCGATGCGCCGGCCCGCCGCGCTCTCCCGGAGGTGCAGCGCCTCCAGGCAGTAGGTCCAGAGCGAGCCGTACCCCGCCTCGAGGTACGCGCGCCGCTCGTCGAACGCTGCGAGGTGAAGGAGGAAGTCCGCCTGGAGGTTCCGCTCCGCGCGACAGAGGTCGGTGAGCCTGCGAGCGATGGCGGCGGAAGAGAGGGAAGGAAGGGCGGCGGGGGCGATCGCGTGCATGGTGACCTCCAGTGACGAGCGGATCCTCTCACGGGATTTCGAGCCCTCCGGGAAGGCCCCTCGCAGCCCCGCTGGCGAGACTTCGCCGCCAGGGTCTTCGTTCTCCATTCGACCGCGGCGTGCGCTGCACAGCCGCGGCGCACGCGCGGGAGAGTGCGCTTCTCTCGGCGGCTCGCGAGCGGAGTCGCGCTCAGCGCCAGAACGCGTCAAGCACGGAATCGCACCTGCCCCGCTCCCTGATGGGTTCACGGTCCGGACGTGTTCACCATGAGGCGATACGACGCCCCGCCTCGAACGCCTCGGGTCGCGTCGGGCCTTCGAGCCCACAGCTGCTTCGACCCTCGCCCGAGGTCTCAGCGCCGCACCTGCTTGAATCCGCCCCTGCGCCATCCGCTCCACGTGAGCCGCTGCACGGTTCCGCTTCCCGCGCGCGGTGCCGCCCCGCCGCCCGCCCCCCTCGTTGCCGAACCCCGCCCGCTCTCGCAGATACCTTCCGGTTCACGGTCGCTCCCGCTCGCCTCGGGTTCAGCTCGCGGTCGGAATCCCGTCGGAGGTCGAGGTCGGAGGTCGAGGTCGGAGGTCGAGGTCGAGGTCGGAGGCCGAGGTCGGAGGGCGGAGGTCGGCGGTGGAGGGCGGAGGTCGGGGGCGGCGGTCGGGGTGTGGTTCGGGCTGGCGGGCGCGGTCGGGGTCGGGGTCGGGGCGGCCGGCGGGGCCGGGGG
>Ga0184637_10000305_pt1 | contig 36523 bp, 8 predicted proteins | sample PLM3_127_b2_FD_133143 | JGI IMG/M metagenome (GOLD analysis project Ga0184637, IMG submission 133143) | Groundwater sediment microbial communities from an aquifer in East River, Colorado, USA - PLM3_127_b2 | ecosystem: Environmental > Terrestrial > Soil > Riparian zone | place: USA: East River... | reverse complement strand
GTCGAGCGCCCGCCGTGCTCGCTCGAAGAGCACGGCGATGACCAGTGGCAGCGAGAGTGCGAGCCCGAACAGGGCGAGCGAGACGAAGCCGCCCGCGACGCCCCCGGCGGTGGCGCCGGAGGCTGAGGCGGCGAGCAGCGCCAGGAGCAGCGGTCCCGCGCACGCGGGGATGTTCAAGCCGAAGAGCGTCCCGAGCGCCGCGGAGGAGCGGAGGTCTCCGAGGCCGGCGAGCCGCGGTCCAATCGAGCGCATGAGCCAGGCAATGTGCCCGGTGAGATACAGGATCCCGATCGCGACATAGACGAGGCCGAGCATGAACCAGCCCGCCTTCTGGAATCTGAAGAATGCGCTGCCGATCACCGCAGCCGCCGCGCCGAGCAAGCCGATGAAGATCGCCCGGGTAAAAGCGAACATAGCGACCTGTCCCACCTTCACCACGGCGCGCTTGCCCTCTATCAACTTGATGAAGAGCAGCGTCGAGCCGATCGAGCAGGGTTCGACGAAGCCAAACAGGCCCAGCCCGACTGGTAGTAGGAACGTCGCGGTGAGCTCAGCGCCGCTCACGAGCCACCTGCCGCTGGATCGTCACCCACGCGGAAGCCCGCTCGCTCGATGGTTGCCGCGATCCGGACAGGATCCGTTGCCGCGGGGTCGTAGAGAATCTGCCCCTTGCCCGCAGCGTAGGATACGCTCGCCCCCTTCACACCTGGCTCGCGGGCGAGCAGGGCTTCGATCGTACCCGCACAGCCGTTGCAGTGCATGCCTTGGATCCTCAGCTCGAGCGATTTCATGTCCCTACTCCTTGCGTTTCGATGCCGCGCCGGCTCTGGGGTGCGATCGGCGAGCTCAGCGAGCGCACCGAGGATCGTGCAGGTCGTGACCGCGCCCCGGCCGGGACAAGCAGCAATCAGCTTCGCGAGCGCACCGCGGATGCGCTCGAGCTCCGCGAGGCGCGCTTCGACGTTCGCGACCTTCGCGACCGCGCGCGTCCGCACCGCGGCGCAGTCGGTCCCGGGCGTGACCCGCAGCTCGAGCAGCCCGGCGATCTCCTGAAGCGTGAAGCCGAGCGTCTGTGCCTGCCGGATGAACCGGATGCGCGCGACCGTGTCCTCAGGGTACACGCGAAAGCCCCTCCCCGGCCGCGGCGGGCGGCGCACCAAGCCCTTGCGCTCGTAGAACCGGATCGTCTCCACCCCGACGCCGGCGCGGCTGGCGAGTGCTCCGATGGTAAGGGGTTTCATTGAACGTATTTTGCACCCTGTACTACAGTACGGACAAGGCTCGAGCGACCCCTCAGACATTTTATTCATCGACGTCGCGGTCCTTTCGCAGAAACGAAACCAGCGGTCCGACGAACGAGAGAATCTCTTCGCCGAATTCCCCTTCGCTGACAATCCCTTCATGGCTTTCGCGACCATCCACTCCGTTTCCTTCCTCGTGCACCAAACGTAAACGTAAAGATCTCGAGCTGGCTTATTATGGCTTTCCTCAGGTTCTATGGTGTCTTCATAAGACGGCCTTCCACCCACAGAGGCGGTAAGGAAAGCGAGGTCAACATGAAAGGGATGATGAAGTGGCCGCTGGTTATCGCAGCGGTTCTGGTGGTGGGGCGGGTGGCGCTCGAGCAGATCGGGGCGCCAGAGTTGAACAAAGTCTTTGGCGTCGTCTGGCTTTACTTTCTCGTGCCGGTATACTTTGCCGTGAAGATTGGCTCGAGCGGGGAGGCCCAGCCCTTCAAGGAACTCTTTAAATCGGTGGCGCTTTTTGCCATCTACACCCGTCTGATGGTCATGCCGACCTACTGCCTGGCCTATATGTTCCAGTGGACCGCGCCGCGCTTTAGCCTGACTAGGGACCGCGTCGTGGGCGAAGGCGTGAGCCCGCTCGACGGATACTTGATCATCCCCGTCCGCAACGCGCTCGTCTGGGCCGCCATCGCGACCATCGTCGGCGCTGTCATCGGCTCCATTACCCTGGCTATTCGACGCCACGCGATGGTGAAAGGCCTAGCGCCGTTTCATTTTATCGTCGCGTTTTGCCTTTTTTGATATTCGGCGCAACAAGTTAGAACGGCGCTGGCGGCTCTTCATCATGCAACGACTTCGCTACCACAGGTTCGATCCACCGCGGCGGCGTTCGCGACGCGCGTTCGACGCACCACGAGTACGCGTCTCGCTCTTCCAGAGCTTCACCCGAAGAAAACGAATCAGCCCACCTTTTCGGATCGATCCGTTCTGAGGAGAATGCTGGACATCGGCCGGGCCTTCACCGACGCGTCCTGGGGCATCCTGGCACGTCTTTTTTCCTCGCCGGCGCGAGCGGGGCCGCGTGACGCGGCCACGCGCGTGACGGCGATAGGAGGACCGCCAAAGAGCACAACACGTTCCTTTATCCAGCCGACGGCGCCGAGTTCGGCACGGTGGTCAACTGCGGCGTTCACCGGCCGGCGACGCGATTGCTCGCATCGAACCAAAAACCACGAACACATCAATGCAATCGCGGTGACGGCCGCGACTCCGCCCTCGCTACTTGCACCAACAGAGGGGAGCCCCCTGGAAGGGGGCGGACGGGCCATCTGCCGGCTGGCTCACGATCCCATCCTCGCCCGCCCCAAGTTCCCCTCGCGAGCCACAGGATCCTTCATCCGCTCGCGAGGGGCGTGGACATAATCGCCCGCGATTATGTCAAGGTCACGCGAAGCGTGACCCGAAGGAGGGAGCCGGCCAGGGCAAGGTCCGATAAGGCAGCCTTATCGGATCGCGCTGCAAGAGCCGTGACAGGCTCGCCCACGATCCTCCACATCCGCGAGCCTGGCGCGGCTCTTGCGCTCGCGACGAAGCCTTGCCCGGTCGGCCCTGGGCCGAGGCCGGCTCCCTCCGGAGCTTGGGGCGGGCGACATCCAAGCACGACCAGCCGGCCTCCGGGGTGGGCGGGGGTATTAAATCCGGATGCCGAGTCTCCGACGACCGGAATCGTGGATCGGGATTCCGGGCCGAGGGGACTCTTCCTTATGGAAAGCATCCCAGCACCCGCCGAAGGGCACGCGGCTTGCCCCATCCCCTTCATCCACTGCAAGCCGCGTGACCTTCGGCCTCCCAACAGAGCTCCAGCCAGGCCGAGGGTCAACGACGAAGAAAGGGCGATTTCATCTCGCTCTCGTCGTGACCGGGGCCATTGATCTTGTCAGGCTGCCGCGGCGGCGGGAGGATGTGTGCCTTACTCTTTCTGCAAGTTCGATCTGTACCACCACCAATCGCTCTTCCATGATTCACACTTATCCTCCGCGACCATCCGCGCTCTGTCGGCTTCTCGACCAAAGAGGTTTTGCAGTGCTGCATTCAGCTGCGCCATCCTTGGCCCGTCGATTGAATAGCCCACAAACCTCAATGCCTTGATCTCATCGCACAGCGAGAACACTTTGTGGAGTTCTTCATAGAGTAGGTCTCTCTTGGCGGTAGCAAGACTCAAGACGTACTCGATATGGTGCTCGAGGAGATCCTCTAAACTGAGTTGGCTTACACGTATTCGAAACTCTTCGCTCAATTCGGCTGCGAATTCTTTGCCAGTCTCATGCGCGAACTTGCATATGTCATAGGATAATGCGGCCGCGTCGTGCCGATTTCGAAATCCCCTAGCGACGCGCCTTTTAAGCTCAGTTCTTAATTCTTCGTTTGTCGACATCTGTAGTGGCTCTTAGTTCGCACTAAATCCGGGCAGTTTTCGGAGCCCTTCCCATGTCTCAGGGTAGTGCGTAAGGATAGCGGGAGTACTCCGAGTTTGGCTAGTGGCGGTGAACAACCCTGTGTTGGAGTCCCAGTACCCTACTCGGAATTCATTGGTGGCGCGGTCTCGGTAAGTGAAACTCCGCCCGTTCTGGATGGTGTACCGAGCACTAAAATCGTACTCACGAGCGGTGGTAGCCCCCACTTGATGGCCATGAGAACGGAAGTGGTTTCGGATACCTACTCCAAGGTTTCCTTGTCTTGACTTCGCCCAGCGCGCCTGAGCTGCGACGCCGGTGAGCTCGACTTCAACAACAGCACCAATTAACAAGGTGCTCGCGACGGCGATCTTGATGACTTGGCCTTCCAGCACGATCCGCGTGGTATGTCTTACTCCGGCACCTGTAATTTCAATCCCTTCGTCCGTTATTCGTCGCCCTGTATCACCTTCGCGTGCCGCCTTCAGCACTTCATCCGACTCCAGCCCAAGGTCTTCAGCGAGGAGTTGAGCACCCTGTCGCTGACTGATCTCATAGCTCGTCAGCTCCGGCGCCTGGTCGGTGCCTGCACGACTTCTGGCTTCCGCCACAAACTCTGCTTCAACCGCTTCACCGATCTTGCCAGGGACGGCCAACAGTGCCTTTGCGACATTCTTCGTCGTGCGCAAAACGCCGTCGCCACTCACGTGTGATTCTGTAGCAACCTTGAACCGGGTGGCTCCCCTAATCTCCTCTCTCGCAGATTCCAGGATTGCCTCCTGCTCGTCCGGCGTCAGAATTCCCTTATCAAACCCAAGACGCTTTATGTCGGCTGTTGGCAAATCGGCATCAAAGATCTGGCCACCGGCCGTTGCTTCGAAACGACGAGCTGACTGTCCGGTTTCTCTTCGCTGTTTTCGCTCCTCCTCAGTCTGCTGCGCGAGCGCCGAGAGGCTCTGGTTCCCGTCGGGATCGAAGAACATGATGGGATTGCTGCGACCGTACAAGTATCGATGTAGAGTTGGCGCTTTGTCTGCGACCCCTAAGAAACTGTCTTGACTTAGAAATCTCCCAATATCGGCGTCATAAAAACGGGCCTTTGCGTAGAGTAGGTTGGTCTCCTCATCCTTCTCGTGCCCTGTGAAGGTGAAGTTGTTGGCGCTAGCGCCGATGCGATCTCGCTGGTCGCCCCAGGCGTCGTAGAAGATCGACTGGCGGGATACGCCGTCGGCAGCGGTCAAACTGACTGTCGAGCCGAGGAAGTCGAGGTGGAAGAAGCTTCTTCCTTCGTTCCGGTTATCCAGCCTTACCAGCTGGTCCATGCCGTAGTCGTATTTCGAGACTGTGGAGTTGACTTGGTCCGCCTCCGTGATGACGCTGAGCTGGTCGTAGGTGTATTGCCGACGACCGTCGTCGCCGATCTTCAGAATCCTTCGGCCGTTGTAGTCGTAGCCGTAACGGCCCAGGATATTTGAGGCTTGGCGGACTTCACCGAGCTGGTCGCGGATGTCGTAGTGGAAGGTGGTGGTGATGCCACCCTTCGTCTTCGAGGTCGTATTCCCGTTCGCATCGTAGGAATAGACCACGTCCTCGTCGCCAAGATTGTCCGTGATTCTCTCGAGCCGGTTGATGGCGTCGTAGTGGAAGGTTTCGTCCGAGGCCTCGGCGCCGGTGGTCACCTCCTGGATGCGGTTTCCTGCTTGGTCGTACTCGTACCGGACGCTGCGATCCGGGTAGGTAACCGTCTTCAGCCGATTGACGAAGTCGTAGGTGTACTCCGTCGTCTCCATCCGGCCGGCGTTTTGTTCGACCTGGCGCTCTCGGTTCGAGCTGGCATCGTAGAAGTATTCGTAGCTCGAGATGGTGCCGGTCGGACCCACGTGGGAGATGTCCGTCATCCGGTCGGCGGCGTCGTAGAGGTAGGTCGATGCCGTGCCGTTGGGGTTAATGACGCGTTGCTTCAAGCCATCCGGGAAGTATTCGTACCCGACGACCTGGCCGTCGTCGAGGGTGAGGGTCTCGACGCGGTTGAGCGCGTCGTATTCGTAGACGGTGCGCTTTTGGTCGGGGTCGATGAGGAGGGTGCGGTTGCCTTGTGGATCGTAGCCGTAAACGAGGCGCCGGCCCCAGGCGTCGGTTTCCGTTTCTAGGCGGTCGAGGTCGTCGTAGGTCTTGAAGCTCGAGACGACCGCCGGGGGGTCGATGCCGGAGCTCTTCGTTTCATCCACGCGGATCAGGTTGTCGTTTGGATCGTAGTCGTAGTCGATCCGGTGCGTCCGGGTGAAGAGCGCAAGATCCGCCACGGTCAGGTTGTAGACCTTGAACTTCAGCCGGTTCAGCTCGTCGTAGTCGAAGTCGATGATCTGGCCCTTGGGATCGGTCAGCTTAATCTCGTTTCCGTTTGGGTCGTACTCGTGCAGGGTCACGTAGTTGAGCGGGTCCTGAATCATCCGCTCCATGCGGTTGAGCTTGTCGTAGGTGAACCGGACGACGTTGCCTTCGCCGTCTTCCTGGCGGGTGCGGTTGCGCGTGGCATCGTAGTCGTAGCGGTAGAGGCCTCCGTCGGGCATCCGCACTTCGAGGAGCTCGTTCAGCTCTCCGTACTTGTACTGCGTGCGGTATTCCGGACCCTTCGGCTCGATGACCGCGGTGCGGTTGCCTTCGGGGTCGTACCCGAACGTGGTGACGTTCCCTTCGCCGTCTTCGGTCGTCTCCATCCGATTGAGGTCGTCATAGGTGTTCCGGACGTCGAACGTCTTTCCAGTGACTCGCCCGTCTTTCTCCTCAAGGAGATTTCCGACGCGGTCATATTTCAGAGTCGTCGTCGTGGCCACCAACGTTCCCGGGGCGTCCGTCCTCGCCGTCAGGCGGTTGACTCCGTCGTACACGAACTGGGTTTGGTTGCCGTTGGCGTCGGTCGAGAGGACCCGGTTGCTGTTTCCATCGTACTCGTGCTCTTCCAGCCGCACATTCGAGCGAGTCACCGACACCAGCCTTCCCAGGGCGTCGAGCTGTGTCGTCTTCTGGATGCTCTTCTTGTCGAGCTCGACGACCCGCCGAATCTCGTCCTGGTACTCGGTCGTCGTCAATTGCCCCAGGGGATCGCTGACCTGGATGAGCCGGTGGATCCGGTCATAGCCGAACTCCGTCCGATGAGCCCGCTTGTCCACCTCCGCCGTTTTGTTGACTCCGTCGTACTCGAAGGTCTGCGTCTTGCCGTCGGCATCGGTGATTCGGACGACACGCTGCCTCTCATCCATCAGAAACGACGTTCGGTTCCCCCGCGCATCGAACTCGAACCGCTCCCGCGTCAGATCGTTATAGAACGTCGAAGTCGTGATCGCGGCTTTCTGCGAGAGCGGCTGGCCCATCACCGTGCGCGTCAGACGTCCGAGATTGTCGTACCGGAACTCGGTGGTCACGCTCCGGCGGCTCACTTCCTTCAGCTTGTTCCCCTCGCCGTCGTACTCGTACGACATGGTGTTTCCGGCTGCGTCCCTCGTCTCGGTGAGACGGTTCAATCCGTCGTAGGCGAACACCGTAGTTCGCGTCTCCGCATCCACCGTCCGCTTGAGGTTTCCGTTCGCATCGTAGAAACTGACGGTGACCTGCTCGTCCGTTCCCGTGTCCTGCCTGACCTCGTGCACACGGTCGAATCCGTCCAGGGTGGCTGTCTTCGCGAACCCACGGGGATCCGTTTCCACCACCCGATGCTCGCTGTCGAGATACCCCCACGTCGTCTCGTAGCTATTGACCCCGGCTCCGGTGACCGTCCGCGTGAGGGGCCGGTTCAGAAAATCGTAGAGCGTGGTGGTCTCGAGCCCGCGGGTTACGTCCTCTTCGAGCGTTCGATTTCCAGATGCGTCGTAGTCGAACCGTATCCGGTTCCCATCCGCATCCAGGCGGGAAGTGAGCCGATTCAGCCGGTCGTAGCCGAACGCGGTTGGATTTCCATTAGCATCCGTTTCCGTGAGCTTGTTGCCCACGTTGTCATAGGTGAAGCTCTCGCGGTGTTGGGTGGGGAGGTGCCGTGTCTTCACTCGATACAGCCCGTCGTATTCGAAATCCGTCCGACTTCCGTAGAGGTCGATCTCGAAAAGCTTGTTTCCTACCGCGTCGTAATCCATTTGGGCGACCGTCTGCGACGGCCCGACCACCGCTTTCGTCAGGCGGTTCAGCTCGTCGTAGGTGTTGAAGGTCGTGACCCCACGACGGTCCGTCTTCTCCACCACGTTTCCGTTGCCGTCGTACTTCGCGGTCGTGGTGTGCCCTAGATCGTCCCTCGTCCCGGTCACGCGGTTCAACCCATCGATTATGAAATACGTCGTAAGCCCGAGTCCATTCGTCTCGAGCAGTACCTGGCCTCCCGGGTAGTAGTCTCGAACGAGGACTTCCGTGTCCGAAGAGCCCTCGTCGTCCTCTCGCACAATCGACGTCACCCGGTCCAGCCCATCGAAGTCCTGACTCAGGCTCCGTCCGAGAGTGTCCCGCGATGACGTGAGGCGGCTCCGGGCGTCGTAGACGGTGGTGGTGACGTTATCCTCTGCGTCTGTCGTCGTGAACGGGTTTCCGAAGTCGTCGTATGCGAGCTCCGTCACCTGTCCCCCCCGCGGTCCTCGTACCGACTGCAGGTCGCCGTTGTCGAGGTACCCGTAGGTGGTGACGTTGCTCTCGGCATCCGTCACCTCCTCCAAATTCCCGTTCAAATCGTTGATGACGAACCGCGTCTCCTGGAGGACGTCGTTATGCACCCTCTTCAACGTCATCTTGTTGAAGACCGGGTGGTACGAGAACTCCGTCACCACCTCGCCCCGGTCGCTCGTCAGCATTCTCTCTTTCGTCAGGTTCCCCCGCTCGTCGTACTCGAAGTGAGTCAACCGTCCGTTCGCATCCGTCTCGCTCTCCTTGAAGATGTCGTTCGCGGCCCACGTCATCGTCGTCACTACCCCGCCGGGCTCTTCGATCCGAACCGGCGAGCCGTTCAGGTTCAGTCTGTACAGCGTGACGTTGCGCCGCGCGTCCGTGACCGTCGTCTTGAAGAACCCCGCGTTGATCTCCGTGAAGTCATACAGAAACTCGCTCGTCGCTCCTTCCGGCTCGAAGACTCGCTTCACCCACTCGAACTTCCCCTTACTCGCGGCCAACGTGTCGGGGGTCTCGCCGGGAAATGCCTCTCCCCGTCGGAAGTACTCATACCGGGTCACGTTCCCATTGGGGTCGGTGTATCCGACGAGGTTATGGCGGTCCTGCAAGTTACCGACGTCGTACTCGTACCGCTCCACCCGCTCGTCTCGCTTCGCCTCGATCAGGTTCCCGTGCTCGTCGTACTCATACGTCACCTCGAGATTCATCGGGCCGCGCACCCGCTTTAGCCGGGGCTCCCCCAGAACCAGCACGTACTCGAACGCGAGCGACCGGCCCTCGACTCCACCCTGGAAAACCTCTTTCACCCGGGTGATGTTCCTCTGAGAGTCGTAGAAAAGCTCCAGACGGTTTCCGTTCGGATCTTCGATGAACGAAAGCGTCGGACGTCCCGCATACTGCTCCTCGCCCTCGAACAGCTCCACGTCCAGGTAGTGGTAGCGGACTCGCCCCTTGGTGAAAAAGTCGAAGCTTCCATCGTCGTTTCGCACCAGCTCCGTGTGGTAGCCCTTCTGGGGCACGAAGCGCTCCCCGACCCGGGTGAAGCTCTGGCCCGAGCCGTCTCCTCCGACCACCGTCCACGCGCAGCTCGAGATGACCAGCGTCGACAAGTAGTTCATCGACCAGCCCGCTCCCAGGACGCCTCCGTCGGAGTTCCCCACATTCGCGTACGTCCGGACCACCTCCAGTGCCGGGCCTCGACCCGGGATCGTGACGTCGGTCGATGAGCTCACCAGATGACCATCGAGAAGATCCACCCCCTTGGCGAACGTGTGGCCCACCGGCAGCACGACGTTCCCCGTGGTATCCAACCGAAGCGATCCGATGTACTCCTCCCTCAGACTCGAATCCACGGCGGCCACCGCCTGGATCCGGAACCTGTACGTCGCCGCCGTGTTCGCTACGTCCTGCGGGCCAATGACAAAAGACGCCGCGCCCGATATCCCTTCGCGACCGTGGAAGACCACCCGTTCGCTCACAACGGAGCTCCCCTCGATCTCCAAAACCGAGATCGTCACGTCGGCTTCCATCTCGAGACCGTACACGATCGCTTCCGGCACGAAGCACACCTGCGATGCCCCGCTCTGGAACGTAATGCGCACCGGGTCGCGAACCTCGTACAGAAGCCGGGTGAACCGGATCGGCTGCGGCTCGCTCCGAAGCTCCGCTCTTCCCTGAGGGGTCACCTTCAAGACTGCCTTGTACTCCTTCTCGACAGGCTTCGCTTCGAATCCCTTTCCCAGAAGCCCCGCCCCCTCGCCCTCGAGCTTGCTCCCCGCGAGGCTCAGAAGGGGCTGCTCCACTTTCGACTTCCGGTCGACCTCGATGAGCTCGACAAGCGCCTCCCCGACGGGAAGCTGACTCGGACGGATGAAGTACTCGAGAAGAGCGTCTTCGGGCGTCAAAAGCTTCGTCTTTGCCGGGTCCTCCGGGTCAGCGAACTCTCGAACCAGAATCGGCCGAGGCTTCGAGCTCTTCATGAACGCATGGAAGAACTGGAGCTCCCTCTTCGGCGCCCAGAGCTCCATCCCCGTCCCCGGTAGAAGGACGACCCGCGCCTGGTACACGTTTTTCGGGTCGTAGCCGTTGACGACGTTCAACACCTGCGGGCTCGACCTCGGAAGATCTCCGAACGCGAAGAGCTCTCCGTTCTCGTAGATCTCGAGCACCCGTCCAAGGGTTACTTCCGACAAGGCTTCGTCCACCACGCTCGGCAGGATCTCGAATCCGAGAGTCGAGCCCGCCGCCAGGTGACCGGACGAGTCCAGAACGAAGGGATCGGGCGACTGGGGCAGAGTCCTGACGATGACCCCGAAGAGCATTCGCCCGTCGTCGAGGCTCCCCTGGCTGCGGCTGTTCTGCTGGATTACGACCTCGCCCGTTTCCGAGCTCACCACCGGCCGGTTCAACTTCGCCTCAACGCTGAAGCTGTAGCGCCTCATTCCCGCGTCTTCGCCGAACCCGAACTGGAACCCATAGCTGATTCCGTCCGCGCCGTTCGCTTCCGACAAAGACCGCGGCTGGAATGAACCGTCGCCTTCGAGCAGACGCGGGGTCACCGTCGCATCCGTCACGTCTCGACGCGTGAATCGTCCTCTTCCCTCGAGAACCCACTTCCCTCGCTCATCCAGCACCGCCTCATAGCTCTCCTGATACGCCGATACCTGGAACTCCACCGTACCCGGTAGAAGCCCCCCCGCCGGGCCCATGGTGAGCGTGGGCGATGACATCGTCCGCCCCCCGCTCTCGAAGACGATCGAGCTTGTCCGCAGAAAGAAGCCGTTATTGATATAGATAGGGACCAGGACCTCCCCCATCGGCGGTTTGGTTCGACCGGCACTCAGGTCCTCGCTGTCGCGGATGAACTCGAGCGGCTCTCGGGGATACTTCGGATCCGAGCTCGTCGCCGCAACCTTGTACCGCGTCGAGTCCACGTCGCCCAGCCGGGCGAAGATGCGGCTTCCCAGGTAGCTCGTGTTTCGCTGGTCACGCTCCAGAAGCTCGCCCTCTTCGCTTTCTATCTTCGCGTTCTCGAACTCGTCCGGAAGCGGCTCCGGCACTCCGGGTAAACGCTCCGCCGCCAGGACCTCCCAGTCGACCTTCATGTTCGAGAGGGGATTGCGATAGGGGTCCACCACCTCGACCCACATAGGGACGTCCCCGGAAATGAGTGGCAGGACTCGCGCGTAGCGTCCAGAAACCACCAGCAACTGGCCGTGGCGTCCAAAACTGTCTCTCTCGTCGTCGGGGAGAGCGAACGCGGCAAACGGCTGCTCCATCTCGACGTCCCCGGCTTCGACCGCGACGCGGTACAGACCGACCTGAGTCAAGAACTCGTCGCCTGGATTCTCCCGCAGGAAACGAGGGTTGTCCCGGGTCGAGGTCCCCATCCGGAGCCGGGCTCGGGCGCGGCCTCCCCGCGTCGGCACCTTGATGACCTTTCCTTCCTCCACCAGGTCTTCGCTTGCCAGAAGGCTCCCCTCGTCCACCGCACGGAACGTCACCGGAACTCCGTCGGCGATGGGCTCCCCCTCCCCGTCCGTCACCACCACCTCGAGCGCGAAGAGCGCTTCTCTCCCGACTACCACCTCCTGGAAATCCGTCGAGTCCACCTTCTCGATGGCCCCCACGCTCTGGCTCGGCTCGGACACCGGCTCCGTCGGGTCTTTCAGTGCATCCCGAAGGCTCGGCGGGAACTCGTCGGGATCGTCGGTCGACGTGGATCCCGCGAGGCGCCCCGACAGCATGTACGCGCTCTCTCCCGTCGAAGGCTCCCAGGCGGTGAAGCCTCCTCCGGTCCAGGCGAGAAACGTCAGCTCCGAGACCGGCGCCCTCACCACGCGGCCGAGGTGCGCGTGTGAGGCGATGGCGCTCTCGAGCTCGGGCTCGAGGTCGATTGTGGCGAGCTCGGCGTCGGCATTCGCGCGGTCGATCTCCCGGACCTCCACCCCGCGGCTCGATGCCAACCGAAGGAGCTCGACCGTCGAGACGGCGTTGATCCCGAGACCTTCCTCGAGAATCCGGCCCTCCAGCTCCGAGCCCATGAGCCCCGAGAGCAAATAGAACTCGCGACGGCTCGCGCTCGAAGACTCCGCGGCGATGGCCGCCACCGGCCTCAAGTCCGCATCCACCTCGATTCCCTTCCACTCGAAGGTAAGCGGCACCAGCGACCCGTCCGTCGCGTACTCGACTCCCACCGCGTTTTTGACGAGGACGTGGCTCGGGAGCGGACGAAACGTCAGGACCCGCGTGAGGCCCGCGAGCTCGCGGTCGATCTCGTTCCAGCGAGCGAGGTAGTCGAGGGCCCGCTGGTTCAGGATCTCCCCCGCCTGGCTCTCCGCCCGCTCTTCATAACCGGGCGTCCTTCCGGAGATCGCGAGAGCCGCGTAGGCCCCGGCGATCATCCGGTTCGAGACTTTGACCGAGCCCGCGGGAGAGAGAAAGCTCGTTTCGAGCTCGAACGGCCCTCCCATCTCGATAGCGCCCCCGCTTGCAACCACCAGGCCAGCCGAGCGAACGATGGGCCGCACCCGGACGAGAAACGGCGGCGTCTGGTAGAGGCTTCCGAAAGACTCCGCGATTGCGCGATCCTCCTCCTCCGCGGGAGCGTAGGAGAGCGTCAGCCGGCGCCCCATGAGCCGCGGCACCGGAAATACACCGTCCAGGATCACTTCCCCGTCGCGCCGGGTGGCGACGAAGCGCACCCGGTGCTCCAGCTCCTCGGGAAAATCGAACGACACTGAGGCAATGGACACCACCTCGTACGGGAGGCTCGCGGGCAAAATCCCGTACACCTCGGAGCGGGGAACGACTTTCCGAAGCGCGGCCTCGAAGCTCGTTCCGGGAACGTTTGCGTTCAGGAAGCTTGTGACCCGCGAGCGCAGCGCAACCATCGGATCCGTCTGCGGCGCTCCTTCGAGGGCCTCCCGTACGAAGCTCTCCGAATCGAACCCCATCTCCTCCAGCACCGGATGGCCCTCGTCCACGTCGTGGAACTTGAAGCTCGCATCGAGAGGGACCCAGCGCCGGCCGCGGCTGTCGACCCCGACGCCCCGGTAGTTGGCCCAGGGAACGTACGCCTCGACCCAGACGTGCTCCTTGTCCACCCCCGAGATTCCCCCGCCCGCAAACCGCGGCTCGTAGGGGACCGCCGCGGACGTGAACGCCCCTTCCACACGCTCCGCAAGCTCCGTTCCGATCCAGTTCTTCGCCTGATCGATGCTGAGCCGCACCACGCCGCGCACGTACCGCGCGGGAATCCCCTCCGCCCTCAAAAGCTCCACCAGCAGGCGAGCGATGTCCGCGTCGTTTCCGCTTCCTTCGCGAAGAGTCTGAACCGAGCCCTTCATCGAGCCGAAGTACAGCTCGAATCGAGTCTGGTTCTTCACCAGCTCGTAGGCCGAGACCGCCCCCTCCACCTGGGCCGCGAGCTCCTGGATCTCCCGGGGCACCGAGCCGATCGGATCGGCGGGTCCCGCACCGTCAGCGGCAAAACTCGAAGTCGTCGCCGGCCCCCCGAGAGAGAGCGGCGGCGGCTCGAGGTCGAGCTCCCTCAAAGGAAGCTCCTGTGCACTTAGAAGCTCCTCCCGCTCCGCCTCCGCCACCGGCGCGAGCGCTTCGATGCAAGGTTCGAGCTCGGAGAGCTCAGGTGATGCGGCGAGCCGGGTCAACCTCTCCAGAATCACGAGCTCGCTCCGCTCGAAAGCCTCCCGCGCCCGCTCCACTCGCTCCGCCGCCACCGCACCGAGGCCAAGCTCAGAGACCAGCGCCTCTACGCGCGCGATCTCCGCCTCGAGACGAACCACACGCCTCTCGTACCCCGAGCGTATCGATTGAAGCTCGCCCACCACCGCCTCGGGCGCGACTCCGCTTTCCAGTCGCTCCTGAATTCGCCCCAGGCTCTCCCGGATCCGGTGGAGATCCACGGGCTGCGCGAAAGCGGTGGACGACAGGCACAACACCAGAAGAAAGCTCGCGCGCATCATCGGAGGCAAGACTCCAGTCGATAGGCCTCGACGTGAACCGTGGGTTTTGCGACGGAGCGGATGCGAATGTCCGAAACTCCGGGGCCGAGCTCGACCTCCATCGGCTCCGACCAGACGAATCCGTCGTCCTCGTCCTCGTCCTCGTCGTCGTCCTCGTCGTCCTCGTCGTCTTCGTCGGAGCTGATTTCGAGTTCAGTACCGTCGGGGGCCTCGACTTCGATCTTTCGATCCGAGCCCGGATGAACCAGGAGGCGCAAGCGATAACTTCCGCCGGCGAGTGCCGGAGTTCGGACCACCAGGACCCCGGTACGGCCCTTCACCGCGTAGGAATGCTCAGCGCCGCAGGCGCTCGGTCCGTGGTGCTTGGTATCGCCATGACGCGCGACGACGGCGGGGCTCAGGCCGGTCGCCGCCTCGTACCCTTCGTCGAGGCAGATCTCGAGAGGCTCCTCGTCTTCTCTCTCCTCCACGTCGCAGACGCCGTTGCCGTCGGCGTCCCCCGACATCCCGCTCGAAAAGCCCGCGACCTCGCCCACGTGCAGGTCGTCCCAGGCCGCGCGCGCGAAGCTGGCCCAGACGCCCACCGTTCCCGATCGAATCGGCGCCTCCGCGTCCTCCACATCGAGGAGGTAGTGCTCGTCTTCGATCTCGAGCCGGGCACGGAGGCTCGTGCTCTGCGGATGGTTCAAGGTCTCGATTTCGAACCGCACCGTCACGTCGTCGTCCTCGTGGTCGCGGTCGAGATCCACGCTTCCGAGCGTTCGCACCTGCTGTCCGTTCACCTTGACGAAGCGGGCCATCGGATGGTGACAGTCGACGCTCGTGAGCTCGAGCCGGTACGAGACCTCGTCCTGGGGCCGAGCGTAGAAGGCGACCCCCGCGCGATAGCTGCAGCCCTCGGACTCCGCCAGCCTCAGCTCGCCCTGGAGCTCGTAGTTCCGCCAGTCGAAGGCTTCACCGTTTCCCGCGAAGAGGAACGAGCCTCGACCGCCTTCGGCGCTCTCGAGTCGTTGCGAGCCAGCGACTATCTTCACACGGAAATGCGGATCGCGAACTTCGCGTTCGAGCTGCCATCCGGCGGGAACCGTCCCCGTCGCGTAGCGCTCGAAATTCTCGCTCCACTCGGGCGGGCATTCGTTCGTCGGGGACTCGACCGTGAACCGGAAGCTCGGCGCAAAGTCCGAAGCGAGGCCGCGCGAATCGACGGCGCGGGCGCTCCAGGAGTAGGTCGCACCGGGCACGAGCGTCACCGGGACGTCCCACGTGGTGGTGACGTTGCCTTCGGGAACCGAGGCATCCTCGGCGACGAGCGTCTGTTCTCGATAGAGCACGAAATGGTAGACGAGAGTTCCGGCCCTCGGGCCATCGGGAGTCGTCGCGTTCTCGACGACGAGGAGGGGCACGGTAGTCGCGACCGTGGCGCCGTCCGTGGGAGTGACCAGGACCGGCGCCGTCGGAGGCTCCTCGAGCGCGTCAACAGTGAAGCGGAAGGCGTCGCTCGGAGCGCTCGAGAGCGCTCCGTCGGTGGCGACGGCCGTCCACTGGTACGTGCCGTTCTCTTCGAGGGCCGGTTCGACGTGCCATGACGTGCGCCCGGAACCCTCGTCGATCGGCGGGCTCTGGGCCACACGGACTCCGTCACGGACGACTTCGAACACATAGAGGAGCCGGTCGTTCTCCGGATCCGCCGCGTTCGCGACGCCGAGGGTCGGTCGAGGTTCGTCGAGTACGGCGTCGTCCGAGGGCTCGACGGGAATCGGACTGCCGGGCGCCTCGTTTTCGGCCGAGAAGCGGAATCGCGCCGTCGAAATCCACGAGCTGAACGCGAGACCGTCGAAGGCCCGGGCGCGCCAGTAGTAGATGTGGTTCTCCTTCAGGCCGGCGCTGAAAGTGAAGGCGGTCTCGGAGGCGCCCTCGGGAGCGTCGCCGGAAGCGACGACTACGGTGAGAGGCTCGTCCTCGTAGACCTCGAAGCGATACGTGAGCGGATCGAAATCGGGATCGGTCGCGTTCGCCACCACCAGAGTCGGCGAGGGCTCGGAGACGATGCCGCCGCTCGGGGGCGAAACCAGGGACGGGGCCGAGGGCGCGTCGTTCATGACGTTCACGCGGAACGACGAAACCCGCGACCGGGCCCCTTCCACAATCCCGTCGCTCGCGAAGGCCCTCCAGTAATAGGTCTTGCCATCCTCGAGGCGCGGCGAGACTACCCACGCGGTCTCGTTGGCACCCTCGGCAAGTGCCGTCACCCGCGCGGTGAGGCGCGCGAGAGCGGGATCCTCGTAGACCTCGAAGCCATACCTCAAGCGATCCCCTTCCGGGTCGGCGGCATTGATGACGGCGAGCGGGGGGGTCGTGCTCTCGACGACGGCGCCGCCCATCGGCCGCTGCGGCGTCGGCGCCGAGGGCGGCTCGTTCGCGACGTCGACGCGGAAGCTCGCCGTCTCGGACCAGGAGGAAACCGCGAGGCCGTCCGAGGCCCGAGCGCGCCAGAAGTAGACGCCGTTCTCCGCGAGCGCGAGAGGGGGCGTCCAGCGGAGCTCGCTTCCGGCAGCAATCAGCGCCGGCGACTCCTGGAGCGCTCCCGAGTCGAATCGTTCGGAGGCGTCGATCTGAACGGTGTGGGTCGCGGGATCGTTTTCGGGATCCCGGGCGGCGAGAGCCACGAGCTCCGGCTGAAGCGTTTCCACCTTCATGGACTTCGGCGTCAAGAGTACCGGAGGCGCCGGCGGCTGGTTTGCCGTATTCACCCGGAACGAGGCCTGAGCCGTCCAGTCGGAATCGCGCTCGCCGTCGTTCGCCCGCGCTCGCCAGAAATAGGTCTGGTCCTCGAGGAGATCGAAGGCCGGGGTGAAAGCCGTCGCCGCATTTCCGGAGGTGGCGCCCGCGACCGCCGCCACCAGGTCCGTCAGATCCGGATCGCGGTAGAGCTCGAAGGAATACGTCAAGAGGCCGCCTTCCGGATCGAGCGAGTTCGAGACGACGAGAGCGGGTCTGAGAACGCCGACCTCGGACGACTCGGCGGGCTCGGAGAGCGTGGGCGGCCCGGGCGCGTCGTTCTGAGAGTCGACGAAGACCTCGGCCGGGCTCATCCAGTCGCTCGACGCGAAGCGGTCCGACGCCCGGGCGCGCCAGAAGTAGCTCTGGTTCTCCTCGAGGAGCAGGGGTATCGTCCAGGGAGTGGTGTTGGCTCCTTCGGGAAGGCCCGAGGCCGCGCCGACGCGGAACTGGAGGCTCGGATCGAGGTAGATTTCGAAATCGTAGGTCAGCGTTTGACCGTTGGGATTGCTCGCGTTGTTCACCGAGAGCGAAAGCCGCTGCGGGGCGCTCGCGCCCGTCGCCGGCGCGTTCTGAGACGGAGCCGATGGAGCGGCGAAGAGGACGACGGTAGCCGTCGCTAAAGGATCGAGCGAGGACGCTCCCGCCGACAGGATCGCGCGATACGAGCCGAGGGTGAGGCCGGAGGTAGAGATTCGCAGCTCTCCCGTCACACTCGAGGAGGCGTCGATCGAGAGCGCACCCTCGGCCGAGGCCACCGTCGCCGGAGCATTCGGGTCGAAGAGCTCGACCCGCACGGTCCCATTCGAAAGCCCGATGACGCTCTGATTCCGGACGGTGTAGTTAACGACGATCTCCTCCCCCGCGGGGACGGCGGAACGTCCGAGCGAGAGGCTTCCCCGGAGCGACACGCTCGCGAGCGCCTCCATCTCGAAGCTCGCTTCCGACGTGGCCACGAGCGCGCCTTCGTCGAAAGCTTCGACCGTCGCGCGATAGACGCCGGGATCGAGAGCGCCGCTCGGCCAGACCGCTCTCGAGGTCACGGCGGAGCCGATGGCGAGATAGCCAAGCGACTGAGTGGTCTCGAAGATCAGCGCCTGCCCCGGGCCGAAGACGCGATAACGAAGCGAGAGAGAACGAAGAGGCGTGTTGCTCCCGGAATTGGCGACCCGGGCGAGGAGGCCGACGGCGTCGCCCTCCCGGTAGACCGGCCTCTCCGCGGTGAGGTCGAGCCCGACCTCGAGAGTGCGCGCGATTCTGAAAGCCGCGCCCGCGGACCGGTCGACGGCGCGCACGCGCGCGACGTAGTTCCCCGCGAGGACGGATCCGGTCCGCCAGAAGACCGCGAACCGCAGGGACTCCGCGTAGCCAAGGCTCGCGCTTCTCGAATCCACGAGAGCGACCGAGGCGCCCTGGGCGTCCTCGATGAGCGTCTCGAGCACGAAACTTCCAGCCGGGCCGCCGTTCACCGCCGAAACCGTGATCTCCGCCGTGTCCCGGGCGCCGTAGCTTCCGCGTCCGACAGCGATGGAAAGGGAGAGGGCCTCGGTCCCGACGATCGTCGCCGGGCCGGTGGCGACGTTGTTCTCCTCGTCCGACTCGTCCAGAAGAGAAAGCGGATCGACCGTGGCCACGAGAGTCTGCGGCCCGAGAAGCACCTCCGTCGCCCAGAGGAGGCCGACGGTCACGCTCGCGCCCGGAGCGAGCGCGGGAACCGAGCGCGTCCCTACCGCGTAGAGGCTCCCGCCCTGGTCCACTCCCGTGACCGAGACCACCGTCGCCAGAGACGGGCTCGAGCCGATGTTTCGGATCGGAACCGAGACACTCGCGGTCTCGCCGGACACGGGAGCCGCGGGGACGATCTGGAGGGCGCCGCCGATGCTCAGATCCGGGAGCGAGGAGTTCTCGAACGAAACGTCGATGGTTTCGGAATCGGGGCTCTCGTTCCCGCCTTCGTCCGTCGCTCGGGCCGAGAGCCGGTTCAATCCGGGATCGAGCCTCACCTCGAGCGCGAAGCGGCCCGGGGGCTCGACCAGAAGAAGACTCAGTGCGTTCGTGGTTCCCACGAGATGGAGATCCGAGCTCCACCCGAAGAACTGGAGGTCGAGCCTGCCGGGCTCTTCGCCCAGCTCCGTCACACGCCCGCCGGGCAGGATCCAGAAGAGGGATTGGGCGCGAAGCGCCGACACCGCCGAAGGGGGTCCCAGGCTCGCGAGCTTCGTCATTCCTTCGGTTCCGGCAACGAGCGACACCGTACCGGAGTCGACGTCATAGAGATGAAGCCCGGTGTTGAAGAGCGTGAACGCGAGCGTCCTCGGCCCCGCCCAGACGAAGCCATCGAGGTTGAAATCGTCGACCACGAGAAGGGGCGCCCCCCCGGAGCGGGGGACGACGAAAAGCCGCCGGCTCCCCTCGCTCCAGGCGAGAACCTCGAAGTCCGCGGAGACCACGAGGCGCTCCGGTGGAAAACCCGACGTCGACGTATGGAGCGTCCTCGCGGCGCCCGTCACAACCTGGATCGCCCGGACGTCGAAACCGACCACGACCGCGACTTCGTCCTCCGAGATCCACGCCGGAGCCTGGGGCGGGCCCGTCATCGGGAGGACCTCCGTGGTTTCGTTCTCGAGATCGAGGATCCGGAGCGCCCGGTTGACGTCGAAGCCCGCCGTGGTGGCGACCGCGAGCTTTCGCCCGCTCGGAGAGAAGGCGGCGCCCCGCGCGAACGACGAAGCTCCGTCGTAGGGCACGGAGCGCAGCTGGCCGGTACCGAGAGAGTACAGACGGACGTCGTCGAAGACGACCTCGGCCGCGAGCGTCCGATCGGACGACAGCGCGAACCGCCCCGAGACGTTGAACGAAGTTCCGAGGATTGGCTCCGCGACGTCGGTGAACGCCGCCGAAGCCTGGACCGAGCCGAGGCGGACGCCCTCTCGAAGCACTTCGACGCGGCTCGACGGCTCCGCCGCGCCCAGAGCGATGACCCGGGAAGACGCCACCGTGCGAGGGGCGCCCGGCGTCGCGGGCAAGAGGAAGATCGGCGCGGCCGGAGGCTCGCTGTCGTCGGGGACGCCGCTCGCCTCGTTGGAATCGGAAGACGGCTCGCCGCGGAGATCGACCGCGCGGACCACGTAGAAGAGCTCGATTCCATCGACGAGCCCGCTATCGACGAACGAGAGCGTCCCTCCCGGAGTGCTTGCGATCTCGGCGTAGGGCCCGCCTGCGACCGAGGCCCGCAGGACCGCGTACCCGGAAACCGCGAGAGGACCCGTGGCCTCGGTCCACGAAAGCGAGAGCGCTCGGCCCGCGGTCGCGACGCTCAGAGTGAGGAGGGGAGCGCTCGGCAGCGCTATGTCCACCGTCGCCGAGTCGACGTTCGAAGGGCCGCTCTCGTTTCCCGCCTCGTCGACGGAGACGACGCGATAGCTATAGATTCCGTTCCGAAGGCCCTGATCGGCGGTTGCGGTCGAGAGGGAGTCTCGGATGGCGACCCCGTCGCGGAAGACGCGGTAACGCGCGACATCCGGCGCCAGGGACGCGCTCCATTCGAGGAAAACGTCGACGCCGATCGCGGTCGCCACCAGGTTCACCGGAGGATCCGGAGGCGTGACATCGCCGACCGCGAGGCGGACGGGCCCCGCTTCGTCGCTCCTCCCGCCGAGAACGTCGAATGCGGACAACGCGTAGTCATAGAAGCCTTGCTGCGACGGCTCGTCAGTGAACGCGCTTCCGGACCTGGGCAAGATTCCGAAGAGCTGGAACTCCTGGAGGAGAATCCCGAAGGAGTTCACGCCCGAGTAGATCTGGAGCCGGACGCGCGGGGTCCGGACGGGAATCGGAAGCACGTGGGTCGAGACCGATAGCTGAGAGTTCCCGCGGACGCGCGCCACGGGGGCGAGACGTCCCTCGATCTCGATGAGGAGGTCGTAATCCGCGGCGGCCCACTGCACGGCCCAGACGAGGCGGATCTCGTCGACGTGGCGGGGAGTCGCTAGCCGAAGCTCGATCCATTGCTCCTCGCTCGGTCCGATGCTCCAGTACGTCGAAGACCCATCGATGACGTTTGGAGCACTGCTGGGATTCTTGGAAGCGGCCACGGTCACGACCGTCGGGACCGGTCCCCCCGCCCGGACGAGTCCCCGCGGATTCAGGATCTCGCCATCGCGAGTCACGAGATATCCGGAGAGGTCCCCTTCCGCGCCCGCGTCCCAGGAGAGCTCGGCGACGTCTCCATTGGCGACGGCGCTGAAGCCCGAAGGCCGGGCCGGGCGTTCGTTTCGAACGAGCAGGATCTCGGCGGAGCGGCGGCTCACGTTCCCGTCACCGTCGCTCGCCTCCGCCTCCAGGAGGTTCGCACCGAGAGGAAGGTCGACGGACGAGAACGTAAAGTTTCCCTCGGCGCCCGCGACCGCCTGAGCGAGCTCGATCGCCGTCCCCGAGGACAAGAGACGAACCGTCGAGCCGGCCTCGGCATTCTCGCCTGCGAGATCGACGACGGCGCCCTCGAAGACGGGATAGCTCGGGAGGAGCACCGGGGCGTAGACGTCGGCCGGTACGATCTCGCTCCGCGCGCTTTCGTTCCCCTCGAGGTCGATGGCGCTCACCTGGTATTCGTACTGTCCGTCGGCGAGACCCGGATCGGTCGCGCTCGAAGCACCCGTTTCGAGCGCGAGCGACAAGTCGCGGTAGACGCGGTATCCCTGAAGATCGGAGACATCGACCGCTTGCCAGCTCAGAAGGACCGCGCTCCCCGTCGTCCGGGCGGTGAGACCCACCGGCACCGCGGGCGGGGTCGCGTCTCCGAGCGTGACTCCGATGGTGGCGGGGTCGGGATCGGACCTCGTGCCGACGTCGGTGGCGACGGCGCGAAGCCGGTACTCTCCGAAGCTGAGCCCTCCGATATCCCAGAGGATCTCGAACGGAGCCTCCCCATCGGCGCCGATGGCGGTCCAGAAACCATCGCTCACCCTCTGGAACTCGAACGAGACGGTCTCAACGTCCAGGTCGTCGCTTTGCGCCAATAGCGTCCGGGGAGCATCGAAGCGGGCCCCATCCAGGGGATCGACGAGGAGCGCCTTCGGGGCGCGGTTGTCGAGAAACGCGCAGATCTCGTTCGAGTCGCGGCTCAGGTTCCCCGCGAGATCCATGGCCACGACAACGTAGCAGTGCTCGCCATCGGGAAGGCCGATGTCGAGATGGATCGGACCCGGGACGAGGAAGGGCTTCAGGCTTCCCGTGATGTTTCCGGGAGCGTTCGCGATGCGGCCGTTTCGAAAAGCGAGGTACCCGAGGACGCCGGGCTCGGTCGATCTCTGCCACTCGATCTCGACGTCCGCGGGATCCGTCGAGACCTCGGCGCGGACCAGCACCGGGGCGCCCGGCGCCTGGTTGTCCACGGTCACGCGAACGCTATCGGTCGCGGCGTTCCCGCTCGTATCCTCCGCTTCGAGGGTAAGGACGTAGTCGCCGTCTTCGAGAGGCTGCCATTCTCCGAGCGTCGCAAAGAGCACCGGTACCGGAGAGCGCGCGAGGAGCGTCGGGCTTTGGGGAGTCTTTGCGGAAGCGACGCTCAGCCGGTACTCGAGGAAGTCGTTCTCCGCGAACGCCGTCCCGAGGACGTCCACCTGGACCCGCACCCGGTCGCCTTCGTCCGGCGAGCGGAGGACGACCGTGGGAGGCGTCAAGTCCACGATTCCCGTCGCCGGTCCGAGAGGGTCGCTTTCGAGACCGGAGCGATCGACGGCGACGACGGTGTAGCGGTAGTGGCCCTCTGAAAGCCCCGGATCGAGGAAGGTCGCTCCCGCGAACGGCGTCGTCGTGAGCCGGACTCCATCGCGGCTCACGTGATAGCCGGAGACGTCGGGCGAAGAGCTCGCGCTCCACTCGAGGGTTACGTCCTGTCCCCTGGATCTCGCCGTCAGATCCGAGGGCGGGAGCGGAGGCTCCGTGTCGACCGAGAATGACGCCGTAGCGGTAGTTACGTTTCCGGCGCGATCGCGAGCGCGTAGCTCGAGGACGTAGTCGCCGTTCTCGAGCGCGAGCGCGTCCTTCAGGATTCCCGAGCTTTTGGGGCTCGAGAACTTCGCGAGCTCCGTGAGCTGGGCCGGGCGGGCGGCGGGCGCGACGAGAAGACTGCCTTCCGCAAAGTTTGCATCCGTGAGGGTGCCCCGAATCGAAAAGGCATCGGAGACGACGCTCCCGGGGCCCGGGCTTTCGATAGCGACGGCCGGCGACGTCGCGTCGAGCGTGACCTCGGTTTCGACCTGCGCGAAGTTCAAGGCGCGGTCGACCGCCGAAAGCCGAAGCGTGTATGGCCCGTCGGGGAGCGCTTCGAGATCCCACTCGGCGGCCACCGGACCGGACGTCGCCCGGGCGAGAGGCACGAACACCGACGGCGGAGCACCGTAACCGAGCTCGAGGTCGTACCGCTGGAGATGGGCGTCATCGACGGTTCCCTGGACCGATACCGTCGCGGGCGGCCGCGAGAAAAAGCTTCCCGAGGCCGGCGTCGTCAGAGAAAGCCGGGGTCTCGTGCTATCGACGTGGAAGGTGTGCTCCACGATCGAGCTGTTCTCGGCCTGGTCGATCGCCGTCGCGCGGAGCCGATAGTCGGAGTCGCCGAGGGCCCGGAGCGCGGCGAGGACCCCCGCGGCGGGAAGGCTGTCCGAGGCGACCTCCGTCAAGGCCCCGGCGAGGGGGCCGACCTCGATGACGTAGCGCTCGAGATGGACGTCGGCGATGCTTCCGGTGATGGGCGCCGGAAGGGAAACGAAGGCGTCCGACCTCGGCGACGCGATATCGAGGCTCGGTGCGGTGGTATCGACGGCCACGGCGACGCGGGACTCCTCGAAGAGCGAGGACGCGAGAGGGCTCTCCGCGCGGAGAAAGACGACGTATTCGCCGTCCGGAATCCCCTGACCGTCCCAGACCGGTCCATGCGGGCCTTCCGGCAGAACGACGCCGTCCAGGATCGTGGCCACGACTGTTTCGTCCGCCCTCCGAATCTGAAGGATCACGCGCGCTTCCGCTTTTAGATCGAACAGCAACTCGGTCGAGTCCCTCTTTTCATCCGCGTTGGGCGAGAACAGCGCCGGCTCCGCGCGGTTCTGCGCGATGAAATCCGCCGCCTGGACTTCGACCACGACCTGAGTCGAGCCGCGGTTTCCCACGACGTCGACCGCGGAGAGGCGCAGAGTGTAGGGGCCGGGGGCGAGGTCCCCGACCGACCAGTTTCCGAGGACGTTGCTCTGGACCTGGTGCGCCACGAGAGGGGCGACTTCCGTGAAGCTCACGGGAGAGGCGCCCTCGCCGAATTCGAGAACGTAGTGGTCGAAATGAAGGTCGGTCGCCGTTCCCACGACTTCCACACCGATTGTGATGGGCTGAGAGTCGGTCAGGTTCTCGATGGCGACCGTTGGCGCGGTGGTGTCGACCTCTACTTGAGATTCCGCTGTCGCGACCCCGCCGCATCCGTTCACCGCCTCGACCTCGACGTCGTACTTCCCGTCGGCAACGACGAGGCCGCTGTCGTCCTTTCCGTCCCAGACGATCTCGAAGAAACCCGCGCTCTGGCTCAGGCCGCTTACGACGGTGCGCACTTGTTGCCGCGCGGGCACAGTGAAGACTCTGACCGTAAGCGACACCGCTTCCAGCGCCTCTCCGTGGATGCGGATCTCATCGACGAGCGTGTCTTCGTTCGGAGAGAAGAGCGAGGGCTGCGACGGCTCGGTCGAGAGCGCTCCGAGCCCGAGGGGCCGCGAGAGAACCACGCTACGAACGGCCGCTGCGAGAAGCCCGCCGTTATTCCTCCCATCGGGCCATGGCGGCGGCTGGATCGGCGGTGGCGGTGGGAGAAGTTCCGCCGACTCCGCCAACACGCGCGCGCCCTTCGCCACCAGGCGGAAAGTGGCGCTGCCTTGGAGATCGGCGGGAAGGAGGACGCGAACCCGCCGGTTCAGCTCGACTTGCGCCGGCAACGGGATCGGGTCGAGATTCGAAAGCCGCTCGAAGCCTCCGTCGGGCTTCTGAAGCTCGACCCAGAGATCCTCAATCTGCCGATCGCGCGCGAGAACGTCGAGCTCGAGGAAGTCGCGGCCTCCCTCGGTCACGACGCAAGCGTTTCCGCCCTCCGCAGGGAAGACTACCGCCGCTCCGGGCGGAGACTGGTCGAGGAAGAACGAGAGCCCGAAGTCCCCTTCGACGGTCCCGCCCGTCGAAGGAAACGCTTTCGCACGAAGGGTGTGATTCCCTTCGGCAACCGCGGTCACGTCGAACGGAACCAATGCGTCGCCCCTGGCAGCGAGCGCCCGCCCCACCTCGACGCCGTCGAGAAGGAGCGCCAGATCGACCGGCTCCGAGAAAATGTCGTTGTTGACGAATGCTGAGGCGTCGCTCGGATGGGGATCCTCGGGACGGGCCTGGCTTTCGACGCCCGCGTCGTTCACGCTCAGACACGCGATGCCCTGGACTGTAACCGAAGCCGGCGCCGGGTACGCGCGCTCCGTCGTCGACCGATAGATGGCGCCGCTCGCGCCCATCGCCTCGATTCTGTAGCTTCTGAAGGTCCCACAGGGAGGCAAGGGCTCCAGGATCTCGTCTTTCGAAGGCATCGGACGATAGAGCTTGAGGACGTCCGTGGCGGTGGGCGAAATCCGCAGGAGCCGCGCTTCGACGACGAACTCCGCGATCGTGCTGGTGACGACGAGGCGGACGATGGGCAGGAGACCTTCCGAAAAAGGCTCGAGGAAGATCGCCTCCGGGCCCACAGTGAAAGAGAACTCCCGCGAGACCACGCCGTCCGATTCGAAATGGCCGAGGTAGCGCCGGCCGAGCGCGAGGTCCACCGAGTCGAGATGGACGTCTCCGAAAGTGGGGATGTCGGTGAAAGCGGCCTCCCCTTCGCCGCGATAGCGGAACCGGAGGTCACCTGAAAAAGAGGCTCCCGCGCGCAAGCGGAGCGAAGAGCGCGGGTGGAGGAACTGCGGGCCCACCGCATCCGCCGGCCCGGGAAAGGTCGGCCCGACCTCGTCCGCATTCCCCGAAACCCGCAAAAGCCGGACTTCCCGGCTCGGGCCGGCAAGCGGCACGACCGTTCGATTCCCGGCGCGATCGAAAGCGCGGAGCTCGAGACCCTGCACCGGGTGGCCGCTTTCGAGGAGGAGCGCGTCTCGCACTTCCCGCGGGGACGAAGCGATCGCCTCGCCTCCCGAGGTCACGAGCTCCCATCGATCGAGGTTTTGGTCTCGAACCGTTCCCTCGAGGTCGACGGCGAGCCTCGGATTATGCATCTCTTCGCCGTCGGTGTAGAGCTGGGAGAAGCGGGCCTCGACGACGGGAGGAGTCGCGTCGAGAAAGATGGGGAACTCGGCGCCGCCCACCTCGAGGACGTGGCGTCCATCTTCGAGCGGAAGCCCGAGGTCGCTCGCGCCGTCCCAGAGGAAAGATGCCGGACCCGGGGCCGGCTCGTCGCGCGGGATCGTGCGCACGATCCGTCCTTCGCCGTCGCGGATTCGGAAGACGAGGTTCGCGGGCGTGAGAACGTCGTACGCGACGAGAAGCTCGTCGTTCTCCTGGTCGCCGTTCGGCGAGAGATACGCCGGAGCGCGGCGCAACGACGCGATCGGAGGAGTCTCGTCCCAGAAGATCCGATCGAGGCGGCGCGTTTCGTTCCCCGCCCTGTCTCTCACCGTGAGCCGAACCAGGTAGTCGCCGGAAGCGGGCGGGATCCAAGTCGTGAAGGTGTCGGCTACGACCGGGCTTTCCGATGGCGGTTGAATCGGAGAAAACGCCTGGGGCGTCGCGACCGGCGCGAACTCGAGGAGGTACGAATCGAGGTTTCGATCGGAGGCGGTCCCCGCGATCTTGATTCCAAAGCGCGAGGGAAGTCGCGTCAGCCGGAAGTCCGCCGCTCCGTTGAGGAGCGAGCGGATCGCCCAGATGTCCTGCCCGGCGCAGCCGTCTAAACCGGAAGCGCGGTACGTGAGGTGCACGTCCCGGTACGACCAGTGGAGGTCGAACCCCTGGTTCGAGGGGAGGGCGGGGCGCGTCTCCCGGCCGCGGAAGCGTCGCGCCACGCGGAACGAGCCGTCGGATGTGAGCTCGAACTTCTGGTCCGACGAGAGCTCGAATGCGAAATCGAATGGCTCGAGGCGGCCCTCATCCGGGTCAACGAGGAAGGGCCCAGCACCCTGCTCCTGGCTGTTCGCGAACCAGCCGAACACGAAATCACCCTCGTCGCCGAAGAAATAGAGCTCATCGACGAGGAGGTTCTGAGGGAAGACCTCGAACTCGAAGAGCGAAACCGCGTTCGTCGCGTCGAGGGACCGATCGCCGGTCCCGTCGGCGTTCACTACTCGAAGCACCGTCTCGTTGACAAGCCGATAGACGATGCGGAGGCCGTCTTTAGAGGCAAGCGCCATCTCGGCGCCTTCGGAAGCGAGGGTCACTACGACAGTCCCGTTGAGATCGTGGAGGAAGACACCGGTCGAGCTCGCGACGAGGATGCGGCCGTTCGAGGTCCAGGCGGCGGTCGCGAGGTAGTCGTAGCCGAGGGGCGTTCTCGCGCCCGTCGCGAGATCGAGGAGCTGGATGCCTTCCGAAAAACTTCGCACCAGCGCCCTCTCGCCGTCCGGGGCGACCGCGCGAAGGCGCTGCGCCGAAAAGTCGAGGAGGCGATCGATGAAGGTAATCTCGGAGAAGCTCTCGTCGAGCGCGATGGGCTCGACGGAGCTCCCGTCCGCCGAGACTCGATAGAGCCCCACGGGAAAATCCGGGGCATTCGCCGGATCCGCCACCTGAACGATGACGTAGGCGGCAGCGTCGTCGGAAAGCCAGGCGGGACCTTCGAGCCCCGCGGGAAGAGGACAGGTGAGATCCGTGAAGCTCACCAGGTCCGTGCCGAGGGCCTCGACGATGCGCGACCGGTTCGTGTCGAGCACCACCCGCCGTCTCAGAACTTCGACGCCGGGGGCGCCGTCGGCCAGGAGAACGAGCGTGTACTCGCCGTCTCTGGCGAGTACGCCCCTGGCGTCTCGTCCATCCCAGACGACGCTCCCGCTCCCTCCCGAGGCGGAAAGCTCGCGCACCAGGGCTTCTTCGACGTCCCGCACTTCCACGCGAACGGTACCCGCCACACGGAAAAAGAGCGCCGTTTCGTCCTGCACACCGTCCCCGTTCGGCGAGAAATAGAGGGGAGTCACGAAGAAGTCGGCATCCTGGAGGGCCGAAAGGACCCGGGCGACGTTGTTGTCCTCGCGCACCTCGAGGACGGAGTCGCCGGCATCGAGGACGAGGTAGAGGGCGTGCTCGCCGTCGATTCCCGTCGTGTCCCAGGAGGCGGCGAGGGTCCCGGTCCCGCCGGGCGCGAGAGCGTCGAGCTCGAGAGAGGCGATGAGGACACCGACTTCCCGATCGTCGAGACGGAGCTCCACCCGCATCGGGGAAGAAGGCTGCTCTCCGGCGTTTCCGAAAGTCGCTTCGATCGAGACCGTCTCCCCCGAGCGGGCGAATGCGGGTGTGAGAACGATCTGGGCGCTCGTCGCGACGAGGTCGGCAAGGCCCACGATATCGAAGACGCGAAAGACTTCGTTGTCGAGCTCGTCGAGCTCCTCGACGGCGAAGCTCGAGTCCATCTCGACGAAGACGGGTGTGTCTCCGCGCCCGTGGACGGGATCCCAGCCGACCGAGACCAGGGTTTCCTCTCGCGGACCAAGGCCGGAAACGTGGGCGACCCCGATCTCGACTCCGGCGGTGAAAAAGCGCACCGCGAAGCTCGAGGCGGCGCCGTCCCCGAGATTGCGCACCCGCGCTTCGAGGCTCGCTGGCCGTCCCTCGACGAGAGGCGCCGGGCTCGCTCCGATCTCCGCGGAGGCGACGGTGAGGTTCGGAAGCGTCGAGGGTGTTACCTCGACCGACGCGGTGAGGACGTTGTCGTCTTCGTTCACTTCCGCGAGGGCGTTCGCGGGATCGGCGCGAACCTCGAGAGGCACGATCCCCGAGCGGTTCGCCTTCCACGTGAGCCTCGCGACTCTCGATTCCCCCGGTTGAAGCGGAAGGTTCACGACCGACGCGGTGCGGAACCCTCCTCCGGGCGCGACCTCATAGAAGAGCCCGACGAGAACCGAGCTCAACGGCCGGGTCCCCGCGTTTCGAACGGCGACGTCGACTTCGAGCACCTCTCCCGGATCGAGGCCCGGGCTCGAGAGCGAAACCGAGCCGGGGACGAGGGCGACGTCGACCACGTCCATAAGGTCGCGCAGCACGGCCAAGGCCAGATTGTTCGAGAGGTCGCGCTCTTCCGTCGGGCCGGCGTCGACCCGGAGGAAGTACGTGCGGGTGCCGCCGGTTTCGATGGCGAGATCGAACGTCACGTCGGCGAAGCCATCGCCAGGGGCGGCAAGGTTCTTACTCCCGAGAAGGACGCCGCCCTCCCCGGGATTTCCGAGGAAAAGCTCGACCTTAGCCGAGGGCACGGGGTCGAGGCCGGTGTTTCTGATGCGCGCGCTGAAGACGACGTTCTGCGGAAGCTGCTGGAGCTCGCTCGGTGCGAGAGCGAATCTCTCGATCTCGAGATCGGGTTTTGCGGGAGGAGGCGGGCGCACGTCGATTCCAACCGAAGTCTCGTTGTCGGTCTCGATCCGCTCGCGGACTTCGCCCTCGGGATCGACGACGGCATAAATGCCGAGCGAGCCCACCGGGCCCGCGGCATTCCACGTCACCGAGACGTCGGCGAAAGCCCCGGACGCGAGTGCCGGCACCGGGGCCTCATCGAGCACGATCCCGAGGCGCGGCGTCTCCCGGTAAAAGCGAACCGACGTTTTTGGCGACGCGAGAGAGCCGCGGTTCTCGACGCGCGCCGTGAACGTCGTGGGCGAGCCTGCGATCGGCCGCGCGGGAAGGGCCGTGAGCTGGGCAGCGAGGTTCGGAAGGGGCGGCAGAACGTCGACGTCGAGAGCGGCGGCGTTGTCTTCTTTCGAGACCTCACTCAACGCCCCGCTGAAGTCGGCGACGGCGACGAGAGTGTGCGGTCCCTCGAGGCCCGCCGTATCCCAGGAGAACGAGGCGACGCCGCTCGCTCCAGAGGCGAGCCCGGACATCGCGACCGGAGCTCCGATGGCGACACCGCCGGCCTCGGGGTCGGAATCGAAGAGCTGCACGTCGAAAGGACCCGCCGCGATCCGGGAGCGGTTCTTGACCGTGACGTCGATGCCGACGATCTCGGAAACTTCCGGCGGGTCGGGCTCGAGGTGGATATCGGAGGACGACAGGACGAGGTTCGCGAACGTCGACGGCACGAGCGCCCTGAGGACGGCGGAGGTCTCGAAAACACTCGAGCTCCAGCTACCGTCAGGGCTCTGGGTTTCGCGAAGATAGGTGACCGCTCTGTCGACGCTCGCGGGAGGAGCCGCGCCCTGAAGAAGCGCTTCGAGCGCGAGGGCGGTGGCGTAGGGGGTCGAAGGACCATCCCCGAAGCCGCCGTCCGGCTGCTGCCGCGAGACGAGCCACGCGAGGGCCGCCTGGACCTCCTGAACGGGGCCCACGGGGCCGCCCGCGAGCTCGAGCGCGAGCGCCGCCTCCGAGGTCGTCATCACGTCGCCCGGCAGGCCGGCGATGGAGGAAAAGCTTCCGTCAGGAAGCTGCATCGAGACGAGCGTGTCGGCGAGCTCGGAAAGCTCTGCAGGCCCATCCGGAGAGCCCGCTGCGGCAAGCGCCTGAAGTGCCAAGGAAGTGTCGAGCGGATCGGATCGGTATCCGGGTGCCGCTCCATAGCCTCCGTCGGCGTTTCTGAGCGACGAAAGCCGGCGCGCGTCGAGCGAAGCGCCCGCAACCAGGGCTCGCGCGAAGTAGTCGACCGAAGCCGGGTTCTGAAGGGCGAGAAACGCTCGCGCCCGGTCGACGGGCTCGCCCCTTACTCCCATCGTGGTGAGCGCCATGACCGCCGACGCCGTGTCCCGGACCGCGGTTGTAGGATGAGCTTCGAAGCGGCCGTCTTGTTGCTGTTGGGTGAGAAGCCAGCCGAGAGCGCGAAAGGCGTCCGGCTCGGCGCCCGCGGCCTTCGCTATCACGTGCTGAAGGTCGGGGTCGGCGAGCGCTCGCCCGCGGGTCAGGCTGAAGAACGCATCCATGAAATTCGAGCGGACCCGCTCGACGGCCGTAAGGTCGCTCTCCGTCGGAAGGAGGCTCGGGGCGGTCAGAAACACGAAGGCGACAGTGAAATCCTTCTGCGAGTCGCGATGGCCCGGCGCCCGCGGCCCCTCGGCGGCGAGGACTTGCTCGATGCTCACGGTCTCGACGCTCGCCGCCTCGACTTCCGCCGAGAGCTCCGGAAGACGCGTCCGGTCGACGTCCGGGTTCACGAGAAGTGTCATCGGGGACACTTCCTCGGGAGAGAGGAGGCCCATCAAGTAGAGATCCAGCTCGCTGAACCGGCTCTGGACGCCGGCGGAACGATAGCGATTCCCTCCAGTCGATTCCCAGTCGTTCCCGTACAGAAACGACGCCTCGCTCGAAAGAAGGAAGCTCCAGTGGGCGCCGTCTTTCCCAAGAAGGTCGTCTCTGAGAACGCCACCCGCGAGGAAACGGGGTCCCGCGAGGAAGCGGTGGCCCACCTCGTGCGCGAGGACTCCGAGGGTGGCGCGGAAATCCGGATCGGTGGGCTCGAGACTGAACGGATCCTGCCTGTACTGGCTCACCGGGCCCATGTCGATGAAGCCCTGAAGCCGCTTGGGGCTTCCGAAACCCTCGCCGTTATCGACGACCGGAAGACCGATTCCGGTGACGTCGTTTCTCACCCCGGTGTAGACGGCGACCGCTCCTCCGCGATCGAAATCGAAGTTGGTGAAGACGACGATGAAGTCGTAGAAATCGCCGTGGGTTTCGATGAGCTCGCGGGCGAGTCTCAGTCGAGGTCCGGAGTTGAGAGCTCCGTCGGGCGCGTTCTTGTCGTAGCTCGAGTCGTCGTGCTCGAGGACGGCGATGTGACCGCGGTCTTCGAGAAACCGGATCTCCCGGTCGGCGCCTGCGGAAGAGACGGCTCCGCCGAGAAAAACGCTCAGGACGAACGAAGCCCGCGAGCCCATAGCGCGGACCTAGCGGTGCTCTTTATAAGGTGTCGTCTTCGGCGAGACGTCGGGAACGGTCCGATACTCCCTTACCCGGGTCTTACCCGAGCGGTCGAACCGAACGACGACGAGGGCTTCCCCCTTCTGGCCGTCGGGCCCCGAGACGACGCGCTTCAGGACGAGGGTCGCGCGAGAGACTTCCTGAACCCTTGCCCCTCCCCCCTCCGGTAAAAGGTCTCCTTCGTGGAGCGTGCGGCTTTCGCCTTCGGAGTCCACGAGAGTAAGCTCGCTCTCGGCGGGACGCACCTCGACGATACGGACGCTTTCCCAATAATCGGCCCAATAATCGGCCCAATAATCGGCCCAAAAATCGGCTTTCTCTCGGGCTTTCTCTTGAACGGGGGCGAAAGCCGCCATCAACAAGAACGCATGCATCATACGACCCTCCGCAGTAGGGCTTGGAATTCGGTTTCGAGAGGCGCTGCGGCTGGGGTTGGGGAGGCCGGCCATCGCCCGGTCAAAAGCGGAGCGAATATACGGGATTTCACCAAGAAGGTCAACCCGTTCTTTTCAAGTCTTCTATTTTCGGGCGAGCATCGCGAGCGCCCGTTCGAGCACCTCCTCCGGTCGAATGACTTTTAGACACTGATTGTCCCCATCGCACGGGGAATTCCGATGGTTGTAGGCCGTCAGGCAGGGAGAGCACGAGAGGTTCGAAAAGAAGCTGAAGGAGTCCGGATCGAGGCTTCCATAGAGAACCGGCGTTTCCGGTCCGTAGAGCACGATCGCTCGGATAGGAGTCATCGCGGCAAAATGCCCGGGGCCCCCGTCGTTCGTCACCAGAAGCTCCGCAAGGTGGAACAAAAGCATCAGCTCCCGGACCGTCCGGGTGTAGCCGGTGAGGTCGAGGGTCCTTTCGGGGCCTGAGCTTTCGCGGATTGCAGCCGCCAGAGGCCGATCCTCGCCGACACCGATGACGCCGACGACGAAGCCTCGCGAAGAAAGAGCCGACACGAGCTCCTGGAACGAGGCGAGGGGCCAGGCGCGCACCGGGAGAAGACCACCCCCGGGATAGACGAGAACCAGACGCCCGCCTCGAACGACGGGAAAATCGCTCTCGATTCGACGCCGCATCTGGTCGAGCTCATCGCCTCTCAAGCGCAAGGGTCGAATCGCCAACTCGCTCTTCTCCGCCGGCCACTTGGCGAGAGGCCTTCCCCCTCCGTCGACCGCCTCGACGAGCGTCAGGAACTGACGAGCGATGTGCTGGTACGGGTTATAGAGGACGGGGCGATTGAGGAAGCTTCCCCGGTAAAGACCTTCCTGGGTGTGGCGCTCGAACCCGACGCGGCGTTTCGCGCCCGTCAGAAACGAGAGGATGGCGCTCACCCGCGAGAAGAGCTCGCAATCGAGGACGGTATCGATCCCGACGCGCCGGAACGCGCGCACCGAACCGAGGGCGTCCCCCATCAAATGCGGCAGCGAGTCGTTCCGCAATGTGAGAACGTTCTCTTCGGGAATGGCCTCCAGAAGGTCCAGGACCTCCTTGTTCTTGCGGAAGACCAGAGCGTGGACCGACGCCTCCGGGAACTTCTGCCGGATCCGATCGAACATCGGCTGCGCCAGAACCAGGCTTCCCATCTCCGACAGGAGGATCACGAGGATCTTCTGCGGCGGCGGAGCGTCCTTCGCTTCGTCCCGGGCCCTGGGCAGAATCGACAACAGCCGGCAGAGAAGCGCCCCAACGTAGCGGTCCAACCGTCTCTGAAAATCGACGCGCATCTAGTCCATCCGGTCGCGCCGATGGCGGCGCACGACGAGCTCCGACGGGCTCACTCCATGCGCAGCGCTTCGATGGGATCGACCCTCGCGGCGCACCTCGCGGGAAGATAGCTCGCCGCGAGAGCGGTGGTGCCGAGGACGGCGGCCACTCCCAGGTAGACCACGGGATCGAACGGGCTCACGCCGAAGAGCTGTCCCGAGAGAAGTCGAGCGAGTGCCGCCGACAACAGAAGCCCAAGTGCCATTCCCGGAACGACGAACCGCAGGCTGCCGCCGACCACGAGGCCCAGAAGGTCCTGCCTCCCGGCGCCGAGAGCCATGCGCAGTCCCATTTCCTTCGAGCGCTGAGAGACCGAATACGCGATGACGCCGTAGATCCCGACGGCCGCGAGCGCGAGGGCCGCGGAGGCGAAAGCGGTGAGAAGCGTCATGCTGAACCGCGGAAGGAACACCCATCGGGCCATCGCCTGCTCCATGGTGCTCATATCGTAGATGGCCTGATCGGAGTCGAGCTCTCGAATCGTCCGCCTGAGGTCCGACGCGAAGCGATCGGGGTCGAGAGTGGTGCGCGCGACGAGAGTCATACCATTGAACACACCCTGGCGGAGCGGAGCGTAGAGCTCCGCTCTGGGCACGGAGTCGAGCCCGTAGTGATGAACGTCGCCCACCACACCCACGACCTCCGCCTTCCCGTGGGGATTGACGATGATCTTCCCGAGAGGTTCTTCCCCGGCGAAGTAGCGCCGCGCCAGAGTCTCGTTGATCAGAATCACGTGCGGAGAGTCCTCGCGATCGCGCTCCTCGAGGAGGCGTCCGCGGATCAGGGGAATCTTCATGGTCTCGAAATAGCGCTCCGTCGCCGCGCGAATGTCGGCTCGCGGCTCTTCTATTGCAGGGATCGCGAGCCCCGAGGCAGGCGGGTTCCGGCCCTCGATCGAAAACGGGAGGGCGAAATCGATGCCGACCGGATGCATGGGAAGGGCACTGGCGGCACCCGCCGACTGCACGCCAGGAAGCGCGCGGATTCGTTCCAGAGCTTCGGTGAAGAAGCCGAGCCGGCTCTCGGAATCGGGATACTTTGCCTGCGGGAGGTAGATCTGGGCCGCGAGGAGCGAGTCGGGTCGAAAGCCGGGGTCGACGCGCATCATCTCGCCGAAGGAGCGGAGCAGCAGCCCCGCCCCCACGAGCAGTACGAGCGCAAGCGCCACCTCGAGACCGGCAATGGTTCCGAGGACCCGCCGGGTGCGGATACTCCCGCCTCGGGCGTTCTCCGAAAGCGTCGCCGCAAGGGCGGGACGCGACGCATGGAGCGCGGGAAGAAGGCCGAAGGCGAGGGCGACCAGAACGGAGACCATCGCGGTGAACGCGAGGACTCCGCCGTCGATTCCCACGTCGTCGAGCCGCGGCACCTGGGCGAGAGGCAGGTGTCTCGCCATCCGGACGAGCAGGAACGCCGCCAGGATTCCGAGAGCGCCTCCTGCTCCCGAGAGCAGCAAGCTCTCCGCGAGCACCTGCCGGACGAGAGCGCGGCGGCCGGCGCCGAGAGCGGCGCGAACGGCGATCTCGCGTCTCCGGGTTTCGAGGCGCGCCAGCATCAGGCTCCCCACGTTGGCGCAAACGATGAGGAGAAGGAAGGAAACGGTCGCAAACAGGAGAAGAATCGCCGGCCGCGCCGTCGCCACCAGCTGTTCGTGAACCGATTCGACGGTTACACCCCACCCCGAGTTGGTATCGGGGAACTCGAGCGCGATGCGGGAGGCGATCGCCGACATTTCCTCCTGCGCGCGCTCGTGAGGGATCCCGTCCCCGAGCCTCCCCACCACGCTCAGAGCGCGGGCTCGGCGCGATCGGCCGTGGGCGTCGTTCGGATCGAACGAGAGGGGTGTCCAGAGATGGATTTCGTTCCCCGGAGGGAAGGCGAAGTCCTCTCCCATGACGCCGACTACGGTATAGATCTGCGTATCGAGCGCGATCCGCCGGCCAACCACGCCCGGATTCCCGCCGAACTGGCGAATCCAGAACCCATGGCTCAGCAGAACCACCTTGTCGTACCCCGGGACTCCCTCCTCGGCGGTGAACGTGCGGCCGAGCGCGGCCTCGACACCGAGAAGTCCGAAGAGCTCGGGGGTGGCGCGAAGGGAAGGAAGATCCAGGGGCTCCGCATCCGCGCGAAATGCGTAGCGAACGGGCCGGTAGGCGGCGAGGGCCTCGAGCGTCGTCGCCTCCTCGCGCCAGTCGAGATAGGTCGGCGGCGACACCAGGTCGCTCGTTCCCTCCGGCTTTCTCTCCCGAAGCACCACGAGCTCCTCGGGGTCGGCGTATGGAAGCGAGTTGAGGAGTACGGCTTTCACCACGCTGAAGATGGCGGTGTTGGCGCCGATCCCGAGGACGAGAGTCGCGATGGCGACCAGGGAGAGAAGCGGCGCCCGCGCGAGCGCGCGGAACCCGAAACGGAAATCACTCAGGAGGCTCATGCTTCCCTTCCCTCGAGAGGTACTCTGTCGAGATTGAGCTCTGGCTCCGCCGCCATCAGGAGATAGTACAACACCGAGGCCACCCCGAAGCCCACGAACCAGGCG
>Ga0184637_10000303_pt1 | contig 36600 bp, 37 predicted proteins | sample PLM3_127_b2_FD_133143 | JGI IMG/M metagenome (GOLD analysis project Ga0184637, IMG submission 133143) | Groundwater sediment microbial communities from an aquifer in East River, Colorado, USA - PLM3_127_b2 | ecosystem: Environmental > Terrestrial > Soil > Riparian zone | place: USA: East River... | reverse complement strand
ACGCGGCCGTCCGTCTCCTGCAGCGCGGCGCGGACCGCCTGCCCCTCCTGCACGTCCTCGAACGACGCGTCGAAGTCGTCGACGAGGACGGCCGCGTCGTCCGCGAGCCTCACCTCGCGGACGACGTCGCCGGAGCGGACCGAGACGATGCCCTCCTCGCGGTCCACCTCGGCGACGACGCCCTCCACCTGGCCGGCGTTGGTGGCGAGCGGCGCCAGGCCCCGGCCGGCGCCGACCTGCTCGGGAGGCCGCTCCGCGCGCTGGGCTGGCCGTGAAGCCGCGCAGGCCGACAGGGCGGCGAGACCGAGCAGGGCGAAGTTCATGAGCGGGGTTCGCATGGAAGGATCTCCCGCTCCAAGGTGGACGCGGGCAGCCGGCGGGGCAGGCCTCCCGCGCGGGGGGACGGCGGGGGCGGCGGCCGCCCGGTCCCGGCCCTCAGCGGGGACGGCGGGAGACGGGGCCGCGGCCGCGCCTCACCGCGACGGGCGTACGCGGCGTCCCCCGCACCACCTCGAACCGGGCCCCCGGGAAGCGCACGCCGTTCACGAGGAGGTCGATGGCGTGCCCGCCGGGGTTGGGCGTGCGCGTCGAGTGGACCGCGAGCGAGATGCGCTTCGAGAGCTCGACCCGCTCCCCGGGCGCGAGCGCGAGCACGCGCCCCTTGAACACCTTGGGCCGGGCCGCCCCGTTGGCCTTCACGAAGTGGACCTCGAGGTCCACCGCGAGCGACTGGGGGGCGGCCGCGCGGCTCACCAGCGTCGCGCGGAACACGGCCGCCTCGCCGATGCGGACGCGGTCCGGCTCGACGCGCGCGCCGCGCACGGCGACGAGCGGCGGCTCGCCGTGGCCGAGCAGCGCGAGCGCGGCCGGGTGGCCCGCCTTCACGAGGGAGCGGAGCGCGTGGCGGACGAGGCGGCGCCGGTCGGGCGAGGCGCCCTCGAGCCAGCGCGCGCAGGTCTCGATCGCGAGCGCCGGGTGATCCTTCGAGACGTCGTTCAGGTGGTTCGCGACCGAGCGGCGGACGTACTCGGCGGGATCGTCCTTGAGCAGCTCGAGGAGCGCGAGCCCGGGGCGCGGGTCGAGGACGAGGGTGCGGATGCGCGGCGCCCAAGGGAGCCGCGGCCGCGAGCCCTCCGAGACCAGCCGCCGCAGGTGGACCGACGGGTCCCGCGCCCACTCCGCGAGCCGCGCGAACGTCCGCTCCGGCCAGCGCTCGAGGAACGGCCGGATGCTCCACTCCGCGGTGAAGCGGCGCGTGAGCGCCGCGTTCGCGGCCATGGCGGCCTCGTAGTGCTCGACCGCGTGGACGCGGATGAACGCCGCGTGGGGCAGGTAGAGGAAGGGCGCCATGCCCTCCCCCTCGAGGCCGCCCTCGCCGAGCTCGGGTCCGAGCGACCGGACGAGCACGTCCAGCGCGGCCGGGAGCTCCTGCGGCAGGTGCCGGCGGAGCGCGGCGGCGACGTGGTCGCCGCGGGCGAGCAGCTCCTTCGCGCCGAGGCCGCGCAGGGCGTCGGCGACGAACGCCGCGCCGTCGAACGCGGGGTGAACGGCGGAGATCATCCCGGCGAGGCGGCTGATCGTCTCCCGCCCGAAGGCGGACTTGAGCGTGGTGGCCACGGGCGGTGGAGCCTAGCGCGGCGGCGGCGCCACCGCCGGGAAGAGGGCGCCCGCCAGCGCCGCGACGACCGCCAGCACCTCCTCCGTCCAGAGCAGCACGGGCGCGGCGAGGACGACGCCCGCCCCGAAGGCCCACGCCCGCGCGTGGCGCGTGGTCGTCTGCGTCGCCACGAAGACCGAGCTGCCGAACAGCACGAGCGTGAGGGTGCCGCCCACGAGGACCGCCGCCGGCCAGCTCAGGCCGAGCAGCCGGAGCGCGCCGCCGATGGCGACGAGCCCCGCGACGTTGAGCAGGTCGCGCCCGTTCCCGGCCCACCACGCCCGGTGCTCCTCGCGCTGGAGCCTGAGCCCCAGCTCCTGCGCGAGCAGGAAGGCGACGACCGCGGCGGCGTACGCCGCCCCCGCGGCGAGCCGCGCCGCACCAGCCCTGAGCTCGAGGAACCACACCGCGGCACGGTGTTTACCACCGCGCCGGCGCGAGGCGGAGCGCCCCGCGCCGGTCGGGGTCCCGCGCGGGCTACTCGGCGGGCTTCCGGTCGCGCCGCTCGGCGATCTCGCGCTCGAGCCGCTCCAGCTCCGCCGGCGTCTTCGCGGCGCCCTCGCCGGGCGCGTGCTCCTCGCCGGGCTTGCCCGCGAGGTGCGCCTCGCCCGGCCGCCAGCCGGGGCTCACCGTCGCGGCGAGCTCGGCCGAGGCCCGGCGGCCGACGCGCGACAGCCGGCGCACGACGCCGTAGGCCATCACCCCGAGCGCGAAGACGGGCAGGAGGACCAGGAAGGCGATGGAGAGGACCGGCGCGAGCAGGAGGACCAGGAGCCAGGGAACGCGCACGTAGCTCGCTCCCGCCGGCCCGGGCAGCCGGTCCCCGTCGTTGGCCACGAGCGCCACCGACACCGTGCGCGCCCGGAGGTAGTAGCCGCTGCGAACCGCTGAACCGCTGGTGTAGCTGGTCATGGCGTCCTCCTTCTTGCCGCTCGCGGCGCCGGTCAGGCGCGCCGCCGTGCCTCGATCTCCCGCGCCAGCGCCTCGAGCCGCGGGGCCGCCGCGACGACGACGCCGTTGCCCGCCCTGCCCCGCCCGGTGAGGTGCGCCTCGCCCGGCGTCCAGCCCGGCGTCAGCGTCGCGGCGAGGTCGCTCGTCCCGCCGCGGAGCAGCCGCAGCGCGGGCGTCGCGAGCGCGCCCGCCGCGAGCACGAAGCCGATGACCGGGAGCGCCATGAGGAAGGTCGCGCCGAGGATGGGCACGAGGAGGAGGGCGGCGATCACGCTCACGCGCCGCCAGCTCCCGGGGCCCGCCGGCAGCCGGTCGCCGTCCTTCGCCACGGGCACCAGCGTCCAGCGCAGGGCGTTCAGGTAGTAGCCGCCAGGGACCGCACTCTCGCTCGCGTAGGTCGTCATGTTCTGCTCCTCTCGACCGTGAGTGTCGCGCGGGTGGAGCGAGGGGACCATCGGGACGGGACCGGAGATCGCCGGGAAAGATGCCCGGGCGTGGCCGGCGGAGAGCGGGGCCGGCGGCGCGAAAGCTCCCGAGCCGGGCATCGGGTGTTTTCCCGATGCGCGCGGGCGCGCGGGAGCGACCCGGCGAGGGCGCCCGGGACGAGCTCTTCGGGTCTTCAGCGGGCGCGCTCGAACTCGAGCGCGGTGTCCGGCGGCAGCTCCTCGAGCGACTCGAGCTCCAGGGTGTTCCGCGCCCAGTCCATCGCGAAGCGGAAGCGGATCTTGTCGCCCGGGGCGAGTCCATCGAGCGACACGCCCGGCCCGACGGCGAACGGCATCACCATCGCGTGCATGCCCACGACCTCGCCCCCGGCGTTCTTGAAGTCGGGGATGGCCTCGTGGCGGATCGAGAGCTCGGCCGGGCTCGCGCCCGGCGCCGGCAGCCGCACGATCTCGCCGCGCAGCGTGTATCGATCGGGCGAGCGCGCCGGCGGTCCGGCCGGCCCCTCTCCCTTGCAGCCGGCGAGCAGGAGGACGGCGGCGATCGCCGCGGCGGAGACGGTCCTGGAGGGCACGAGCATCTCCTCTTCTTGCGCGCGGACGACCCGTGCGACGAGGGACCCGTTGTCGCACGGGCGGGGGCCCGCGGCGCGTCACGGGTGCGCTCCTCCTCCGGGGCGACCCAACTGCCCCCGGTCCGGCGGGCGGTCACCGCGCCACGTTCACCGCGTGGTTCCCGCGAGAAGGAGGAGCCAGATGCCGAACAGCGTCTACAAGGTCATCGAGGTCGTCGGGTCGAGCCCCGACTCCTGGGAGAAGGCCGCGCAGATGGCGGTGGACACCGCCGCGAAGACGATCCGCGACCTGCGCGTCGCCGAGGTCGAGCAGCTCGATCTCCACGTCGAGAACGGGAAGGTGATCGCCTTCCGGACGAAGCTCAAGCTGTCGTTCAAGTTCGAGGGCTGAGCGTCCAGCGCGCGGGCGCGGCGCGCCGCCCGGCGTCGCGCCCGCCTGCACCTGGGGTGACATCGGCAGGGCCCCTCCGACGGACCGGACCGGGGCCGTCCGAGCCGGGTGTGCGCCCGGGGCGGCGGCCCCCGCCGGAAGGTGCGCCCGCCTTCGGCGCCGATTGATCTATGTCAATTGTCCCCTGCGCGCGTTCGCACAGATCGGGTAACCGTTTACCCTCAGAATTCCCGCCACGTACGCTGTCACACGGAGAAACCCGAGTGCTGACAGGCGCCTGACCACTTAGGGCCGCCATTGCGGGCCATGCCCACTTCGTGATTGCCTTCCCGCATGGCGCACAAATGGGTCGCTATCTTTTCGCGAACGCGCAGTCTGTTCGCGATCGAGCGCCTCGGCGCGGACACACCCGCCCCCGCCGTCGCACCGGGCCGCGGCCTCCTGCGCATGCTGGTCGCTCGCGAGCCCCTCCCCCGCGACGCCGAGGCGCCCGCCCGGCGGCGGCGCGGCGGGCTGCGGCTCCTCTTCGCGTTCGAGCCGCTCGAGCACGCGCGGGCGCCCGCCACCCGGCGGCGCGCCCACTGGGCGCGGTGGCTCTTCGCCGTCGAGCGGCTCGACCGATCGTAGGGAGGTTCGCGATGGAACCCGCCCGTCACGTGTTCCGCGTCCTGCTGCTGCTCCTCGTCGCCGTGGTGATCTTCGTGCTCGGGCGCACCTTCCTCGTCCCGAGCTCCTACGGCGAGCACGGCCCCTACCGCTACGCCAACGTCGCCGAGCAGCGCGCGGTCCGGGCGCCGCGCCACGGCGGACCGGCCGCGTGCGGCGCCTGTCACGCCGAGCGGCTGAAGGCGGTCGCCGCGGGCGCCCATCGCGCCGTGTCCTGCGAGGTCTGCCACGCGCCGCTCGCGCGCCACGCCGCCGACGGCGCGAAGCGGGCGGAGATGCCGGTCGATCCCTCCGCGGCCGCGTGCGCGCGGTGCCACCGGAAGATCGACGGCCGCCCGGCGGCCTTCCCCCAGATCGTCCTCGCGCAGCACCAGGGCGGCGTGGAGAAGACGCCCTGCCTCGACTGCCACGACGCCCACTCGCCGAAGCTCTAGCAGGAGGTCCCATGGACGAGAACCGGAAGGACGCGACCGCACCCGCGAGTCCGGCCGTCGGCCGGCGCGCGTTCGTCGCCACCGCGCTCCGCCTCGGGGGCGGCCTCGTCGCCTTCCTCGCGGGCGTGCCCGCCGGCGCCGCGGAGCAGGCGGACTACGACTGGACGCAGCACCGCTGGGCCTACCTCGTCGACACCACCCGCTGCATCGGCTGCGGCGCGTGCGTGCGCGCCTGCCGCACCGAGAACGACGTGCCGGGCGGCTTCTTCCGCACGTGGGTGGAGCGCTACGTCGTCTCCCCCGAGGCGTCGCACGTGGACTCGCCGCGGGGTGGGCTGGACGGCTTCGCGCCGATCCAGACGCCCTTCACGCCGACGAAGTCCTTCTTCGTGCCGAAGATCTGCAACCACTGCGAGGAGACCCCCTGCGTGCAGGTCTGCCCGGTGGGCGCCTCCTACCGGACGCGGGACGGGGTGGTCCTCGTGGACGGGGAGCGCTGCATCGGCTGCGGCTACTGCGTGCAGGCCTGCCCGTACGGCAGCCGGTTCCTCTCGCCGGAGACGCACACCGCCGAGAAGTGCACCTGGTGCTACCACCGGATCACGAAGGGGCTGCGGCCCGCGTGCGTGGAGGTCTGCCCGACCGGCACGCGCCGGTTCGGGAACATGCTCCGCGAGGACGATCCCGTCCGCATCGCGATCTCGAAGGAGCGCGTGAGCGTCCTGCAGCCGCACCTGCTCACCGAGCCGCAGTGCTTCTACCTCGGGCTCGACAAGGAGGTGCGGTGATGCCCGAGATCACCGGCTTCGCGTTCCCGAACGACGTGCACGTGCACTGGAGCCTGATGATCGTGATGTATCCGTACATCACGGGCTTCGTGGCCGGCGCCTTCATCGTCACCGCGCTCTACCACCTGTTCGGCAAGAAGGAGTTCGAGCCGGTGGCGCGCCTCGCGATGGCGACCTCGTTCTGCTTCATGGCCATCGCCACCTTCCCGCTGAACCTCCACCTCGGCCACCCCGAGCGCGCGGGCTACGTGATGGTGACGCCCAACTTCTCGTCGGCGATGGCGGGCTTCGGCCTGATCTACTCCGGGTACTTCGTCGTGCTCCTGCTCGAGGTCTGGTTCGTCTACCGCCGCGAGATCATCGAGACGGCGCGCCGCAGCCGCGGGGTGAAGCGCGCGCTCTACGCCGCGCTGGCGCTCGGCACCTACGACACCTCGCCCGAGGCGCTCGAGATCGACCACCGCGCGGTCAAGATCCTCTCCGCGATCGGCCTCCCGGCGGCCTGCATGCTCCACGGGTACGTCGGCTTCATCTTCGGCGGCATCAAGGCGAACCCGTGGTGGTCCACCCCGCTCATGCCGGTCATCTTCCTGCTCTCCGCCGCGGTCTCGGGGATCGCGCTGCTCGTGGTGCTCCACCAGGTGACCGCGAAGCTCTGGCGGCGGCCGGTGGAGCGCGAGACGGTCCAGGCGATGGTCCGCTGGCTCTGGTTCTTCCTCATCATCACGGTGACGCTGGAGCTGCTCGAGATCGTGCTCCTCGCCTACGAGAACTCCGACGCCTGGCACATCATCTCGCAGCTCCTCACCACCCGGCTCGAGTTCTCCTTCATCTCGGTCCAGATGATCGTCGGGAGCCTCGTCCCCTTCATCCTCCTCGCCATCGTCGTGACGATGAACCGGTACCTGCACGACCGCGTGCGCAACACGCTCGCGGTGGTCGCGTCGCTGCTCCTGCTCGTGCAGGTCTTCGCGATGCGCTGGAACATCGTCATCGGCGGGCAGCTCCTCTCGAAGTCGTTCCGCGGCCTGCGCTCCGGCTACCGGCCGGAGCTGTTCGACCGCGAGGGCATCCTGGTGGCCATCGCGCTGCTCGTCCTGCCCTTCGTGCTCCTCTGGATCTTCGATCGGGTGCTGCCCATCGAGCCCGCCGCTCCGCCGCCCCGCCCGCCACCCGATCCCGAGGTGGGGCCCGAGCCTGCCGGGGGCACCGCATGAGCGAGGCACTCGAGCCCGTCGTCCCGCGCCCGGCGGCCCCCGCGACGGATCCTGCCGCGGAGCTCGACGCGCGATACGCCGACGTCGTCGCGCAGCTCCGCGCGCTGGAGCGGCGCGTGGAGGAGCTCGAGCACCTCCCCCGCCCCGCGCCGCGGGCGCGCGGCGGAGCCGGCGCGACGGCTGCGCAGCGCGAGCCGGCGGCCGCGGTGCCCGGGCTCGCCGCGGCGCTCGGCAGCGTCTCGCTCGTGGGCCGCTCGCTCCTCGCGCTCGCGGGCGCGTTCGTCCTGCGCGCGCTCTCCGACGCAGGCACGCTGCCGGTGGCGCTCGGGGCGGGGCTCGGGTTCGTCTACTGCGCCACCTGGATCGCCGTCGCCGACCGCGCCGCCCGGGCGGGCCGCACTGCGAGCGCGGCGTTCCACGGCGCCGTCGCGGTCACGATCGGCTTCCCGCTCGTGGTCGAGGCCGCGGCGCGGTTCGGCCTGCTCTCCCCCGCCGCGGCGGCGGCGCTGCTCGCCGTCCTCTCCGCGGCCACGCTCGCCGTGGCGGCCCGCCGCCGCCTCGAGGTGCTCGCCTGGATCGCGACGCTCGGGGGGATCGCCGCCGCGGCGACGCTCGGGTTCGCCACCGGGAGCGCCGGCCCGCCCGCGCTCTACCTCGTCCTCCTCGGCGCGGCGACGCTCTGGGCGAGCTACGTGCTCGACTGGAAGGCCCTGCGGGTGATCCCGGCGCTGGCGGCCGACCTCGCCGTGGCCGTGCTCGCGCTCCGCGCGGGCAGCGGGCGCGGCCCCGACGGCGCGCTCGGCGCGGCGGCGGTCCAGGTCGTGCTCCTCGCCGCGTACCTCGGGAGCGTCGCCGCCCGGACGCTCGTCCTCGGGCGCGAGGTCCTGGTCTTCGAGATCGCGCAGACGGCGGCGGCGGTCGCGGTGGGGCTCGGGGGCGCGACCTACGTTGCGTCGCGCGCCGGGCTCGAGCCGGCCTGGCTCGGGGCCGCGACGACCGCCGCCGGCCTCGGCGCGTACGCGGTCGCCTTCGCGTTCCTGGCGCGGCACCGCCTGAGCTCGCGGAACTTCTACTTCTACACGTCCGTCGCGGCGGTGCTGCTGCTCGCCGGGACGGCGCTGCTCGTCCCGCGCGCGGCGCTGGCCGTCGCCTGGGCGGCGCTCGGCCTTGTCGCGGGGCTGCTCGCGCGGCGGCAAGGCCGGCGGACCCTCGCGGCGCACGCGGCCGTCTACGGCGTCGCCGCGGCGATCGCGAGCGGGCTCGTCTCGCACGCGGTCCGCGCGGTGGCCGCGTCGCCCGCCGCGGAGTGGGCCCCGGCCCAGCCCGCGGCGCTCCTCGCGCTCGCCGCCCTCGCCGCCATCGCGTGGCTCGCCGCGGACGGCGCGCCGCGCAGGCCGGCGGAGCGGGCGCCGTCGATCGTCCTCGACGCGATCGTCGCGTGCGGCGTGGCGGGGATCGCGATCGGCCTCGCGGTGCCGTTCGTCGCCGGCGTCCCCGGCCACGGCGCCGCACCCGGCGCGGTCGCGGCGGTCCGGACCGCGCTCCTCGCCGCCTGCGCGCTCGGCCTCGCGTCGCTCGGGAGGAGCCGCTCGTTCGCGGAAGCCGGCCTGCTCGCGTACCCCGTGCTCGCCGTGACCGGCCTCAAGGTGCTCGCCGAGGACCTCCCCCGCGGGCGGCCCGCGACGCTGATCGTCGGGTTCGCCTGCTACGGCGCCGCGCTCCTGCTCGTGCCCCGGCTGCGCCGGGCGCGGGCGGCGGCGGCGTGAGGACGAGGCGGTCGCGGCGCGACGCGCTAGACCGCGAGCGCGAACAGGACCTGCGCCGCGTAGTAGAGCGGCAGCCCGACGAGCCTGTTCGCGAAGCCGGGCCGGACGAACCGGTCCCGGGCGACGAAGAGGTCGGACGCGTAGAAGAGCGCCGCGCCGAGGCGGATCTCCGGCCGGTCCACGCCGAGCGCGAGCCAGAGCATGACGCTGATGACCAGGCAGTAGGCGACCACGGCCGTCCGCATGCTCCCGAGGTGCGGCCAGAGCCAGCGGAGCACGAGGCCGAGCGCGGCGAGGATCGGCAGGGCGGCCCACCACGCCGGCCGGGCCGCGGTGGCGAACGAGAGCGCGTAGGCGACGTGCGCGAGCAGGAACGCCACGAGCCCGGCGAGGAACGCAGGCCGGCGCGCGGAGAGGAGCAGGGCGTCGCCCACGACGGAGAGCGCGAGCCCGGCGAGGATCCCGCGCTCGAACGCGCCGTCGGCGCCGCGCAGGAGGGCAAGCAGGACGAAGCCGAGCGAGGCGGCGACCTTGGTCGCCGCGCGCGGGACCCTCGCGCCGCGTGACTCCGCGAGGAGGTGCGCGGCGACCAGCAGGGTGACGGAGGCGACCACGCCCGAGGCGGCGAGAGGCATGCCGCGAGTTCAGCATGCGCGAGCAGCCGCGCCCGTGGCGCCGACGGGCCGTGTGCGCCCGCGCCTGCGTAGTCCCAGACAGGGGGCGGCGTGGGCATGCAGCGGTTCAACCCGCTGAACCAGAGCGTGGACCGCAGCGATCACGAGGCGTTGAGCCTGCTTGCGCACCCGGCGCCCGACGACGCGCGCCTCACCGCTTCGATGCGGACGCCGCCTCGCGCAGCGCAGCCTGCGCGGCGGGCTTCGCCCCCGCCACCAGGCGGCGCTCCGCGAGCTCGAGGAAGGCGCGCGTCGCGGGGGGGAGCTGGCGGTCGCGGCGCCAGATGAGCGCCACGTTCCAGGGGATGGCCGGGGCTTCCATCCGGATCGTCCGCACCTGGCGCCGGTCGAGCTGCCGGCAGATCGTCTGCGGCAGGAGCGCCACGCCGATGTTGGCGGCGACCATGGCGACGATGAAGTCCCAGTGCGAGCTCTCGCTCACCACGGTGGGCGTGAAGCCCGCGCGCCGGCAGGCGTCGACGATGTGGCCGTGCAGCGCGAACTCCGGCCGGTAGAGGACGAACGGCACCTCCGCGAGCTCGCGCAGGGCGACCGTCCGGCGGCGCGCGAGCGGGTGGCTCGGGTGGAAGACGGCCCGGAGCTCCTCGTGCACGAACGGCATCGTGGCGAAGGCCCGCTCGTCGGTGGGGAGCACCACCGCCCCGACGTCGAGGTCGCGGTTCAGGACGAGGGCCTCGATGTTGTGCGACCCCTCCTCGCGCAGCTCGAGCGCGATGTTCGGGTAGAGCCGGTGGTACTCGGCGAGGAGCGTCGGCAGGAACGCCACGCCGACGACCGGCGGCATGCCGACGCGCAGCCGCCCGCGCCGGAGGGCCGCGAGCTCGACCACCTCCTCCTCGATCACGCGCAGCGCGTCGAGGACGCCCTGGGCGCGCTCGAGCACCAGGCGACCCGCCTCGGTGAGGCGCACGCGGCGACCCTCGCGCAGGAGGAGCGGCGCGCCGAGCTCTTCCTCGAGCGCCTTCACCTTCTTGCTGATGGCGGGCTGCGTGATGTGCAGCGACTCGCTCGCGCGCGTGAAGCCTTGCTTGCGCGCCACCTCCACGAAGTACCGCAGCGCCTGGACGTCCATCCCGCCTCCATGCCGATTCGTTATGGCCACGATACCAAGAATGCATTTCCGGCATACATGCCCGGTCGGCTAGGGTGCCGCTCGTGACGGGGTGGAGCGCACCCCGCGAACCGGAGCGATGGACGTGAACCTGGCCGAGCTGCTGCACGAGGATGGACCCGCGATCGTGAACGACGCGTGGAACGCCGTGGCGCTGATGGAGCACTACCGGAGGGACGGCGAGGCCGTGACGCGCCACCGCGTGGAGGCGCTGTACACGCAGGTCGTCCACGCCGTCCAGACGCTGGACCTCGACGGGCTGCTCTCCCACGTCCGCCGCGTCGCGCAGGAGCGGTTCGCGGCCGGGTTCGAGCTGTCCGAGCTCCGCACCGCGTTCGTCATGCTCGAGGAGTCGATCTACCGCCGCGCCCTCGCCCGGCTGCGCCGCGAGGACGCCTCGTGGGGCCTCGCCCTCGTCACCACCGCGTTCACGCAGGCCCGGCTCGCGCTCGGGCAGACCTTCGAGGCGCTCCCCGCCGCGCAGCCGACGGCGGTGGACCTCTCGGTGCTGTTCCGCCGCAGCGAGCGGCCCCACGCGGTCGAGGACCTCGTCTACCCGGTCTGACCGCGCCGACGCGCGCGCGGACGCCACGGGCGGGTTGGGCGAGCGGAGCGCCCAGGAACGTACCCGATACCGCAGGCCGGCAGCGTCAGGAGTGATTCCTCGCCCGCGGGTGTACCTGCTGCGGTAGGCTCGGCCTGCGCTGGCGGAGCGCCGCGCGGTTCAGTTCCCCCCCCGAACTCGAGCTCGGGCGCTCCGCTGGCGCACTTTCCATCGAGGTGGGCGGCCGACGCGGTGAGCCGGACCGGTCGCGGGCCGCCGCCCCTCCCAGGGTGGGCTCGAGCTCCGGGTCCCGCGCCGCTCGCTTCCGGGCGCGAGCCGACCTGCCTAGGCGGCCGCGCACTCCTGAGCCGCGGCCTCGATCATCACGCTCGAGAGGAGCCCGTACGCGGTGGCCCAGGCGCCCCGCACCTCGTCGGTGAACGCCGGCCCGAGCCCCTGCCCGAGCGTGTGGAGGAGCGCCGCGCCCACGGTGTCGTAGTGGCGCGGCTCGACCCGGTAGCCCGCGTGGCGGCGGCCGAGGTCGCGGGCGGCGGGGAGGATCGTCTCGAGGCGGTCGAGGCTCCCCACCACCACGCCGATCATCTGCATGAGCTTGCGGCCCTGCTCGCGCAGGTCTCCGCGGAAGAGCGGGCGCAGGGACGGGTCGAGGTGGAAGAGGCGGTCGTAGAAGAGGGCCGCGGCGTCCTCCGCGATCGGCCGGACCTTGGCGAAGCTGTCCTTCACGAGCTGGATCTGATGCTGGGTCATGCGTTCTCCTGGGAGTGACACCCCGTCGGCGGGGCGATCGGAACGGCCGATGTGGCCGGACGAGAGCAACGGCCGTGCCGCGCTCCAGGAGGCGCGAACGCTCGGGATGTCGCGCGCGCGCCCGCGAGGTGGCACTGGCACGGCGCGGCACCGTGCCAGCGCGAGGCCCACGTCCGTCGCAATCAGCTCCCCGCGGAGGGGCGCGCGGCCTCGCCGAGCGCGGCCGCGAGGTCCGCCATCGTCGGGCGACGCGACGGCAGCCGGTCGAGCGCGCGCATCACCAGCCCCGCGAGCGGCGGCGGGACCTCCGGCCGCAGGTCGCCGAGCACGACCGGCGGCTCGTTGAGGCAGGTCATGATGAGCGCGGCCGCGCTCGCGCCCTCGGCGAGCGTGAAGGGCAGGCGACCGGCGAGCGCCTCGTAGAGGGCCATCGCCACGCCGTACACGTCCGCGCCGCCGTCGTACGGCTGGCCGAGGAGCCGCTCCGGCGACATGTACGCGGGCGTACCGGCCAGGCGTCCGACCGTGGTGGAACGATCGAGCCCGGCCTCGGCGAGCCGGGCGATGCCGAAGTCGAGCACCTTCACGGCCTCGCGCTCGTCCTCGCCGCGATGCAGGAAGATGTTGCTCGGCTTCACGTCCCGGTGGACGACCCCGGCCGCGTGCGCCTCGGCGAGCGCCTCGCACACCGGCAGGAAGATGCGAACGGCGCGCTCGACCGGGACGGGTCCGGCCGCCGCCAGCTCCTCCGCGAGCGTGCGCCCGCGGAGCAGCTCCATGACGAGGTACGCGATCCCCGCGCCGGTGAGCCCGCCGTCGAGCACCGCCACGGCGCTCGGGTGGCGCACGCGGATCGCGGAGAGCCCCTCGAGGAGGAGGCGCTCCTCCTCGCGCCGCCGGTCTCCGCCGGGCTGCGGCCGCAGGACCTTCACCGCGACCGCGCGACCGCTCGCGACCTCGACGCCGCGGTAGACGATCGCGGAGCCCCCCGCGCCGAGCTTCTCTCCGACGAGGATCTTCCCGTCGAGCGTGGTGCCCGGCAGCACCTCGGCGAGGGTGGAGAAGATCCGGTCCGCCTGGCGCTTCCACGCGAGCAGCTCGGCGTTGCGCTCCGACAGCTCGCGGTTGCACGCCTCTAGGAGCGCCCGCAGCCGCGCCAGCCGGAGCTGGGCCTCGACGCGCGCCAGGACCTCCTCGACGTCGAACGGCTTGGTGATGTAGTCGACGCCGCCGAGACGGAGCGCGCTCACCTTCTCCACCGGATCGTGTAGCGCGGAGAGGAAGATGACCGGCACGCGCTCGGTGCGGGGGTCGGCCTTGAGCTCGGCGCACACGGCCCGCCCGTCCAGCTCCGGCATGTCGATGTCGAGGAGGATGAGCTCCGGCGGCTGGCGCCGGACCGCCTCGAGGGCGCGCCGGCCGCTGTTGGCCATGCGCACCGCGTGGCCGGACTCGCGCAGGATCCGCGTGAGCAGGCTCAGGTTGTTGGCGTTGTCGTCGACGATGAAGATCTCGCCGCCGCTGCGCTCGCCGCGCTCCGGGCTGGGTGCGGTCATGGCAACCGCTCGAGGACCGCGAGCAGCTCGTCGAAGCGGAAGCCCTTCACCATCCGGCGGAGCTCCCGGGCGAGGTCCGGGTCGCGCGCGGCGATCCGCTCGACCGCCTCCTGCGCGAGCAGATCGTCTCCGCTGGCGAGCGCCCCGTGGAGCAGCGCCACGAGCTCGCCGGGCGCCGCGGCCAGCCGCGCCGGCCAGCGAGCCGTCTCGGCCGGCTGCCCCTCCGTCGCCGGCGCCTCTGTGACGAAGGCCACGCCGAGGTGGCGCTCGAGGGTCTCGAAGATGAGGGACTCCCGGAACGGCTTCGCCACGATGTCATCGCAGCCGGCGGCGAAGATGTGCGGGCGATCGTGCTCGAACGCGCTCGCGGTCAGCGCCACGACCACCGTGCGCGACCGGTCCGGGGACGCCGCCTCCGCCGCGCGGATCCGGCGCGTCGCCTCGTAGCCGTCCAGCACCGGCATCCGCATGTCCATCCAGACGAGGTGCGGGCGGAAGCGCGCCCAGCGCTCGAGCGCCTCCTGGCCGTCGGCCGCCTCCTCGAGCACGAACCCCACCGAGCCGAGGAGCCGGGCGAGCAGGTGGCGGCCGTCCGCGGCGTTGTCCACCACCAGCACGCGCTGCTCAGCCTGCCCGGGCGCGAGCGCGACGACGCGCCTCGGGGCGACCGCCGGCTCGCTCTCGCCGTCGGTCTCCGGCAGCGCGGCCTCGAAGGAGAAGCGGCTCCCGCTGCCGACCTGCGAGGTCACCGCGAGCGTCCCGCCCATGAGCCGCACGAAGTCGCGGCTGATCGCGAGCCCGAGGCCGGTCCCCTCTCGCGCGCGTGCGGCCGATCCGGCCTGCGCGAAGGGCTGGAACACGCGCTCCAGGTCCGCGGGCGCGATCCCCGGGCCGGTGTCCTCGACCTGGAACGCGGCGCGCCCCTCGCGGTGAGCGACGCGGAGCGCGACGCGACCCCGCTCGGTGAACTTCACGGCGTTCCCGAGCAGGTTGATGAGCACCTGCCGGAGCTTCCCCTCGTCCCCGCGCACGCGCCGCGGCAGCTCCGGGCTCACGTCGAACGAGAGCTCCAGGCCGCGCGCCTCGGCCCGCGGGCGGAACATCTCGGCCAGCTCGCGGAGGAGGCGCCGCGGGTCGAAGCCCACCGGGTGCAGGGAGGCCTCTCCCGCCTCGATGGCCGAGATCGAGAGCACGTCGTTGACGAGGCCGAGGAGGTGCTCCCCCGAGCGCATGATCACCGCCAGGCTCTCGCGCTGCTCGGGGCCGAGCGTGCGGTCGCGCTGCATGAGCTGGACGAACCCGAGGATGGCGTTGAGCGGCGTCCGGAGCTCGTGGCTCATGTGCGCGAGGAAGACGCTCTTCGCGCGGCTCGCCTCGACCGCCTGGCGCTCCGAGCGCTCCAGGGTCTCGGCCGCGGCCCGGAGACGCGCCAGGCTCTCGTGACGCTCGGTGACGTCGCGCAGGATCCCGGTGAAGAAGCGGTCGCCCCCGTACTGCCACTGGGCGAGGGAGAGCTCGATGGGGAACTCCGTCCCGTCCCGCCGCAGCCCCTCGAGCTCGACGGTGTGTCCGATGACGCGGGGCTCGCCGCCGGCGCGAACCCGCGCGAGCCCCGCGCTGTGCCGCGCGCGCAGCCGTTCCGGGATGATGACGGTCAGCGGGAGGCCGATCATCTCCGCCTCGGGGTGGCCGAACATGACCTCGGCGGCGCGGTTCCACGAGACGATCCGGCCCTCCGCGTCGGCGCTGACGATCGCGTCGTGGGCGGTCTCGGCCACCGAGCGGAAGCGGAGCTCGGACTGGCGGAGCGCCGCCTCGGCGGTGGTCCGCTCGATGACGCGCGCGAGCTGCGTGCCCACCGCGTCCATCGCCTCGAGGAGCGGGGCGTCGGGCTCGGCCGGGCGCGGCGTGAAGAACTCGAGCACCGCCAGCACCTGTCCGCGGAGCAGGACGGGAAACGCGAGCGCGCCGCGCACCGGCAGGTCGCGGACCAGGCGGGCGCGCGGGAAGTTCGACTCGCGGGAGACGTCGGCGATCCAGAGCGGACGCCCGCTGGCGAGGACCCGGCCCGGCAGGCCGACGTCGGCCGGGAACGCCATCTCCTCGCTCGCCCGGCGGAAGGTCGCGAAGCGCTCCGCCTGGTCACGGTCGCAGTGCCAGATCCGCGCGGACGAGAGCGCGCCGTCGGCGCCGCGCAGGAGCACGTGGCCGAGGGGCCAGCCGGTCGAGCGGCACACCTCGGCGACGGCTGCCCGGAGCGCCTCCTCGACGCTGGTGGCCTCGGCCGCCGAGACCGCCACCCACTGGAGGAGCCTGCGCGCGCGCTGCTCGGCCAGCAGCTGCTCCTCGATGGGGCGGTCGGGCACGGGGCGAAAGATAAGTGCCGCTCGCCATCCGCACCGGTATACGACGCGCCGTGCAGCCTCCGGCCGAGACGGTCGACCGCCCCTGGACGCGGGGGCATGGCGGCGATCCCGCTGCCCGCCAGTCCCTCCCGGGCCTGCTGATCGTCGTCGTGGCCAACCGCCCCCAGCTCGTCCCCGTCCCGCTGCGCGACGGGACGATCGAGCTCGGGCGCGGCCAGGTCGGCTCGTTCGAGCTCGACGACGGGGCGATGTCGCGCCGCCACGCACGGGTCGAGCTCGATGGAGAGCGCTGGCGGCTGCGGGACCTCGGCAGCCGGAACGGGACCGCCGTCGACGCGCGGCCGCTCACCTCGGAGCTCACGAGCGAGCGCGCTCGCCTCCTGCGCTGCGGCGACACGCTCTTCCTCCTGTGCCACGACCTCGTGCCGTACCTCGGCGCAACCGTCACCGCGCGGAACGGCGTGGTGGTGGGGCCGGTGCTCCGGCGGCTGTGGAACGAGATCGACAGCATCGCCGCGAGCAGCTCCACGCTGCACGTCACCGGCGAGACCGGCACCGGAAAGGAGCTCGCTGCGCGCAGGTTCCACGAGAAGGGATCGGGCGCCGGCGGGAAGTTCGTGGCCGTGAACTGCGCGACGATCCCGGCCGCGATCGCCGAGCGGCTGCTGTTCGGCGCGCGGCGTGGCGCCTACTCCGGCGCCGACGCCGACAGCGAGGGGTACGTGCAGGCCGCGAGCGGCGGCACGCTGTTCCTCGACGAGGTGGCCGAGCTCGAGCCGGCCGTCCAGGCGAAGCTGCTGCGCGTGATCGAGACCCGCGAGGTGCTGCCGCTCGGCGCGACCCGGCCGACCCGGGTGGAGCTCCTCGTCTGCTCCGCCACGCACGGCGGCCTCATGGCGCGCGTCGCCGACGGCCGCTTCCGCCAGGACCTCTACTTCCGGATCGGCCGGCCCGAGGTGCGCATGCCTCCGCTGCGCGAGCGCGCGGAGGAGATCCCCTGGCTCGTGGAGTGCGCGCTGGCCGGCCGGCCGGCGCACGTGTCGCTCCACGAGAAGGCGCTCGCGTATGCCTGGCCCGGCAACGTCCGCGAGCTCGTGCTCGAGGTGCGAGAGGCGGCGCGGCGCGCAGCCTCGGACGGGAGCGAGCAGGTGGAGGCGCGCCACCTCGAGCCGGTCGAGGCGGCGGCACCCGCGCCCTCGGGGAGGTCTCCACGCGCGCCGGCGCCGCCCCGTCCCGCGTCGCCGTCGCCGTCGCGCGAGGAGATCGTCGCCGCGCTGGGGGCGCAGGACGGCAACGTGGCGCGGACGGCCCGCGCCCTCGGCCTGCACCGGACCCAGCTTCGCCGCCTGCTCGCACGCCACGGCATCGCGGCGCGTCGCGGCGACGGCGAGGGATCTGCTCGAGGCTGAGCCGCAGCCGGTCGCCGCGGCGCGCAGTCCGTTCGGCGGAGGCGGACGGACGATCCGCGTGATCTCGTGGTGCTCGGTGGCGTGGCGCTCGTGCAGACCGCTTGATGGACGCGACGCTGGTGCGGGTGAGCCGGGTCACCGCCGCCGCAAGCTCTCGATCGTGGCGTCGTCGAGCTCGAGGACGACGCTCGTGTAGCTCTCGATCAGCGCCACGATCGGTTCGCGCGGCCCCTGCCGCCATTCATCGCTTCCGTAGAACGCGTCCTGGCTTTGCTGCCGCTCGGAGCGGTCCGCGTACGCTCGGATCAGGTAATAGGAGGTCTCGTCGTGCAGCGACGGGCCGTAGGCCACGACGTCGACGTTCCATCGTCGCAGCATCGGGATGGCGAGCTCCGAGACGAGGCGGTGGAACTCCGGGCGGCTGCCGGGCGCGAGGTTGTAGCCACGGATCTCGACGGCGCGTGTCATGGGCGTACTCCATGCTCAGCCGCTGGAGAGGCGTCAACCCGAGCCCTCGGCGCGTCGGGTCCGGGGAACACGGGACCCGCGGCTGACGCCGAGGCACTGACTTGGATGGACGGGCCCACCCGTGGGTGGCGCGCCCCGGGCGCGCCCGCCACGTAGCACCGATGAAGCGCGACCAGCCGGTGGCGCAGGGTGGCTGGGTGCCGATCGGCGCCGAGGGCCAGCTTCGCGGCCCGGGACCCTTCGCCGCTGCAGCCGGCGGCGTCGAGCTGGTGCTGGTGCGCGCTCACGGCGGACTGCGTGCTTACGAGGGGCGCTGCCCGCACCAGGGCGCGCTGCTGGCCGAGGGGGAGGTGGTCGCGGGCGAGCTGGTCTGCCGCAACCACCAGTGGCGCTTCGACGTCGCCACCGGCCGACGCCGGGACGGCGGCTGCCTCCGGGCCTGTCCCCTCGAGGTGCGAGACGGCGTGCTGGTCGTTCACCCCGAGGCGCTGGCTGCGCGGGAACCGGTGGCGTCGGGGCTTCGCACCGTGGAGCGGCTGCCGGGCCCCCGGGGCCTTCCGCTCCTCGGCGCTCCTGGGGCCCTCGACCTGGAGCGGCTGCACCTCACGCTGGAGCGCTGGGCGGAGCGCTACGGCGCGGTCTACCGGATGGAGCTCGGGCCGAGACGCGTGGTCGTCCTCAGCGACCCGGCGCTCATCCAGCGCGCGCTGCGGGAGCGCCCCGGCGCCTTCCGGCGGCTCGGCAACGTGGAGCCGGTGTTCCGCGAGCTGGGCATCGGCGGCGTCTTCTCCGCCGAGGGCGTCGAGTGGCGGCCGCTGCGCAAGCTCACCCTGGAGGCCCTCTCCCCGCAGCACCTGCGGAGCTTCTACCCGGCGCTGCGGACGGTCGCCGAACGCCTTCACCGCCGGTGGGAGCGCGAGGCCAGCGCGGGTCGCCCCGTGGACGTGGAGGAGGACTTCAAGCGCTTCACCGTGGACCTCACCACCCAGCTCGCCTTCGGGTACGACCTCGACACGCTGGAGCAGGAAGGCGACGTGCTCCAGCGCAGGCTCGAGCGGGTGTTCCCGGGCATCAACCGACGGCTCTTCGCGGTGGTGCCGCTCTGGCGCCTGGTGAAGCTGCCGGTCGAGCGGCGCCTGGAGCGGGCGCTGGCCGACGTCTTCGTGGTCCTGCGCGACCTGGCCGCCAAGGCCCGCGCCCGGCTCGAGGCCGAGCCCGGCCGCGCCGCCTGCCCGGAGACGTTCCTGGAGGCCATGATCCTGGCCCGGGACGACGCGGGCCGGCCCTTCACGGAGGGGCAGATCCTCGGCAACGCGATCCAGATCCTCCTCGCCGGCGAGGACACCACCGCGCTGACGCTCTCCTGGGCCGTTCACGAGCTGTGCGACGCGCCCCGGGTGGCGGCGGCGCTGCAGGCCGAGGCCGACCGGGTCCTGGACGGCGCCGCCGCGCCCGCCGACTTCGAGGCGGCCGGCCGGCTCGAGGTGGCGGGCGCCGTCGCCAACGAAACCATGCGGCTCCGGCCGGTGGCGCCGCTCGTCTTCCTCGACGCCAACGAGGACGTGGTGCTCGGCGACCTCTCCCTGCGGCGTGGCCAGACCCTGGCGCTGCTCATGCGCCCCCCTGCCCTCTCCGCCGAGCACTTCGCCGACCCCGAGACCTTCCGGCCCGAGCGCTGGCTGACCCCCTCGCCCGCCAGCGCCCACGATCCCTCGGCGCACATGCCCTTCGGCTCCGGGCCGCGGCTCTGCCCGGGGCGCGCGCTGGCGCTGCTGGAGATGCGGGTGGCGCTCGCGACGCTGCTGGGCGGGTTCTCGCTGGAGCGGGTGGGTGCCCGCGCCGAGGTGCGAGAGCGCTTCGCCTTCACCATGGGGCCGCGCGGGCTGCGGGTGCGGCTGCGGCGGCGGGAGGCTAGGGCGGCGGCGGCGGACTGAGCCGCTCGTGGGCCGGCAGGCGGGCGCGACCGATCGCCGACGCCGGTGACGTGCTGCCTCCCCTGGCGCCGCTTGCCGGGTCGTCTCCGTCAGACGAGCGCGGCGTGAGGAGCCGCCTCGCGGTGCGGTCGCCGCGAAGCTACGCGGCGATGACCGGTGCGCCGTCGTCGGTCGCGCGCTTCGGGAACACCACGGTGAAGGTGGTCCCCCGTCCATCCGAGCGGACCGAGACGCTCCCGCCGTGGGCGCGGGCGATCTCGGCCACGATGAAGAGCCCCAGGCCGACGCTCCCCGCTGCGTCTCCGGGCCGGAAGGGATCGAACAGGGTCGGCACGACGTGCTGCGGGATGGGCGCGCCCTGGTTCGTGACGTCGAGGCGGACCGCTGCGCCCTCTTCCGTGACCTTCACCTCCACGGGCGTACCGGCGACGCCGTACTTGAGCGCGTTCGTCACGAGGTTCGAGACGACCTGTTCGACGCGAGCGGGATCGAGCGACGCGGAGTCATCGCCCGTCACCTCGACGAGGACGGTCCGGTCCGGCTGTGCCGTCCGGATCTCCTCGATGGTCGAGCGGCAGATGTCGCCCAACTGCGCGGCCTCGCGTCGAACCGGAAGGCCAGCTCCATGTCGGGCGCGGGCGTAGTCGAGCAGGTCCTGGATGATCTTCTGCATGCGCCCGGCGCTGGTCACGATCCGTGACAACCGCTTCGCCTGGCCGTCCGGAGCGTTCATCAGGAGGTGCTCGGAGGTCACCCTGATCGCGCTGAGGGGGTTGCGGAGATCGTGGCTGACGACCGCGACGAGCCATTCCTCCTGGGCCCCGATCGCCCTCGCCTCGCCCTCGGCAGCCTCTGCGGCGGCCCGCGCCTTCTCGGCGTCCGCCTTGGCGTTGCGCATCCTCGCCGCCAGCCAGGCGAAGAACGTCGACACCAGCGCGAAGCTCCCGAGCCGGGCCGCCTGGTAGGCCTCCACCGTCGGGGCGAAGAACAGGAAGAAGAACCCGACGCCGGACAGCACCATCGTGAGGAGGCCGGGCGCGAGCCCGCCGTAGAGGGAGGCGCCCACGACGACCGCGAACTGGAACATGAAGAACGGGCCGGCGAGAGGCTTCACCGAGGCGGCCGTCACGACGAGCCCTGCGAGCGCCAACAGCACCGCGACGGCGTAGGCGACGGCGCTGGCTCGGCGGACCGACATGGCGCTCAAGACTCCGGGTGCCCCGGGAGGTCAGACCAGGCGCGATGCCTCACCGTAGCCCCTCGAGGCTTTGCCCGGCAAACCCCTGACTTGAATCAAGGATTGCCTGGCCCGCGCGTTTCGCGGTCGCCCCACAGGCTGCAGCCGCGGGATCGAAAGACGACGCGCGCGCCCGGGATCGGCGCCAGGAAGAATGCCGGAGCCGCCCTGTGCGCCGGGTTCACCTCCGTGTGCGACCAGCCGCGACCAGGCAGGGCGGGCCGCGACATTCCAGGCGGTTACGCAGCGGCGCCGCCCCGCCGGGCGACCCGAAACGACCCCAGCGGCGCTCGTAGCGTAGACTTAGCGCAGACCGGATTCGCGGATCAGTCATCCGCGACCATGGCGTCTCGTGCCGCTGCCACAGCCACAGTGCCCCGCGGTCGCAGCTCCGCGGCGCGGCAGCGCGAGCCCGCGGCACCAGGCGACCAGCTCGCCAAGGTTGGCGCACCCCGATCACGGCGAGCTCTCGACGACCGCAGCCTCCCGCGCGTTCTCCTCCGGCACGACGAGCGCTCGGGCCCTGGCGCGGCGCACCTGATGGCGAGTCGGAGGACGCCGCGCACCGCCATCACCTCACCGAACAGCGCGACCTCGAGGATTAAGTGGACCCCTCGAGCGTTGCGGACCCGAGGTGCCCGACAGCGGTGTCGGGCGGGTGGTCTATCATCGAGTCGCACGCCCGGAGGCGCATATGCTGAAGGTCCACCTCAGCGCGTTCACGTCGCACCCATCCTGCGGGATAGCCCTCGTTGGCGAACGCGAAGTCAGGCGCGACGGCACCCACCGCAGCAGGCGGCTGAGTTCGAGCCGCAAGCTCGCTTGATGCGTAATGGCATTGATCTCCTTCACATGTAGCGCCTGCGGAGAAACGGTCGAGCACGACCCGGCGCGCGGCCACGTCCCCCCGGAGTGGCGAATGTTGCGGATCGAGAAGACCGTCGTGTTGCTCTGCGCGACGCACAGTCACCCGGGATGGTTTCGGGAAGGTGTTTCGCCTGTTCTGTTGCAGATGCTGCGCGCGCGCGGCGTCGATGTCGACAGGGGCTGAATGACGGCCGACGGGGCCGCGTCGACCAGGCGCGCAACTTGAGCAGCACGCGAGGCGGCCCGATCGGCGCCGGCCGCTGCTGACGGGCAGGAGTTCGACCTCGTCCCTGAGGCTCAGGCCAGCAACACCGCGATGCGTTGCATCGCCTCGCGCTCGCATCGAAGAACATCCGGCCCCGATCTCCTGCCCGAACGCTCCCGCCGGAGCCTCACCCGCGAGGCCGCTCAGTTTCAGGGACCTAACCTCGGAGCGGCTCCCCGTTTCCACTCAGCGGAGCGGAGTTTCACGGCCTTCCCTTCGCCGCATAGTCATCGTACTTCGCGACGAACATTCGCTTCGGGTTCAGCCGCCCTGCCTGGAACTGGTTCCACGCCCAGTCCCTGACCTCCGCGGCACCGTTTGGCAACTGCGCCACAGCCGTCGTCGACGGCAACGGCACCGTCCCACCGTCGCCGCTCGGGAGCTGCCGGACGAACCCAGCGTTCGCCAGGATCTCGTGCGCCTTGCTGTAGTCTTCCGAATCGGCTCCCTCGAGGTCGAACATCAGCACGCAGTTCATTCACGCCCCTCCCAGGGAGAACATCCCTCACGCTATCTTCGCTGTAAGTCACACAGCCGAGCGGCTCGTTTCGGGTGCGGTGGCGTACCGACGCAGACGCCGCCGCGCGCCCGCTGACCAAGCCGGCCACGACGCCCAAAGCGTGAGGCGCACCGTCACGCGGCCCCCCTGTCACGACGCCGATAGGCGCTGTCTGAGGGGGGTTGTATGAGTTGCGAACGTGCCCCGCCCCGCCATCCCAGCGCCCGTCGCCAGGACACTCCGCCAGGAGGCAGGCTTCGGCTGCTGCAAGTGCGGGTTCCCCATCATCCAGTACCACCACATCGTCGAGTACAGCCTCGATCCACACTTCCGGCCCGAGGACATGATGGTCCTCTGCCCGACGCACCACGACCAAGCCACGCAGCGAGCTCTTCCCGAACGAGAGCAGCGCGCGCTGAAGGCCAAGCCCTTCAACATCGTCCAAAACAGGGCACGCGGATCGCTCGCGATCGCGCAGGACTACTGCGCGGTGCGAGTGGGCTCGGTCGAGTTAGTCGGTGAAGGCTTCACGATGTCCGTCGATGACGAGCCTCTTCTGAGGCTCGATGTCAGCCCAGACGGTTACCTAGCGATCTCCGCCACGATCTTCGATCACGACGACGTTCTGCTCGCCACGGTCGCGGGAAACGAGTGGGAGTCAGGGCGAAGCTTGCCGTGGGACATCATCGCCGGGTGGCAGCGCGTGACACTGCGCCAGCGAACGCGCGACATATCGCTCGAGGTAGACGCGCGTCACTATCCCGTCAAGGTTCGCGCTCGACTGCACCGTCACGGCGTGCTGATCGACCTCCGGGACCAAGTGACCGTTGGCGGGAGCGCCATAGATTTTGGGTTTCGACACCTCGCTCTGGTCGCATTCACGGTCAACGTTGATACGCGGGCACGAACCGCGACCATGGTGCCGGACCCCGATTCGCATGGCGGCATCGTGTCGTGGCCGGATCCAGACGTTCGCCTCGAGAGAGCGGTGGCGTTCCTCAAAGACCTCCGAAGCCGCGTTTGATTACGCGCAGTAGCACCGCGCGGGTCACCGTGTCGGTGACGCGTGGAGCGTCAGCAGCACGCGCGGCGGCCGGTCGGCGCCGGATGCAGTTCGCGGGCGGCGGCACGCCGCAGCGGTGCGCGAGCCATACGGCTCGTGTACCCTGACACCTATGCTCCGTTACATTCTATCGGTCGCCGCCTTCCTCGCCCTCGCTGCGTGCGCTTCGTACCAGTCTCGCGTGGCGGTCGTTCGCCCGGTGCGGTCGCCGCTTCCCGGTTCCAAGACCGTCGTGTTCTTGGACACCGGCGACCCCAAGCACGTCCTGCCCCTCGGCGCCGCGCGCGCCCGCCTCGCGCTGCAGCTCGAGGCGGCTGGGTTCGAGGTGAAGAGGTTCGCCCAGGACGGCGTGCCGTACGGCCTTGAGGCGCGCGGCTCCGGCGAGCGTTGCGACGATGGGTTCCTGTTCAAGTGGATCGAGATCGACGTCGTCGACATGCGGGCCAACCGCGTCGTCTACTCGGTGTCTGGCGCGGGCGCGACGGAGGGCTGCGCTGTCAGCATGGACATGAAGACGAAGGTCCCGAGTTACGGCACCCTGTTCGCCGAGCTCGCCTCAAGCATCGCGAAGGCGTGGGGCGGGCCCGCCAAGCCGCCCGTCACGCCACTCACGAAGCCGCCCGCGAACGAGCCCGCGAAGGAACCCGCGATGCTGCGCGACGACGTCACCCTGTAGACCGCTCGACGTTGAGAATCGGCGTCGGGTTCTCGAGCACGCCCTTCACGACCTGGACGGTGAGGTGGTCGCCGCGCGAGGAGGACCTCGACCACGAGCTGCCGCTCCTCGAGGCGGTCCATCGCGACGATCGCGGAGCCGCGGCGGGCCTCCTCGTCGTCGCGGTCGTCGAGCCAGACGCCGGCGCGCACGCTCCAAACCTTTCACCCGATGGGCAGCCCGAGCGGTTCGCAGCAGCGTGATCACCGGGACCGTCACGCCGCGCGTCTTCATTGCCGGGCGGGGCGGGGAGCGACGAACGGCGCGAGGTACGGAGGAAGGCACTGTGACGCCGCCTGTTCTGCGGCACCGTCCTGTACGAACACCTGCGTAACGCGGGGCTCCCGGGAGACCACCGCGGTGATGATGCTGGCGGTTGCGACGAGCGCGCCCAGCAGGGCGACGGCTACGGCCGCCCACGAGGCCCGCGCGTGGAGCTGCGAAGGAACAGGTCCTGGCGTGCCGCGAGCTGTCGCTCGCGAACATTAACGAAGCGAGCATGATCCTCGCGAAGACGTTCACGAAGGATCTCGAGGTTCGCTTCGAACGCCGGGGCGGAGCGCACGCCATGCTCGTCCGCGGCGAGTTTCCAGAGCGCCTCTATTCTTGCGACATTCTGCAGCCGCCGAGCGTGCATCCCAGCCCTGGCGCCGCGCAGGCGATTACGCTCCTCATCCGCATCGTCCGCATAGTGCTCTGGCGGGAATGTATGGTTGTGAACTGCTGCAATGACGGCCTCGATCCGCCGCCGAACGCCATCGTCGGCTGCTGCAACAGGCGCGGGTTCAGGAACGCTCATGGTGCTGCGACGATACCGCGCCCCGGTGACGTCACCGCCGGCGGCGCGCGCGAGGCGGAGCCCAAGCGGCTCGCCGCGCGGTGAGGCTACGTCGCCGCCGCGTGGTCGACGATCACGTTCTCGAGCTCGTCGAGCGTCCACGGTCCGGGCGAGCCCACCTTCGAGGCCCGGACCGCCGCGGTGTAACGCCCCGCCACCCTGGTCTCGGTCGGCCCGAGCGTGATGGGCACCGATGTGCCGGCGCCCACGAGCGGGGGCGTCCCGAACGCGGTGGTGCATCGTGGCTAGGTGGGGTGGGCTACTCCAGGATCGCGACCTGCATGCCACGTGGACGCGTGAGGAGCGCGAGGGCAACCACGGCGGCGAACCAGATCCAATTATCGTTCCGGCTTTTCCGGCGGTTCATCTGGGCCTCTCCGTGGAGCGTCGCGCGCGACCGCTCAATGCTGCCCCGTCTTCTCCGCCTCCTGCAAGAGCGGTCACGCCTGGTAGCCGCGGGAAGCATACGCAGCCATGATCGGGGTTGCCGTCCTTACCGAGGAGCAGCTCGAGGCGCTCGTCCGGCGCCCCGTCGAGCCCCTCCGCGTCGAGCTCGAGCGGCTGCGAGCCGACCGCGGCCCATCCCTCGTTCCGCTCGACGAAGCCGCCCGGCGCTTGGGCCTGACCCGTCGCGCCGTCCAGCGCTGGGGCCAAGGACGGGACGGCTCTAGGTCGAGCTTGTCGGGGGGTGTCCGCATGGTCCGGTTGCCGCCTGGACTCGGCGGACGGTAGCGTTGCGTCCTCGCCATGCGACGGCGGCCGAGGGGCAGCGGCACCATCCGGAGGGAGGGGGCGGGCTGGGCGATCGTGTACGGCACCCGTGCCTCCCCCAAGTACGAGGCCGGGTTTCGCACCAAGGCCGAAGCCGAGCGGCGGCTGACGCTGCTGCGCGCCGAGTCGATGCACCGGAGGCTGGGCGTCGCCGCCGACCCACGCCTCACGCCCACGCTCGCCGAGCTCGCCGAGCCCTGGCTCGAGCGCAGGCAGACGACGCACGCCGCGGGCCAGGAGGACGCGAGCCGCTGGAAGAAGCACCTCGCGCCGTGGGTCGGGCACCTCCGTCCGGACGAGATGGACACCGCCCGGATCCGTGCGCTCGTCGAGGCAAAGCAAGGCGAGCTTGCGCCCGGCACGTTGCGCGTGGTCGTGTCGATCCTGTCGAGCCTCTACGAGGACCTGCTCGAGCGCGGCGTGGCCTCGAAGAACCCCCGCCCGCCACCTGCCGAAGTCGCTCCTGCGGCTCGTGAGGAGCGACCACGACCCGCGCACCACGCCGTTCCTCGAGCGGCTCCAGGACGTGCGGCGCGTGTACCTGGCGCTCCCCGAGCCCTTCAACGTGGCGTTCGCGATCGGCGCGCTCGCCGGCCTGCGCACGGGCGAAGTGTTCCTCCTGCGATGGCAGTCGGTGGACCTGCCGGCTCGCCGCATCCTCGTGAGCGAGGGCGGGAGCAGGGCGACGACGAAGGACCGCGAGCCGCGCCCGGTGCCGATCCTCGACCCGCTTCTTCCCGTCCTCCAGGCGTGGCGCCTACGTCACCAGGGGCCGGGTCGGGTGATCCCGCCGCTCCGCTCCGACGGTTCCAAGATCGACAAGGGTACGCCAGGCCCGGTCCTCGCCGGCGTGCTTCATGACCTCGATCTCGAGCGGCCCGGGCTCGGCTGGTACGAGTGCACGCGCCACACCTTCGCATCGCACTGGGCCATGGCCGGGCGCCCGCTCCGCGAGCTGCAGAAGATACTCGGGCACAGCTCGATCGCCATCACCGAGCGGTACGCGCACCTCGCGCCGGACTACTGGGCGCCCGGCGTCCACGCGGCGTTGAGGGTCGACCTCACACCGGGTAGCGCCTTGGTCAGCATGGCGGATTCCGATGACGGGGTGGCGGCGTTCCCGCGCGAACACGGCGCGCGGTAGGACCCACAGCTGGCCCTCATCTGCCCCGACCCGGGGACTGCCGCCTTTTTCAGGCCGAAGAGCCGGTTCCCGGTATTATCGACAAGACCATGACACCGGCGAGCATCCAGACCCGTCGAGACCTCGCGCGCTTCCTCCAGGCGCAGATGGTGGCCTCGCGCCTTCCTTGGACGCCAGCCGCATCGCCCGACGAGGATGAGGGCGAGGGCGCGTCTGGCCGCACGCAGGTGAAGACGTACCTTCTGGAGGCGCACGCTCACGAGGGCCCGACGGCGGAGCCACTTGAGTTCTTAAGGTCGATCGGTTCGCTCCTCGGCCTCACCGTATCCGAGACAAAGGACGGCGATCTGTTCCGCCTCGAGCACTCGAACGGTGATGACTTTTGGTGTGACACGTCGATGGGGCGGTTCTGGCGCCTCTACACGACGGCGGACGTGGAGCGCACCGATCGACTGCGCGACGAACTCGTCGCCGCCTCCCCCTGGCTCGACAACGTGTGGCTGCCGCCTAGCGTCCTGGAGAACCTTCCGCAGCAGACCCGTACTGAACTCCAGACGTTCTCACTGAGTCACGACCGGCGCCCACTGCACCGGGCAGACACCCCGATGCCCGATGTTGACTATGTCAGTATGCGGGTCTGGGCGTCTCGGGCGGCAGAGACGCTCGCGAAACTGCGGCGACATGAAGTCTTTCCTCGCGCGGTGTCCATCCGCTCCGTCAGGGTTCGCGCGGATGCCGATTCTGGATCCGAAGAGTTCTGCGTGTCGGAGTACTTCCACCATGGGAAGGTCACGACGACAGGCAACTCCTTCGATGTGCACACGCAACTCGTCGTGCAGGTGGTGACGTTCTATCGGGCACTGGTCGAACGCATCGAGTCGGTGTTCGGGTTGGGCTACGGGAGCGATCGACAAGGCCTCATCGGAAACCCGATCCACATCCCCGTCGAGTGGACCTCCGGCGACATCGAGTACGCCGTCTCCAGGATGTTCTCGGCCGCCCATCCGTTCCGACTGTGGGGTCTCCCGGAGAAGGTCGCGGATAGTCACTACAGAGCGCGAGCGGTCGACCTTCACGTCGGGCAGACTTTTACCGTTGACGTGACTCCTAGTTACGTAACGATCCACTTGCCCAGAGGAACTTGCGGGAACACCGTCATCCGGTTCCTGGCCGCGCTGCAGTTCCACGTCAACTCGGAAACAGGGAAGACGCTGCTGCAATAGCCCGGTGCCCGTGACCCACCTCGAGCTCCTCAACGTCGTTCTGACGTGGCGGTTCAAGGAGCCAGGATGGCCGGCTGTCCTCGATGAAGCCGGCTACCTAGTCTCAGCGGTCGGTGCGGAGTTCATGCTCCCCGACAGGCGCCGCAAGGTGGTCCCCGACGTCTGCGCAACGTGCCCACCGCGAGGAATAACGACGTTCATCGAGGTGAAGAGCGGCCACAACGCGGAGGACGAGCAACTCGAACGCATGCTCGAGATCTCTCCATCGGACCTCAGGGACCTCAGCTTTCTGAGCATCCCGAGGCCAGACTCCCACAAGGTGCAGATCCTGTATGTGTGCAACTCCAGTGATCTCGACGCGCTCGCCGCGCAGGTACAGGGCCCTCGAGTTGCCGTAGCAGGATTCGATGGCGAGCGCTGGAAGGTCGCGGGCGATCTCGTCGACTCAATCCTCGGGCGGAAGCTCAGAAACGCCAAGGTTGAGCTCGGGACCGATATTCCGCCCCTGATCCCCTTCGATCGCGACAGCCCAAAGACACAGATCGCCCGTTGGGTCGTTCCCGAGTTGGTGGGCCTTCTCATGCAGGGCGGCGGCGCGTTCAGTGCGGACGGGATTCTCGAACGAACACACAAGCTCGTTCTAGACGTCATGCGGCCGACGGGACCCGGGTCCAAATCTGAGCTAGCCCCGCTGCGCCGTCGGGTTGCGGAGGTCCTCAACGACCTGATGACCAACGAGTTCTCGGCGTGGCTCGAACGAAGCTCGAACGAGCCTCGCTGGCACTTCATGCGAAACATCCCTCACGAACCCGCCGGGCGCATTCGCGAACTCCGCCTGCTCAGCCGCCTGTCACAGCGGGCTCTCCGACGTCTCGGCGAACCGCCCGAGAAGCAGCTCCGGCTGTTTGATTTCTAGGCGCTTCGCCGCAACCTCATAGCGAAGGCAAGCGTAGCGCAGGCCACAGCGCTGGCCAGCAAGCACTTGACATCACGGAAAAAACCGGAGCCGCCCTGTAAGCCGGGTTCTGTCTCCGCCGGAAATCCGGCGGCAGCGAACATTCCTCTCGGACGCGCGTTGCCGCGCGCCTCATGCGAGCCGTACCCGGAGGCTGGGGCGGGCCGCCCGACACCTCGCCTTGCGGCGAGGACGCCTCCCTATTTGCTCTTGCACCAGGTGGGGTTTGCCGTGCCGCCCCCGTCACCGGGAGCGCGGTGCGCTCTTACCGCACCGTTTCACCCTTGCCACGCACGCCTCGCGGCGCCGTTCGGCGGTCTGTTCTCTGTGGCACTTTCCCGCGGGTCGCCCCGGCCGGTCGTTGACCGGCACCCTGCCCTGTGGTGCCCGGACTTTCCTCGGCGACCCCTGCCCTGCAGGCCGACGCGTTCGCCCGGACGGCTCCGGCGATCCGGATGTAACACGCGCGCGGAGGCCCCACAACGACGCCCCTTCGGCGGCGGCGGCCGAGGGACCGCCCAAAGCAGACCCGCCGGACTCGCGCGGTGCCGCCGCCGGCTCACCGCCGGATCACCACCTCCGCCCGCGCCGCGTCCGGCTCGAGGAACCGGGCGAGCGCCTCGCCCTCCTCGAGCACCGCGGCGCGGGCCGCGCGCGGGAGCCCGAGCGGCTCGACCTCGACGCGCGACGTCTCCTTCGTCCGGGTCGCCTTCCAGAGCCCCGCGACGAAGCCGTCCACGAGCACGGTCCCGGGGATGATCAGGTTCCGCGTCGTCATCCGCGCCCGGTGCACGTCGGACACGACCCGGCGCCGGTCCGCGTGGCCGAGCATCAGGTTGTCGTACTCGGGCAGGAACCGGACCGGGGCCGGCGCGTCCTCGCCGGGCCGCGGCGCGCGCGGCAGGTCGAGGAGCTCGCGCCCGTCCTCGTCGCGGAACGCGCGCAGCCGCGGGCGCAGCGCCTCGACCGCCGGGCGCAGGTCCGGCACGCCCGACCAGGTCTGCGCGTCCGCGGCGGTCGCCGGCCCGAACGCCGCGAGGTAACGGAGCACGAGCGCCTCGCGCGCGCTCGCGGCGGCGAGCGGCTCCCCGAGCCAGCTCTCGGCCACCGCGAACGCGGCCGCGGCCGGAAACGCCCACGGCCCGCCCGACGGGACCTGCACGAGGGGAAGCCAGGTGCGGACCGCGAAGGCGAGCTGGCGCGGGTCGTCGCCCGGGAAGCGCTCGGCGAGGTGCGCCCGGAGCGCCTCGAACGTCCGCGGCTCCTCGACGAAGAAGGCCCGCGCCTCGGCCAGCACCTCTGCGACGTCGGCGCGGACGCCACGCAGGACCGACCGCGAGGAGCGGTCGAGGGCGGCCTGCACCGTCGCGCGGAACGCGGCGAAGTCGCGAGCCGAGACGAGGTGGATGGTGTGCCGGAAGAACGTCCCGCGCACCGCCTCGCGCCGCTCGAGGAGGCGCCCCAGCGCCTCGCGCCGGAACCCCTCGATACGCGACCAGAGCCCGACGAACGGCGGGCGGGCGAGCTGCGCCTGGAGCCCCGCCAGCCGCTCGACGGCGCGGAGCACCGGCACGCGCTCGCGGGCGAGGAGGAGCTGCCTGGCGAGGGTCGCGCGGTTGAGCGCGCGGAGCGAGAGGGTCGAGCGGGCCGTCATGGACGCTGAGCTTGCCGACTGCTTCTGACGCTGGCGCGCGGCGGGCGCAGCGTCCGGGCGGGCTGGTCGCGCCCTGGCGAGCGCGACGCGAGCTCCGGCCGGACGGCGGCCGTCCCTCGGGGGGCTTCGATCCGCTACCCCCGCGCGACGCGCCGCACTACCGTGCTCCCGCGATGACCTGGGCCGCGACGCTCGCCGCGCTCGAGCGTGAGGGGATCCGCGTGCGGCCCGTCTCGGCGCCGTGGTTCCCGTTCTCGGCCATCACGCTCGGGCGCACCGTCCTCGTGCAGCGCGACGTCGTCGGCACGCCGCGCGGCGCCGCGACGCTCCTGCACGAGGCGGTCCACGCGCGCGACTTCGCGCGCTTCGGGATCCTCCTGTGGCTCACCTACGTGCTTCCCTTCCCGGTCGGCCCGCTCTCGCTCCGCTGGCTCTGGGAGCTGCGCGCCTACCGCGAGTCGCTCCGCGCGCTCCGCGAGCTGCACGGGGAGACGCGGCCCGCGGACGTGGCCTGGGCGGTGCGGCAGTTCACCGGGCGTGGCTACCTCTGGATGCTCCCGTTCCCGCGCCTCGTCCGGCGCCTCCTCGTCCGGGCTGGGCCGGCTCCAGGTTCGGGCGGAGGTGCGCGCGCGGCGCAGAGGTGAGCGCATCGGCGTCCCGCGCCGCGACGTTGCGCTCGGTGAATGGGCATGTGAGGCTCGCGCGGTCCCCCTCACCCAGGACCCGCGCATGGCTCAGCTCTCCGCGTTCCGCGCCGCAGCGACCCCCGCCGCCCCCTCCGGCCCGCTCCCCTCGTGGGCCAACCTGAAGGCGATCGCCGACGCCCAGCGGCAGAGCATGGTGGCGTTCCTCGTCGGGCTCGTCGTCCTGCCCGCGTCGCTCGTCGCCATCGCCGCGCACACCGACGCCGACGTCGGGGAGCTCGCGCCGATCGCGTTCAGCGTCCTCATCGTCGGCCTGCGCGCCTGGATGGGCGTCGCGGTCTACCGGCTCACCAAGGCGATGGGCTCGCGCGTCGGCCTGCTCTGGGGCATCGGCGCGTTCCTGCCGAACCTCATCGGGCTCCTCGTCCTCGCCGTCGCGAGCGCTCGCGCCACGCGGCGGCTGCGGGCCGTCGGGTTGAAGGTCGGCCTCCTCGGCGCGAGCCTGCCCGCGTCGCCGCCGCCGGGCTTCCTCTGCCAGGAGCTGGCGCGCGAGTTCGCCTGACCGCCCGGTCCGGCGTGGCCGCTCGCCGCCTCGCCGGGTCCTCTGGAGAGGCGTACCCTGCCGGAGGAGATCCCATGCGCCTCGCCCTCGCCCTCGTCCTCGCCGCCGCGACCAGCCGCCCCGGCTGCGACTTCCGCTCGCCGGCGCCCTTCGAGCCGTGCGGCGGGAAGAGCTGCGGCGCGAGCTGCGCCGTCTGCCCGCCGGGCGCGGCGGACTGCGCGGAGACGGCGGAGCTCAAGGCCTGCGACGCGCAGGGGCGCTGCGTCTCCGCGACGCCGGACCTCCTCTGCCCCGCGGCGGACGCGTGCGCCGGGAAGGTGTGCGGCGACGCGTGCCTCGTCTCGCTGCCCTGCCACTTCGCGGAGCCGCCCTGTCTCGCCCCGCAGCAGCCCGGCCACTGCGACGTGACCGGCGCGTGCCTGCCGGGGGACGTGGGTACGTGCGAGCCGCACCCGGACTGCGTCGGGAAGCCCTGCGGGGCCGAGTGCAACCCGTGTGGCCCGGACACCGTCTGCCCGACGCTCATCCCGAGCGCGTGCGATCGGTTCGGCCGCTGCGCGGGGGACGTGCCGGGGATCTGCTACGACCCGTGCGAAGGGAAGCGCTGCGGCGACGCGTGCACGCTCTGCGCGCCGGAGGCGACGGGCTGCGTAGAGACCATGGAGCTCAAGGCCTGCGACACGGCGGGGCAATGCGTGTCGAGGACGACGCCGTTCGTCTGCGGGTAGCCAGGCCGAGCCGACCTCGCTCACCAGCTCGGGGTCGAATCGGCAGGAGGACCCAGATCGCGGTTTCCGCACCACCCGGCCCGCGGCCAGGGATCCACTCGCAGCGATGTACGGCCTCGAAGGCGGCCCGGGCGACGGGGATGGATACGTCTCCCGCCGTGACCACCTGGAACCGGCGGACGCTGCCGTCCGGGTAGACCGCGAACTTCACCACGAAGGGGCTCGAGCGAACCGCGTAGAGCTCCGGAACGCGGATGGACCTCGCGACGCAGCCAGGCTCCTTCAGGACCGGCTTCACGAATCCCTTCGCAGCGTCGGCGGGATCTCCCGCGCGCGGCACGCTCCGCCCCGACAGGAGGATCTCGGGCCCGTTGCCCTCGAGGCGAAGCCACATCCGGCCGCCCGCGCGGGGCAGCGGAAACTCCCACCGTGCGATGGCCTCCTCGACGCAGCGTCTCCAGGCTGGTGCCTCCGCTGCGGTCGAGGCGACCACCGCGCGCACGTCCTCGGTCCGGCCATCGGCGGCCAGCACGAACGTGGCCCATGCGGCCGTGGGGACGCGCTCCGGTTCCGACGGCGGAGCGCCCTCTTCCCCCGCGGGCGCGGGCGTCCCCTCGCCGCGCTCGCGGCGGATCACCGGAAGGCATCGCTCGGGATCCTTCCTCCGGAGCGCGGTGAGCGTGCGGATGTCCTGCAGGTCCCGCTGCGGCGCCGGCGGGTCGGCAACCAGCGCGGCTGGCGTCAGCGCGAGCGGCTCGTGCAGCTCGCTGTCCACGAAGTAGCGCGCGTACTCGAGCGCGGTCGCGATGCGCTCGGCGTCCGAGGAGGCAGATTCGGGAGCCGCGGCCGGCCCCGGTGGTGGGAGGACAGCGGTCGGCTCGCGCGCCACCGCCGGCGCCGGGCGGCCCGCCCGCCCGCAGGCCTCCGCGAGCCCGAGCTCGCATGCGCGGCCGTCGTCCCGCCGGACGCCGCGCCCGGCCGCGTAGAGCGCGCCCAGGTCCGCGCAGGCGTCGCCGTTGCCGCCCTCGCAGCCGAGCATGAAGAACGCCGCCGCGGCGCGGTCGTCCGGCGCTGCGCCGCTGCCGCGGAGCGCGGCCCATCCGGCCTCGTGACAGCCGCTCCCGCCGTCCCGGTAGCACCGGCCCTCGCCGGGCCAGAAGCGCTGCGCGGAGCCTGGACCGTGGGCGCACGCGGTGGTAGCGAGGGCGAGCGATGCGACGAGAAGCCTCGGGACCCGCACGGACGCCTCCTGGGACGAAAGGACTTCGAGTGTACCCGGGGATGGACGTGGGTGCCCGCCTCACGTCTCTTAAGGGGACGCTCTCGCGGGTTGGCACGCAGCGCTCGGGCGGCGGTGGACCCGAGCGGCCTGCCCCGTTCGCCATCCACCGCGCTACGGTCTCGTGTACCCGGTCCCCCGACCGGCGAGGAGGCTCCATGCACGCGCCCACGCGGTTCAGGCTCGCCTTGCTCGCGACGCTCGCCCTCGCGCTGCCGCTCGCTCCCCGCGCGGCGGAGGCCGAGCAGCGCTCCCACGTGCTCCGCTGCGGCACCGGCGTCCACGGCGGCGAGGCGCACGGAGTCATCGGGGTTCCCCAGGGCGACGTCTTCTGCCCGCTCGTGGCGGACCCGAAGGCGGTCCGCTCCTTCGTGACGTTCCTGCGGGGCGAGTTCCCGACGAGCGCCAACACGACGAGCATCGCCTCGGTGGGCATCGGCGACGCGCTGCCGCTCGTCCGCTTCGGCGGGCCGAGCCCCGGGGAGGGGCTGCAGCTCGGCCTGGAGGCCGCGGTCTTCGCGCAGTTCGACCTCGACGCGATCAGCGACGACCTGCTCAACGCCGACTACCTCGTCGGCTTCCCGCTCACGTACCGGTACGCGGGCTTCTCGGCGCGAGCGCGCTTCTACCACCAGAGCTCGCACCTCGGCGACGAGCTGCTCCTGCGGCCGGAGAACGAGATCCGGCGCGAGAACCTCGCGTTCGAGTCGCTCGAGCTCATCCTCTCGCAGGAGCTCGGCATCCTCCGGATCTACGGAGGCGGGGAGTACCTCTTCAACCGGCGGCCGGAGACGCTCGACCCCGTCGTCGCGCACGCGGGCGCGGAGGTGCGCGTGGGACCGTTCCGCGGAGCGCGGGTGGTGGCCGCGCTCGACGTGAAGTCCACCGAGCAGCAGGAGTGGACGCCGGCGTGGAGCGCGCGCGCGGGCTTCGAGATCGCGTGGTGGCGGCTGCCGGACCATCCGCCGCGGGTGTTCAGCTTGCTCGGGGAGTTCTACGACGGGCCCTCGCCGTACGGGCAGTTCTTCCTGGAGTCGATCCGGTACGTGGGGGCGGGGGTGCATCTGCAGCTGTGAGGGGGGGCGGGGGCGGCCGCGAGGGAGCACTCGAGCTCGAGCTCGACAGCGAGCGCGAGGGCGACCCAGACCGCGACCGCGACCGCGACCGCGACCGCGAACTCGAGCGCGACGTCGACCTCGACCTCGACGTCGACCTCGACTGCGAGCGCGAGGCGAACGCGCGACGTCGACCGCGAGCGCGACCGCGAGCGCGAACCCCCCCGCAAAGATCGGACGGGGAACGGCAACGAAGGGGGCGGCCGGCGGAACGTAACCGCGCGCGGGAGACGTCACCGTGCAGCGGCTTGCGTGAGGCCGCGGCGACGCGGGCGGATCCGTCGAGGGCCTGCGTGGTGAAGCGTGATGAGAGCGCGGCTCGTGCGGCGGCCCGCGTGCGGGTGGGGCCTGTGCGTGGGAGCGCGTGGCGGCGTGCCGCTCGTGCGGTGGCTCACGTCGCGGAACGCGAGACGAGATCGGGTGGTCGTCCGGGCTTGCTTCTTCGTGCCGGACCCCGTGCGGGTGAGCCTGCGATCGCTGGCGACAGTGACGGTTGGTCAATACGGCTCGCGCGACGGATCGACGTTCAGTGTCAGACCCGCGTGCGAGGATCCGCTCGATGGACGGAGCCTTCCCTGCGCTCGCGATGGTCGGCCTCGAGGTCGAGGACGCGGTCTGCGTGGGGTTCGACGCGCCCGCCATCGGGCTCGAGCCGTGCTCTCCGCCGGTGCTCCGCGCCCTCGTCCTCGGGGGCGAGAACGAGTCCGACGCGTGCGAGCTGCTCCTCGCGCAGACCGCGCGCATCGAGGGGGCGCTCGAGATCGCCATCGGGGAGGGGCTCGCGGCGCTCACCGTCGGCGAGCGGCTCATCTCGCTGGGGTTCTCGTCCCTCAAGGACTACGCGCGGGAGATCCTCGGCATCGAGGAGCGCAAGGCGCAGGGGATGGCGCGCCTCGCGCGAGAGCTTCAGACGCGGCCGCTCCTTCGCGCTGCCGTCCGCGCGGGCGAGGTCCGGATCCGGGGAGCGGAGACGGTGTTGCCGGTGGCGCGAGGGGACGCCGAGGCGGCCTGGGTCGAGCGCGCTCGACGCGAGACGGTGCGCGCGCTCGAGGCCGCGGTGGAGGGGGCGCTGGGAGCGGACGAGGACGACGACGAGGCGTGGACCCGGCTCCACGTCCGGCTTGCTCCGGAGGAGCGCGCCGTCGTGGACGAGGCGCTGGAGCTCGCGGGGGCGCTCGTGCCGGGCTCGACGCGGGCGCAGCGGCTCGAGGCGATGGCACAGGAGTACCTCGCCGAGCATCCGGTCGAGGCGGGGAGCGACGGGGCGGCCATCGGCGGCGCGTTCAGGGGCGGCGGTGCGTT